>NPID01003279.1_pt1 | contig 11778 bp, 12 predicted proteins | sample 8637491 | NCBI WGS metagenome assembly NPID01 (sample SAMN07420843, study PRJNA396082) | bioreactor metagenome | isolation source: sample BA6 brine-fed electro-methanogenic bioreactor BA | place: Japan: Kochi | collected 2016-06-14 | reverse complement strand
ATCTTTGATAGAAAGTATAAAGTTTTCATTTTCATTAAGAACATTAAATTGAATTTCACCTTGATGAGTATATTTAACCGCATTATCCAGAAGCTGCGAGACAATTTCATTAAATAAATTAGGATCAATATTTATAAAACCGCTAAAGTTTTTAATATTATTTGAAAACTCGATTCCTTTCTTTTCTGCCTCAATTTCATATTTTTTAATTATAGGAAAAGAATGTGTTGCAATATCAATTACTGAATTATTTGGGGAATAGTTTTCAGTTACCAATTCACTGTATAAAACAATCATTTCAACAGTTCTAATAAGCCTAATGCTGCCATTCTCAACTGAACAAATAATTTCATTAATTTCAGAGTAATTTCCTTCTTCTAGTTCTAATTTAACAATTCCCAGATTTCCAAGAATTACATTAAGAGGAGTTCTAATTTCATGAGATAAAACCGCAAGAAATTCACTTTTTAGTTTATCCGAATTTTCAGCTTTATTTTTTGCTTTCTCAAGTTCACTAATTGTATTAAATATTTTTTCTTGTTGTTCTAAAATGGTCATTCTTAAATTTTCTGCTGAACTGGCCAAAGACCGTATTGCTCCTGAGGATTTAATAGTTTCATTTTCAGAATAATCACCATCAGCTATTTTTTTAATTACTTTTTCAATTTTTTCTACTGGTTTATAAAAAAGTTTTGAAGTTATTAATCCAATTATAATTACAAAAGGAATTATCAATAACTCCAATAGTAATAAGAAATCTTCAATATCGGCTATTTTAGCAGATACAGTTTTGGCCGTATGATCTACTTGAATTACACCAACAATTTTACCATAGCTGTTTTTAATCGGAGCTAAACCGGTAACCCATTCTCCATATTGATCATTATAAAGAGGAGTATAAATGCAAACATCCTTATTAAATGTTTTAAGGAAATAATTTCTTGCAATTGGATTAGTTAGTTGATGAAGATTTCCTGAAAATATTTTAGAATTAGTCATTACACCAAATTGAGCAGTACTATCATTAAGATAATTAAGAGTATATATTTCCTCTTGAATATCTAAAGACTCCTTTAGTTGAATAAGATTATTCCTGAATAAAACGTAATGCTGGTTCTGTTGAATTTTAGGATCATCAAAATCCAATTTTGAATATTCATCTCCATCAATCATGAATGAAGCAGCCACTGCAACGGATTTTAGTTTTTCACCAATAAGATCCAAACTATTCTGTTTAATATTGGGTAAAACGAAAAAGAAAATAAGTTGAATTGTAGAATAAATTGCTACAATCAATAAAATTGAAAGTTTAATCCAGAGTTTCATTTTTCCTCTGCTTCTATTAATATTTTAGCAGTTTCAAGTAGAAGTTTACTATTGATTCTTACTTTGTAATTTGGGTTAACGTAAGAATATTTAATCAATCCTTCTTTATCAGTTATAAAAAGACTAGGCACAGGAAGGATATGTTTTGAATTTCCCGAATATTCTTCAATATCCATATTATGCTTTTTTAATTTATTAACCCCAATTTCATTTTCAATAAATGCGATTCTAAAAGCCGAGCATGCAGTTCCTTTGCTATCGGAAAATAATCTGTAATTAATTTTTTGATTTTGGATTGTATTTCTTAAGAATTCCGGTTTGTCCATACTAATTGCCAAAATTTGATATCCAAGTGAAACTAAATCATTCTCAATTGATTGAATCTCACTTAAATGCAAATTACAATAAGGACACCAGCCCCCTCTGTAAAAAATAATTATTGAATTCTTTCCATTAATAATTTGCTTTATATCTCTTAATTCCCCTTCTATATTATGAATATAAGCAGAAGGTACTTCTTGCCCGATCTTTAAAGGACAGACCTCATTAGGAGAATCTGCAATTTCAATTTGAGGTTTAGTTATTTTATTTTGAGCTGAAGTTAATATTGCTATAAAGAAAATTATTACCACCAGTTTATATTGTGAAATTATCATCAAATACCTCCGCTACAGTTTAATTTTTTTATAAGAAAGAATTTCCAGCTCCCGATCTTCAAATGGTTCTCTATAATAAGTATTTACATATTCATTTATTTTAATATCTCTCGCAATGTATAAATCAGAAATTAACTCTGGATATGCTTTGAAAACTGTATTTATAAAATCAATAACTCTAGAATCACTATATAGGCTAGGATCAATATAAAAATTAGATGAAAGTGAAATTAATTTTTCTGCTTTAACAAATGTATCTCCAGTAACCCATCTATTTACTGTAGCAAGACCAATTAATTCTCCATCTTCGTTCATTGATATTAATAAGAGATGTATCAGTTCTCCATTTTCATCTGTTGCAAAAGTGTGGAAATGTCCGTATTCATTTTCTCTATGTGCATGGAAGAACAATTGATAACCAGTCTTGGAGTCTTTAATACCGCCATCTTTTGGATAATGATGAGAAGGATTGAAAATATATTTTTTCCCATTCATAATTTTTTTAACTAAACTGGTTCCTTCCAATTTGAGACTTTTAATTATTTCAATAATTTTATTTTTATAATCTTCTGAAGTGAGTTTAATTCTATAAGCAGCATTTATTACTTCTGCTTTTGAAACAATTAAAAGAGCAGATAAACCGAACAAACTATTTTTTATAAAGCTTCTTCTTTTCATTTGTACATCAATATAAATAAAAGCCGGAACAAATTTCCGGCTCTGATGAATAAATTTTTATTTCATTGCACAAGGATTACATGGATTTGATTTTTTCATACTACATGGGTTTGCATCAGATTTATTTCCACATGGATTGCAAGCTCCGGCTGCAGCATTTGCATCGCTAGCAATAAAATTTACAGTAACTTCAACATCTTCACTTAATTTCCCTTTTACCATATCAGGAATTTGAACATTATAATCTGCAAGCTTTATAGTAAATTTTGTATCTACAACAAGTAAATTACCTTCAGCTCTGGCTTTAGTTTTGGGACTTTCTTTAAAGTAGGTTAGTTTAGCTGGAACAGAAATATCTTTTGTAACTCCGTGAACACTAAATTTGCCTGTTAAAGTAACATTAGTTTGAACTTGATCAGAAAGTTTTTTAGCCCCTTTTATTCCGGTCAACATAAATTCTGCATTCGGGTATTTCTCAGCATTTAGCCAATTTTCACTTCTCAAATGTTCATCTCTTAGAGAAATACCGGTTTTAAGATTTGCTATAGGTACGGTAACTTTTCCTTTTGCATTGCTTAGATCATTAATATCAATCATTGCAACTGCATTTAAGCCGCTGGATACACCAACAATTTTTTCAAATGGGGCTTCGGAAGTAAAGGTTGCTTGATTTCTTCCATCTTTTGAATCAACTGAAAAAGTTTGCGCATTTATTATTGATAGAAATGCGAATAAAGATAGTACAAGATATTTCGAAATGTTTTTCATTATAACTCCTATTGTTTATGATTTTGGTTTAATAAATTTTACACACCAAATATATTCTTTGTAATGAACTACGACTGTCAAGGATTTGACAAAAGTACATAATTACGATAAAAACGAAAGTTCTCATTAATTGTCATGTTTTGTACACTTAATTCCAAAAGTGTTAATTAGATTGATAAGTAAAAAAAGGAGTAAAAATGAGACAACTAATTATATGGGTATCAATAGTTTTGAGTTTCACATTGGGAATCTATAGCCAAACTAAAACAATAAATACAAATTACATTTCTGGTGAGATAGGAGTTGGAGAAAGTGTATTCAAAGAGATAAAAAGCAAAAATCTAATTTTATTTTTAGAAATGCCATATATCAATAAAGAAATAAAAACTTTTACCCTTAAATCCAAAATGAATTTAGAGTATATACAAAGTGGAGCTGATAATACTTTGTTAATAGGATTTGTACCATTTGCAAAATACAATTTCTCAATTGAGAATTATCATCTATTTATAAAAGGTGGAATAGGTGCAAATTATATTTCATCGCATAAAATTGGAACTAGAAATTTAGGTGGGCATTTTATTTTCAGCGATATGATTAGTTTGGGAATAGAACTTTTTGCCATAACAAATTATAAAATGGAAATCAGTTATTTATTCAGACATATTTCAAATGCCGGATTATATGAAAAAAACCCAGGGGTTAATTTTCACTATATTGAATTTGAATATGTTCTATAAAATATGTTTTATCATTGTAATAGGGTAAATAGATATGGATTTAGCAATAATAGCAGCAGGTAAAGGGCTTAGATTAAAAGAAGAGGGAATTAATATTCCTAAACCTCTTGTCGAAATTAACGGCGTTCCGTTGATAGGAAGAATAATTGATATTGCTATTAAAAACGGTGTTGATTCAATTGCATGTATTATCAACGATGAATCGGAAGAATTAGAAAAATACTTACAAGAAAATTATTCAAGTTACTCGTTAAATCTGGCGGTTAAATCGACACCGAGTTCATTCCACAGTTTATATCAATTAAGTCGATTTGTAAAATCACCTTTTCTTCTAACCACAACCGATTCCGTTTTTAAGGAAGATGAATTTTCAGCTTTTCTTGATTACGGTATTAATAAAAATGATGCTGATGCAGTTTTAGCGGTTACCGATTTCATTGATGATGAAAAACCTCTCTATGCTGAAGTTGAAGAAGATTCTAGAATTATAAGTCTTTTAGATAACAACAATGATTATGAATTTGTTACCGGTGGTTTATATATATTTAAAAAGGATATAAAAAAGTTCATCGATGAAGCAGCAGAACAAGGTGTAAATCGATTGAGAAACTTTTTAAGATTTTTGATGAAGAATAAATTGAAAATGTATGCTTTCCCGTTCTCAAAAATTATTGATATTGACCATGTGTCGGATATAAACAAAGCTGAAAATTTTTTGGTGTATATTGATAAAAACTCGAGGTGATAAAATGAAGTTACAGTTTGCAGGTATAAAAAGAAAAACCGATTACTCGCCGAATCAAATAACAAATGATGGGTTGATTTTATTAAAAACAGCACAAGAGCTGATGAAACTAGGTGCTGATTGTAAACTTTACGAAGAATCTGATGTCTTTTCAGACAGTATAAAGGAGAATGTAATATTTACGATGACACGAGGCGAAGAGGCGCTGAAAAAACTTGTTGAACTTGAAGAGGAAGGAAAATTTATAATCAATTCACCGGTATCAAGTTTAAACTGTTACCGGGTTAATATGTCTGCAAAACTAATTGAAGCAAAAATACCATTCCCTAAGAGCAAAGTTGTATCAACTCTATCAAATGAGCAGCACAAATTATCGGAAATTGGTGAGCGTAAGATATGGGTTAAACGCGGGGATGTGCACGCAATACACAGAGAAGACGTATCGCTTGTTTACGGTGATGAAGAGTTGAATTTTTTATTAAAGGAATTTGCTCATCGGGGTATTAAAAATGCAATTCTTCAAAGGCATATTTACGGCGATGTGGTTAAATTCTATTCCGTGAAAGATACTGACTTTTTTAGATGGTATTATGTAAATGGAAATAATCATTTTCAATTCGATGTGAAAGAATTGATGGAGCTGACTTATAAATCGGCGGAAATATTGAATCTGCAAATTTATGGCGGAGATGCAATCGTATCCGAAGATGGATCATTAACGGTTATTGATATTAATGATTGGCCGAGCTTTGCAAACTTTAGAGATGAAGCAAGTAAATTTATTGCAGAGGTAATTTATGCTAATGCAGTTAAGTTTATGGATGCAAACAACTCAAATCTCAATGCTGTAATTGAATGAAGAGGAAAGCTTATGCCCGAAGTTCAATCCGTTAAATCGACTTATAAAGCAAAAGATACCGAAGAAATAATAGATAAAATATTTTATAGGCCTATTGGTTTTGTAATGGCTATCGCCTCTAAAGCATTGGGACTTTCACCAAATGCAGTAACAATTATAAGTATATTCGTTGGTGTTGCTGCCGGTCATTTTTTCTATTATGAAAGTATTTCGTTAAATCTTTACGGCATTATACTTTTAATATTAGCCAACGCAATGGATAGCGCCGATGGTCAACTTGCAAGGATTACAAATAATAAAAGCAGAATTGGGAGAATACTTGACGGGCTTGCCGGGAACCTGTGGTTTATTAGTATTTATATGCACTTATACTTCAGGTTAATCAACAACAGTTATAATCCTTTTGTCCTTCTTTTACTTATAATTGCGGGAATTAGTCATTCATTTCAATCAGCTTATGCAGATTACTTCCGCAACTATTATCTAATGTTTGTTCACGGCAAAGATAAAAGCGAAATTGAAGAATCCGTAAATATAAAAGAAAAATACAATAAATTAAGTTGGGTAAAAGACTTCACGGAAAAGTTCTTATTGCGTGTTTATCTCAATTATACTTTGGAGCAAGAACTCTTTTCGAAGAACAGTATCAAACTCTATAACCTGGCAAAAAATAATTTTGATAATAAAATTCCGGTTACAGTATCGTCTCTTTATAAAAAACTGAATAAACCACTAATAAAGTACTTCAACATTCTTACAACCAATACACGTATGATTTTTTTGTTTATTGTGTTGTTCTTGAAAGAACCGGTACTTTATTTCCTCTTTGAGCTTACTATACTAAATATCTTATTTGTTTATATGGTACTTAAACACGAAAAGAACAGTTCTAATATTTATGATGAGGCTGTTAAGGTCAGCATTAGGTGAGATAGAAGATGAGCAAAAAAATTAAAACAGTTTTTTTTGTTTTGGGATTTATAATTTTTTTTGTGCTGATCACCAAATTCGGTCTTGAAAATATTTTAACAAATATTGAAAAGACCGGATGGTGGATAATACCTATTATCGGGGTATGGCTGCTTGTTTATCTGCTGAATGCATTGGCTTGGCAAATTGTTTTAAAAACACACACAAAAAATATTTTGTTCACCGATATTTTTTCGATTTCTTTGAGCGGATTTGCAATTAACTATATCACACCGGTAATAAATCTTGGTGGTGAACCTTATAAAGTACTCGCGTTGAAAGAAAAAATTGGAACTCAGAATGCTGTTTCTTCAGTAATAATTTATTCGATGCTTCATTTTTTTTCTTCATTCGTTTTTTGGATTGCCGCAATTGTGCTTGTTTTTTATTCCCTGCCTTTATCTCCCGAACTTCAAATAATTTTTAGCGCAGGCTTTGCCGCTGCATTGCTTGGTGTATGGTTTTTTTATTCTCGCCACAAGAAAGGAGTTTTTGTAAGCTTAATTAAAATTGTTCACAAGCTGCCGTTTACCTCAAGACTTACCGAAAAATTAAAAACCAAAGAGAATTCGCTTGCAAACATAGATGAACAAATAACCAGTTTCTATAATAAACGCAAAAAAGATTTTTATACTTCTCTTTTACTTGAAGTAACGGCTCGATTTATTGCTTCAATTGAATTTATCTTTATTCTAAATGCAATAGGAATGGAAATTACATTTGAAGAAGCAATCTATATAAATGCTTTTTCATCTTTGTTTATGAACTTATTCTTTTTCATTCCGATGAATTTGGGTGTACGTGAAGGAAGCCTCTTTTTCATAATGGGGTTGTTGAACTTTGCCTCTGCTATCGGGATTTATATTGGACTTGTAAATAGAATTAGAGAATTTTTCTGGATTTTAATCGGCTTGCTCTTAATTCAATTTAGAAAAACAAGTCTCTCAAATAAAAGAGTAATTGATTACGCTAATATAAATTGAAAAATAAAATAAAAAATATAATATTCGATTACGGCGGCACCCTAGATACACACGGTATTCACTGGAGTGAAATGTTTTGGGAAGCTTATCAGCATTTCCACTTACCTGTTGATAAAGATAATTTTAAAAAAGCATTCGTCTACTCAGAAAGATACATCCCGAATATAATTAAAAGAGATTTCGGGTTGGAGAAAACTTACAAAACTCAGATTTATTACCAATTCAAATACCTCGAAAGTAATAGTTTGTTATCCGGCTTTTCATATGTGATACTCGAAAAGATAGTTGGCTACTTAATAAGTCAGATTAAGAATAATATTGAAATCACAAAATTAACCCTGGGAATACTGGAACAAGATTATACGTTGGGATTAATTTCCAACTATTACGGTAATGTTGAAAAGGTTTTGGAAGAACTTGATTTACTGAAATACTTTAAAGAGGTAATTGATTCAACGATTGTAGGTGTTAGGAAACCTAATAAAGAGATTTTTGAAATAATGTTAAACAAACTTGGTGCAAACCCAATTGAATCCGTAATGGTTGGAGATTCGTACGGAAACGATATTACTCCGGCAAAGTTACTTGGATGTAAAACCATTTGGTTAGAGAATAAAGGCTGGGGTGAAGTTGAAGATACGAGTAATGCTGATTATATAATAAAATCACTCAAACAACTGCCGGGTGTAATAAAAAAAATAATATAAGAAACTATTTTTAAGAATAATGAAAGGTGAATAACTATGGGAAATTATGAAATTGAAAAACCGAATGGAAAGCTCGGCGTATTAATAGTCGGTGTAAACGGTGCCGTTTCAACTACTTTTTTAGCAGGTATTTTTACAATTAAAAAAGGTTTATCGTTGCCGATTGGTTCTTTAACTCAGATGGGAACAATTAGAATTGGTAAAAGAGCCGATAATAACTTCCCGATGATAAAAGACTTCGTCCCGTTAAATTCGATTGATGATCTTGTTTTCGGCGGATGGGATATTAGGGATGAAAACACATTTGAAGCTGCAAACTATGCAGAAGTGTTAAACGACAAAGATCTCAATAACGTCGCCGAAGAATTGAAAACTATCAAACCAATGAAAGCGGTATTTGATCAGAACTATGTGAAAAGATTAAAAGGAGATTATGTAAAGGAAGGAAAGACTAAGTATGATCTAATGCTGCAGCTTCGCGACGATATCCGGTTATTTAAGGAGAAGAATTCACTTGAACGCGTTATTGTTATTTGGGCGGGAAGTACTGAAATTTTTATCGAACAGAAAGATGTTCATAAATCAATTGAGGCATTTGAAGCCGGAATGAAAAATAACGACCCTGACATCGCTCCGAGCATGCTGTATGCTTATGCAGCAGTTTCGGAAAGCACACCGTTTATCAACGGCTCACCAAATCTTTGTGTCGACATTCCTGCTATAGTTGATCTGGCAATTGAAAAAGAAGTGCCGGTTGCAGGCAAGGATTTTAAAACCGGGCAGACTTTAATCAAAACCGTAATTGCCCCGATGTTGAAAATGAGAATGCTCGGATTAAACGGCTGGTTCTCAAATAATATTTTAGGAAATAGGGACGGTGAAGTTTTGGATGATCCCGGTTCATTTAAAACAAAAGAAGAAAGTAAATTGTCCGTACTCGGGACGATACTACAACCTGAACTGTACAAAGAACTTTATTCCGATTATTACCACAAAGTCCGTATCAATTATTACCCGCCGCGCGGAGATAACAAAGAAGGCTGGGATAATATAGATATCTTCGGTTGGCTCGGTTACCCAATGGAATTGAAAATTAATTTCCTCTGCCGAGATTCAATACTTGCCGCACCGATTATGCTTGATCTTATACTATTTGCCGATCTCGCTCAACGCAGTAATATGAAAGGAATCCAAGAATGGATGTCGTTGTTCTTTAAGAGCCCCATGCATTCGGAAAACGTCGTACCTGAACACGATTTGTTTATCCAATCAATGAAGTTGAAAAACACTCTCAGAAAATTAATGAATGAAATGCCGGTTACACATCTCGATACAAACGGAATAGAACATAGTGTTGAAGAGTATGAATGTTATGATTAAGTAACTAATGCTAATAAGAGGCTGTCTATAAAATAATTGACAAATAAAAAATCTGTGAAAATCTGTCCAAATCTGTGGTATCAGTGTGTTCTATTTTTATAAAAAACTTACTTTTTTTACAACCTCTTGTAAAATCAAAAAACTGATAAAAAATATGGTGTACTCACTTTTGATACTAAGCATAATTCTTTCTTTGGAAATAGATGGGCAAACTTTTGCTAAAGGTCCTTGCACTCATTCTTCCGCGTTGTTAAATAATACTTTCGAAAAAGATCGTGTTAAGGAAGAAGAACAAGAAGTCGTAATCTCCGCACTTCCGTTTGCTCTTTACAGTGAAATATTCGGATGGGCTGCCGGTGGCTTTGTCGGCATACAAGGGTTATCGCAAAAAAATATGTCGCTTTACGCAGGCGGACTTATGAGTACTAACGGCACTAAATACGGATTTATTCAATTCAGAGAATTTTACCTGCCGTTTTATCCACGAATATATATCGCGCCCGATATTCTCGGCGGTTATTTCGGTGTATTAAAAGTTTACAAAGACCCACCCGGAACAACTCCACCAGCAAACTCAAAACAAAGAGCAGGAAGCAACGATTCTGATGAAAACGATTATGTTGAAGTTAGCGGCTCGGATCAATGGTATGAAATGAAAATAAGATTTTTGCTTCCAATTGGTCATGGAAAGGAAGAAGTTTATTTCGCCCCGCAATTAAAAAACGGGATATTAGTTTCGGGAGAAATGGGGGGCACCCATTGGAACCCTCTTAAAAGCGGCAGAACTTTTATCGATATTAAACCTTTTTACAGGAAACGAGTTTCTTTTGCTACAAACGGAATAGAATTCGCACTTACACGGGAAAACACAGACTACTATGTAAACCCGACTCAGGGCAGTTTTCAAAAAGTTGCTTTTAGAAGAGACTTCGGCTGGTTCGATACAATGGCACCGTGGAGCGTTATGGAGACTGATTTTAGGTGGTATTTACCGCTTCACGAAATATTGGGAGGCAAAAATTCACTACCAAAAGTTTTGGCACTTGATTTCTGGTCTGTCAACACACTCACCTGGGATAGTTATGATATTGAAGGTGTTGATCCTCAAGGGAATTTAATTAAAAAATATCACCGTCCGCCGTCTTATACCGGCGCATACCTCGGCGGAAGATATAGACTGCGTGCTTATTACGAAGGAAGGTTTAACGATAGAGCCGCAATTTATTACGGTGCAGAGTATAGACAAATTATCTCATGGAATCCTTTTGATTATTGGGAATTAACCAGAAAGTTAAACGTGCATTGGCTTCAACTCGCAGTATTCGCAGAACTTGGAAGAGTTGCGCCGGATTGGAATTTTGAAACTCTGCATACTGATATGAAATGGAGCACCGGTGGTGGAATAAGAATTTTTATGAACAACTTAATTCTTAGAGTTGATTCCGCCTTTGGGGATGAAGGTATGTTTCTGCAAATGTATGTAGATCATGCGTTTTAGCTCTTTGTTAAAAATTAGCTCGATTTATTTATATAAAAAAAAGGAGATAGTATGATAAAACAAATAATGCTGGCAGTAATTATTCTAACTGTATCGGCCGCATCTCAAACCACTAAACCGGTAATAACGGAAAAAGATTATGCGGTTATCAACTATTCAAACCAACTTAATATTGATGGCGATATTAAGAAAGATGTTTTGTTCAACGGATCGCAAAGAAAGATTACACAGTTAACATTAAATAACGGTAAATCCCTCGGCAGTCATACGGTTTCAATGCCGTTTTTAGTTTATTGTGTTGCAGGAGAAGGAGAACTTGTATTAGGAGAAAATGATAAAACTGTTGAACTTAAACCAGGTTCGATGGTTACTGTTGAGGCAAATATACCGCATGATGTAATTGGCAAACCCAGCCTTTCGATAGTTGTAATTAGGTTTTTGAATGACAGGGGGATGGATTGATTTTTCT
>NPID01004181.1_pt2 | contig 11826 bp, 13 predicted proteins | sample 8637491 | NCBI WGS metagenome assembly NPID01 (sample SAMN07420843, study PRJNA396082) | bioreactor metagenome | isolation source: sample BA6 brine-fed electro-methanogenic bioreactor BA | place: Japan: Kochi | collected 2016-06-14 | reverse complement strand
TTTTAACATAACTTCATTAATGGGTTATTATAAATGTTATCATAATTGAGGTAAATGGTGTTAAGTCTTGTCTGGCAATAAAATATGGTTTTTAGGTAGGGGTTTTGAGGAATACTTGTTAATGTTCAATTTAAATTTAAATAACCTGAAAAACTGTCGCATATTGGATTGTAATGCTGGTGCCAGTTCTTTTACCACGCACATGCATAAGAGGGGCTATGATGTCACTGCCGCTGATATGCTATATGGCCCTAATCCCGAGGATATAGAAAAAATAACTTCCCATGATTTTAAAACTTTGATGGATGCCCATAAGGGTCTGGAAGATAAGGTTGAGTGGGGTTTTTTTAAAGACCTGGCGGAAATGATGGCTTACCGTGAAAAATGTTATAAAGAGTTTTACCAGGACTATAAAAATTCATTTAATCATCGCTATGTCCCGGAAAAACTTCCTGATATAAATTTCCCAGATAAAAGTTTTCATCTAGTTTTATCTTCCCATTTACTATTTTTATATGATGATAGGCTCGATTATGAGTTTCACCTGGATTCTATTAGAGAAATGCTCCGGGTTAGTAGGGATGAAGTCCGTATATACCCCATTATAAGTATCAATGGTAAAGGAAAGCATTCAACCTATTTAAAACAAATCATAGAAGACCTGAGTCCTGACTATTACCTGGATATTCAACCGGTAAAATATCAGTTCCGTAGAGGTGCCAATGAAATGCTATGTATTAAAAAAATAAATAGGAATAGAGATAGCTGTGGCCTGGTAACCTATGATGCCATAAAAGTAGAAGGCAAATAAGTTACAAAATAAATGAAAAGCCCATTATTAGTAGAAAGTGGTGTTTTTTAATTGATCAGTATATATGTATAGATTAAAAGTAGGTTATTTCTTTAAGTTTTAAAAAAATATTATTTTCATTTATTGTTTTCCATAAACTGCCGGGTACTTTCCACCAGGATTATATCGGAATATTCTTTTTCAAGATTACTGATTAACATTACATCCTGTGATGAAGCAGTAGCAGGTCCAGCCAGATCCATAGGATTTTTTTGTGAAGATGATAATTTAATAGCTTCTTTTACTTCTTTTTTCCCAAATGGAACTACTTCTATATTCATTTCTGACAGGAATACATCCACCATGGTGGGAGTGTTGCCATTATTCAACTGCCAGGACAGGTATTCCAGGTAAGATAACGCAGATAAATAACATTCTTCTTCACCTTGAAGTAGATACTGGCAGAAATCTTTATCAAATAAGGCAGATTCATCAATAACTATTTTCATGGATCCATCTCCCCATTGGCTGATTCCAACATTCGTTTAGTAAGAGCAGTTATAGTCATAAGTTCCCAGTTTCCTTCCTGATTTTTAACAAAAACTATCCTATCTCCCGATTTAATATTAAGATCCTCCCTTACTTCCCGGGGGATAGTCACCTGAAATTTTTTTGTAACACTTACCATTATTTCACCTTGCACATTATTGTAATGTAATACCTATAAAGTCTATGTAGGAAATTAATTTAAAGTACTCCATCAATAATCAGTTTTTGAAGAGGTTTCATGTGCAGTGTAATTTTTATTGAGTTGTAATCTAAACTATTTTTTAAATACTGATGGTATTTTTCTTAAATAACATCACATTAAGCTCTGTTCTTTCTTACTAAAGAGTAGTGAAGATACTAAAACCATCATTACTGCAAAAGCAGAAATCACAATTATACTAACACCCAGAGGTAAAGCCGATTCACCTAGAATGGCATATCTTAAAGCGTCCACCCCATAGGTTAAAGGGTTTAAGTAAACACCAGTCTGAAGCCATGAAGGCAAACCTGTAATGGGAAATAAGGCTCCACTTAAAAGGAACATGGGCAGTACAATAAAACTCATTATAAGATTGAATCCTTCCATACTATCAGTAAAAGCTGCGATAACCAGTCCCAATCCGCCCAATCCTACTGACATAATCAAAGCAATCCCCATGCACAGTATGAATACCACCGGAGTCATAGGAACTCCCACAATAAAGGATAATATGAGCAATATAGTGGCTTGAATTACTGCTGCTGTGCTTATACCCAGGGCCTTGCCCATTACAAGTGATGGTCGTGAAATAGGAGCTACCAGAATTTCTTTTAAAAAACCATACTGCCTATCCATAATTACGGAAAGTCCAGAAAAAATGGAGGTGAATAGAATGGTTTGTCCAATAATTCCCGGATAAATGAAGGCCTCATAGCCTCCCGGCATATTACCAAAGCGCACTGCTGCTCCCAGGCCGGTTCCAAATATTAAAAGCCATAGCATAGGAGTTACCACCGAGGTTACAATCCGGGAGCGGTATCTGAAAAATCTCTTGGTTTCCCTCAACCATATGGTGTAAATTCCTTCCAGTTCTGCCATTATAGATCAACTCCTTTAAAAAAAGGATTTCTACCTATTTTATTAGAGAATTTGATTAACATTATTGGCCCTCACTACTAATCTTAGATCCTGTGAATTTTATAAAAACATCCTCCAGGCTGGGATGTTCCAGTTCCACCGATTTTATAGGGAATCCTTCTCTACTGGCAAACTCCACCACTTCAGGTATTAAATTTTCCCCCATCTCCACCAGCAATTTAACCTCCCCATCCAGTAAAAATGCTTCCTTTATGAATTTCAGGGATCGAACCTTAATTATAAATTCTTCGGGAGAATCAACATTGAGGGTGAGGGTATCTGCTTTTAATTCTCTTTTCAAATTTTTAGGAGAATCCGCGGTAATGATCCTCCCCTGATTAATTATAGCCACTTCATCACAGAGCTTATCAGCCTCTTCCATATAATGTGTGGTTAAAAGTACAGTGAGATCCTGGGCCTGGTTTAGTTCTTTGATATATTCCCAGATGCTTTCTCTAGTTTGAGGGTCCAGACCCAGAGTGGGTTCATCTAAAAATAAAACCCGGGGGTGGTGAATTAAGCCTCTTCCAATTTCCAATCTCCTTTTCATTCCACCAGAATATGTTTTTACATATTCATCTGCCTTTTTGCCCAGGGCAATCAAATCCAGTACTTCCTCAATTCTATCCTGACGCACATTCCCCGGCACTCCATACAAAGAAGCATGCATTTCCAGATGCTCCCTACCAGTTAAAATATCATCCAGGGCCCGGGATTGAAAAACTATTCCTATGGATTCTCGAACCTCTTTGGCCTGTTTTTGGATATCATAACCATTCACACTACCGGTACCTCCAGTTGGTTTAAGTATGGTGCATAGCATAGATATAAGGGTTGTTTTGCCCGCTCCATTCGGCCCTAAAACACCATATACACTGTTTTTAGGAACCTTGAGATTTATAGAATCCACTGCAGTGAATCCATCATATTTTTTGGTTATGTTTTTGGTTTCAATTATAAATTCCATGGAATAAACCCCAAAAATTAAGTCTTTGCTTCTAATGTTTCCTGAATTTAATTTATTAATAGATAATGTTAGTTTAAAGAAAAACTTTCCTATAACTATTTGGATGGAAGTATTTAATAAATTATATTTAATTTCAATCCCATATATTATCCTACAGGAGGGGCATTATGATTTTAGAGATGGTTAAATCTGAGGGAATATCCCATAATTCATATGTTATAGGATCTAAGGGGGAGTTAGCAGTTATTGACCCTAGAAGAGATGTAGATATCTATCTGGAATTATCCCGAAAATATGATTCTGCAATTCGCTATATTTTTGAGACCCATCGTAATGAAGATTATACTGTTGGTTCCCTGGAGCTGGCATCCCGGGTAGATGCAGAAATACTACATGGACAGCATATGGATTTTGAGTATGGCACGGAGGTTATAGAAGGAGATATTTTTGACCTGGGTTCTATAGAAATGGAAGTTAAAGAAACCCCCGGACACACCATGGAAAGCATAACCCTGGTGGTGCGGGATAAGGATATCTCAAATGATGTTTATCTAGTTTTTACCGGTGATGTGATTTTTGCTGGAGAAGGGGGTAGGGTGGATTTTTTTGGTGAGTCCAAAACTCCATCTATGGCAGAATTATTATATAATAGTATCCACCAGAAGATACTGCCCCTGGGAGATAATGTGCTTATCTACCCGGCCCATGGAGCGGGTTCTGTTTGTGGAGCAGATATAAGAGAACAGGAATTTACCACCATTGGTTATGAGAAAAAAACTAATCCGCTGCTCCAGCTAAAAAAAGAAGAATTTATCCAACATAAAGTGGAGGAGAAATTATACACCCCTCCGTATTTTAGTAAAATGGAGGAAAATAACCAGAAAGGAGCACCCCTTTTAGGTTGTTTGCCTGAATCTAATCCTTTAAATCCAGAAGAATTAGTTGATTTAATGAAAAATGAAGTCCAGGTGGTGGATATTAGAAAACCCACCAGTTTTGGAGGGGGCCATATCCCCAGGACATTGAATATTTGGAAAGAGGGTTTCCCGGCATATTCTGGATATTTTTTAAATTATGAAGATCCGCTAGTAATCATAGATGATAATGAAGGCCATATACCAGAATTAGTCCGCTATCTAGTTCGTCTGGGTTATGATAATATTTATGGACATCTCTCTGGAGGTTTCCCTTCATGGTATATGGCTGCCCAAAGGGTAGGGCAGCTGGATATGTGGTCAGTGCATCATTTAAAGGATGTGATGGAAAAAGAAGAAGACATATTCTTACTGGATGTACGAAAAGTTAATGACTATGAAAAGTTCCGTATTGCGGGTTCTCATCATATATGGGTGGGAGATCTTCCCCATAAAATAAATGAAGTGCCCCGAAATAAAAAAGTGGTGGTTTATTGTGATTCTGGATATAAATCCACCACGGCCTGCAGTATACTGAAAAATGATGGTTATGATGATGTGAGTAGTGTTCTGGGTAGTATGGGGGCCTGGTTAAATGCCTCTTACCCTGTGATTAAATAGGGCTTGTATTGCCGGGTTATTTCAGATTTTACATAAAAAAAATAGAAAGATTAATTTTTGAAAAGAAGGATATAATTCATATCTGTTAAAAAGGTGGTAATGGTGAGTCTGTATAAAATACCCTTAATGGAAAAAGAAGAGTACGATGAAGTTATTAAATCCAATTTTATGAGTAGAATTGCATTTAATGGAGAATACCCTTATATAGCCCCTTTTTTATATGTTTTTGATGAAAAGTATATTTATTTTTTATCCACCAAGTATGGTAAAAAAATTCAGCGCTTGCAGGATAATCCGAAAGTGGCAGTAGAAATAGAGGAATATACTCCAGATTTATCAGAATATAAGTTTGTTTCACTTAGGGGACGTATTGAAGAAGAAACTGACCCCCATAAAAAAAAAGAAATACGTTCCAAGTTTGCAGAGCTAATTAAAGATAGAGAGCTTTCTAAAAAAATTATGGCTGCCCTGGGACATGACCCGGATGACCCTCTAGCCTGCCTGGTGGAAATGGAATGCTCCTTTGTGTGGAAACTTGTAGATGTAAAAGAAATTATCGCCTTAAAAAATTAGAATTACCGGTTTTTGTAGTCGCTCCATGTTATTAGAGTCATTTTAGGAGGATGAAAATGAATAACCGTAGTCGGGATCTATCCTTACTGACCTTTTTTGTAATTGGATGTTTGCTTGTAGGAGGTATAAGTGGATTTTTTACAACAGGTGAGGTGGATACCTGGTATCCCTCCCTGGTTAAACCTGATTGGAATCCTCCTAGCTGGCTTTTTGGTCCGGTGTGGACCATTTTATACGCCCTTATGGGTGTGGCGGCATTCCTCATTTACAGGGAAGGGTTTGAAAAAAAAGAGGTTAAGATTGCCCTGGGAATATTTTCAGTACAGTTGGGCTTGAACTTTTTATGGTCCATCCTGTTTTTTAACTATAAAAATCTATTTGCCAGTTTTGTGGAGATAGTTGTATTATGGGTGGCTATATTAGCAACCATCATCAGTTTTTATCGTATATCCCGCCCTGCTGCACTTATTATGATCCCTTATTTACTGTGGGTGAGTTTTGCCACCATACTTAATTACACCATTCTGGTATTAAATTAATTTAATACCCTATTTTTTAATTTATGCAAATGGAAGTAATTTAAAACCAGACAAAATGAAATAACTAATAATTAATAATTGATAAAAAAAGAATTATTAAGGGTTTGCTTGTAAGAGGATAGATCAAATGTAGCTATTTCTTGGGGGGATATGGCTAGCATCTATCAATATCCTCTTACAAAACTTGGTACCCTTAACTATAATCTTATGTTCACCTGCATATATCCTTAAAAAAAATTTTGGTGAGAAAGCGCACAAAAATATATTATGTAAGTTTCTGCCTTTTTATATTAAAGCCATGAAAAGATCCCGGGCTTTTTTCACTTGTTTTGCAGCCTATTCTGTATTTTTTCACTTTCCAATTCTTTTAAGGCATCTTTAGCAATCCATTGGGCGCTTTTTGAATCCATTTCTTTCATTTTTCTTCCAAATTCAATTGCCTGTTTATTTAATTCCAAATTTCTTTTTCCAATCTGTCTTAAAGCCCAATTAATTGCTTTTTTTACAAAATTCCTTCCATCAGTTGATTCTTTAAGGATTAAAGGAAAAAAATCCAGAAATACATTATCTGATGCTTTTTTATCATGAACAGCTAATGTGGCAATAAGCACAAAAGCTGCTCTTTTAACGAATTCTTCCTCCTGATTGCTCCATTCTCTAATTTTTTGGTAAGCAAAGGGTGTTTTTCGGAATAAATTCATACAGCACTGATCACAGATATCCCACGTGTCAAAATCATGAGCCCATCTATCCATTTGTCTAGAGGTAACCATTTCTGGAACTTCGATTATGCTGGCTATAATCCTGGTTTCTCTATATCCTGCATCCCATAATTTTTGGGCCAGTAAGTGGTCTTTACCCGCCTGTTTTGCAATTTTTCGCAGTTCAGGTATCCTTACTGCAAAGGTTTTTTCAGGATTTATACCAAAACGGGCCATGCCCTCTACTTCCTCAGGATTAGAGAGATCCTGTAAATTTTTAATAATTTCTTCAAAATCCATTTAAAATTCCTCTTATTCGCTATCTAAATTATTTAAGTTGCCTTTTTATATAATAAAATTAATGCTTTTATAAAAATAAGTAGATTTAGACCATAATATTCATTTATTTAAGGACAAATAGTATTAATTATTATATAGGAGTAATATATTAATAATGAGTTTAGGAACCAATGATCCCCATTCAGTGCCTCAGTAATAATTCAATCTCTATATTATATTGATAACCTGGAATATTCTTATTAGACCCTTGGCAATACTTCAACAGTTATGGTTCCTTCACAACGAAAATAAAAAGAGGTGAAAAAATGCGAAAACCAGCAGCAATATTTTTAATGGCAATATTATTAAGTTTAAGCCTGGCCGGAGCAGTATCTGCACAAGAAGTAACCGTAGAAGTCTTTGATGAAAACGGTGATCTTGTAGACCAAGCCCCTATCGGCAGCGAAGTTGAAGTGGTTGTAACCGCCGAAAATGAGGAAGACATTATATTAGAAGATCCTGCAGTATTAGTTTATGTAGATCCTGAAATGGCACTTCTATTTAATCCAGATGAAGCAGTAGCTGATTTCAACGGAGATATTTTCCTAAACGACCCAGAAGATCCATTCTTCTACTGGGACGACTTTGAAGAAAGTTGGGTATTCTGGATTGGATGGTACGATGAGTATATGTACCCTGATGACTATGCAGCACTATTTATACCTGCCACCGTAGCTCAAACCGGAGAAATAACCATATGGACTGAATTCTTCCACTGGCCAGAAGAATCTGAGTTCCCAATATTCCTTTCAGAAGCAGGATACACATTTTATGGTGTTGAATGCCCACCGGAACCACCAGAACCATCAGCAGCAACCGTACCCATGAAAAAAACAGGAACACCACTAGCCGTAGCCGCACTCGGAATACTATCCCTCATAGGAGGAGTAGCCTACAGCAAACTCAGATAAAAAAAAACTACCCTTTTATTTTTCTTTTTTTATGAAATTAGGCCTGAATTTAGTTTTTTATAATTTAATTTATCTTAATTTTAAATTCAAACCTAGAGAACCTGATTAAAGTAAAAAAAATAGAAAATAATTTTATTTTTAAGATTAGTTCCAATTAATCCCTGATTATTTTTTTTCTTTATTAAAAACCTGGGCCTGGCCATTACGTAATAGATGGATGTTGTGACCTAATCTGTAGCCCTCTTCTTCTGCCAGTTCAGCATAAGCAGTCAACATTCCCAGGTTCCCATGAGAAGGTATCAGGTGTTGGGGTTGTAGCATTCTTAAGAAGTCACGGTGATCTTCCCTTCCTGCATGGCCAGATACATGAGCATTGGTGAATATGCGAGCACCCTTGCCTTTCAATCTACGCTCCATAAGGTTACGGTTGGCTTTATTGAGAGGATTGGGAATTATTGGTGCAGATATAATAATGTTATCTCCTTTTTGTACTTCAAAAAGAGTTTTATCATTTGCAATTCGAGGTAAAAGTGCATCTGGTTCACCCTGGTGTCCGGTGGTTACCAGAACAAAATCTGATCTTTTTTCGTTGGCCCTGGCTAGAGCCCGGTTAATGGCCTTGGGACTACCATAAACACTGGCATTTTCTGGTATTTTAAGTAATCCCATGTTTTCAGCCAGGCTGCAGTATCTCTCCATGGATCTTCCTAAAAGCAGGAGCTGTCTGTTGCTTTTAGAAGCTATATTACAGATAGCCTGAATCCTTTCAATATGAGAGGCGAAGGTGGTGATTATTATTCCATCATCTTCTTTTAAGGGTTGTTCCATGATGTCCTCTAAAACTATCCGGGCTATTTTTTCAGAATGAGTTTTAACCTGGTCAGGCTCTGCAGCACGGGTAGCGTCGATTATTGCTGCTAGTACACCCTTTTCTCCCAGTTCCCTGAACCGCTGGTAGTCTGGTGGTGGGGAAATGGTCTGATGGTTATCAAACTTGAAATCATTAGAATATACAATTACTCCTTCTGAGGTATGCAGGACCGGAGTAACCGTTTGAGGTATACTGTGGGTGGTGTGCACAAATTCCAGAGTTATTTCGGGAGAAATCTGACATTTCTCGCCAGAATTCAATACCTGAAGGGGGTTATCAAATTTAAATTTCCGCTCTCCTTTAATGGTTCTTTCTATTAAGGCCATGGTGTAAGGAGTGGCTATTAAAGGAGCATCATATCTATGGGCCAGTTTAGCCACTGCCCCAATGTGATCCAGGTGCCCGTGGGTAAATACAATGGCTTTAACCTTACCGTCTACATCTTTCATGAGGGTATCATCCGGTATGACCCCTCTTTCAATTAAATCCAGACTATGCATTTTCTCTATATAGGTATCTTCATGAATATGAAGCCGGTCCAGATGGATTCCCATATCAAATATTACAATATCCTTTCCCACCTTCACTGCGGACATGTTTTTTCCTACCTCTTCATATCCTCCGATGGCTATTATTTCAGTACTCATATATTATCTCCTTAATTATCTTTATTCTTGATAAAAAGTAGTAAATTTTTACTACTTTAGAATATTAATGTTTAAATAAATCTTTTAAGAATTTTAATGCTTTTAAATAGCTATTAATCAGTAGTAAGGAAAAAAAAGATTTTATGATATTAATTAATGAATTTCCATTTTTTATTAAAAAATGAATCTATAATATTATTATTAAATTCATTAATTTCCTGCATAAGGCAAGTGGCAAAATGTTTTTTATATCTTTTAAGATTAAAAAAGTTAAATCTAATTTTAAATTATTTACTCTTAATAATCTCACTTATCTTTTTAAAAAAGGCCAGAAACTATTAAAGGCCTTTTCCCCTTACTAATTTGTAGCAATTGATTTCGTTTAAATGCTTCTTGAATCAATTAACATACAAAAATAGCTACTGGAACTGATATATTAAATTCTATTTCAGTTCTCTTCTACTTCTTATTTCACTATGTAATCACATATATAGTTTGGGTATGGATAAATAATGGATAGTGAATAAAATGGCATCAAAAAAGAAGTTAGTTTTAATATCTATTCTGGGATTATTCCTGTTAGCCGGAGCAGGGTTTAGTATTTATGTGGCTGATTATTATCCAGCAGATAATGAAGCTATAGCAGCACTTAATTCCAATGAAAAATATGAGGTAATTAATAGTGATAATAGCATTACCTTTAATCCACGTGCCAGTAATAGTTCACTGGGTGTTATATTTTATCCAGGAGGAAAGGTTGAAGCAGAAGCATACAGTGTAATGGCTGCAGGGCTAGCAGAAAATGGTCATGCCACCATAATAGCCAAAATGCCTTTTAATCTGGCATTTTTTGGGGCTAACCGGGCTGATGATATTATAGAGGATCATCCAGAGATAAGTTCCTGGGTGATGATGGGTCACTCCCTGGGTGGAGTATTTGCCTCAGATTATGCAGTTAATAATCCGGATAAGATAGAGGGAGTTATATATTTAGCAGCCTATCCCTCTTTGGATGCTTACCCTACATCATTAAAAGGACTTTCACTGAGGGGATCAGAAGATGGTTTAACTACGGCTCAGGATCTGGAGGATAATAAATCAAAATTTCCCGCAAATACTAGTTTCATGGTAATTGAAGGAGGTAATCATTATCAATTTGGTAATTATGGGATCCAGCAAGGAGATAATAATGCCACCATCACCAGGGAAGAGCAGCAAAAACAGGCCCTTGAATTTATACTGGAGTTTTTGAAAAGCCTTTAAAAAAAATAATTAGCCTTCTGGTTTTAAAATATTAAAAAATAGATTTAATTTCATCTAAAAATTAAAAAAAAGGGATTTTAATCCCTAAAATTATTTCTTTTTCCAAAATGCACCGGCAAGTACTGCTAAGATTCCAGCAAGTAGGGGAGCTAACGGAGTTCCAGTTTCCTGCATGGGCACAGTTCCTGCATGGGCACTGCTTAATACCTCTAAGGTTGCCTCAGCAGATGATGCCTGGTAGCATTCAAATCCTTCAAATACTGCACTTATGGTGTAAGTTCCTGCATTCTGAGTTATGGTGTATAATAAAGTGGCTACGCCGGCTGCATTGGTTAAGGCAGATCCCACATATACTCCATTCACATAGAAGTCAATGTTTTGGCCAGGTAGAGGTATTCCATCCTCATCAGTTAGAGTAGCTCTTAGAGTAACCTGATCCCCTTTACTTCCTTTTACATTATTCAAAGTAAGTATGGTTGGGAATTCATCNNTCTCCTTCAAATAGAGCATTGACGTTATAGGTTCCCAGTGGTAAAGGATCAAATATCCCCAGAGCTATACCCTGAGCATTGGTAACACCTTCAGTTTCAGGATTAATAGAAAACTTAATGGTTCTACCAGGTAAAGGATTACCCTCCAGATCAGTTAACTTGGCAGTGACAATAGGTTTACCTAACGGACAAATAGTCACATTTTCTACTGTAATTAAGGCTGTAGAAAATTCAACATCCAGATTGGCGTAGTCTGTTGAAGCTAAATAACATTCGTATCCTTCAAATACTGCTTTAGTTGTATATTGTCCCTTAGTTTGAGTAATTATGTATTCTAAAGTGGCTAATCCCTCTGAGTTAGTTATGGCTGATCCAACGAGCGTATCATCCACATAGAAGTCAATGGTCTTTCCTTCCAGGGGTATTCCCTCCTCATCAGTAAGAGTTGCCTTTAAAAGAACACTTTGGCCTTGATTACCCTGTACATTGTCCAGAGTTAGTATGGTTGGGAATTCATCAGGAGTCACGTTTAA
>NPID01001420.1_pt1 | contig 11833 bp, 6 predicted proteins | sample 8637491 | NCBI WGS metagenome assembly NPID01 (sample SAMN07420843, study PRJNA396082) | bioreactor metagenome | isolation source: sample BA6 brine-fed electro-methanogenic bioreactor BA | place: Japan: Kochi | collected 2016-06-14 | reverse complement strand
CACCGCACACGCGAAACATTAGCAGCAACAGAAATTGGAGTTAGAGATGAAGCAAAAAACTATTATTTTACTTGTTATCTTATTTTTGACAATAACATGTTCATCAATTGAATATTTCGATCTAAGAGGTGTTACGAATGAATATGGTGAAACGGAATTGTTTTATAGAAAATGTTGGAGTAGTCAGGGTTATTATAATGGATCGATTTTTGAACATATCTATGAATATGATTTAATACTAAATCAGGAAAATCTGTTTCTTTTTAGTCAACAATCTTGGGATGTCATACAAGGATACGAGTGTGAAGATATAATAACTGACTTCGTTCTTATTGATAATCAAAGTGATAGCAGTATTAGAAGTGGATATTTTTTCTCAACTTTTGGATGGGATAGATTTGGATTCATAGAGAATCCAGATGGTTACTTATCCCAATGGGATGATTCAAAAATGAAGAATATTATCTGTGGGCATCAAAATACTCAAATATTATATTCAACTCATATACCTTGGGATTACCCATATTCTTTTTCGCTAATTAAATCAATTAATAGTGGAAATACGTGGACATCTATAGACAATGCTCCCCCTTATATTATTCGAAATGTTGATCCTCAAAATGATCAAGTTATATTTTGTGCTTCTCAGACTGGAGATCTTTTTAAATCAACTGATAGTGGAGAAAATTTTGTAATAGTTGATAACAATTCTTTACTAAATTGGAGAGTTCATTACATAGATGGTTTGCATAAAAAAGGAAGATTAGATTTTGAGTTTGATAATAGTGGAACAAACATATATTCTGTTGTTAAAGGTTTTTCAGGTAACCAATATCATTTTGTTGTATCTGATAATAGTGGTAACAGTTGGACTATTTTATCTAGCCAAGCTAATCAATTTCATATTGATGTTGATAATTCTCAAAGTGGTTTAGTATATAAAGGAAGCGGTACTGAAATACATGTAAGTTATGATTATGGAAATTCGTTTACTTTATTTCAATCTATAGATTACGATATTAGAGGATTATATCAAAAAGACGGCTCAGATACGTTGTTTGTTATAACCGAACATCATTTGTATGAGGTGACTTCTTCATCTATCAATCCACTAATGTCACTTGTATTTTCACAAGAGCATGTATTAGATTTGTCTGATAATTGTAACATTACTAACCGCCCCAATCCATTTAATCCTTCTACAACGATTGATTTTTTTGTTCAAAATGATTCAAATGTAAAACTTACAGTATATAATATCAAAGGCCATAAAATTAAAACACTTGCTGACAATGAAGTTGTAAAAGGTTCTCACTCAGTCGTTTGGAATGGAGTTGATGAAAACGGAAGATCAGTAAGTTCAGGAGTTTATTTCTATAAATTGAATGTTAACGGTAAAACCGAAGCTGTGAAAAAATGTTTACTGTTGAAATAATGCAGATGCTGCTAACAAATCGCTCAGTGCTCAGATTGAAAGAGAAGTATGTAGAGCACCGCAGCGACGAAACATTAGGCACAGCAGAAATTCAAAAAATAGAGTGGTAGCGTCACAATTTTGTAATTTTGTGGATATATTTTTAGAAGAATGTTAAATTGGAGGTTCAATGAGACATAAATTAAAAGCAAATATATCTTTTATTTTATTAATTTCAAGTTTGTTTATAAATATTCTGTTAGATGCTCAAGAGCCATTAGAAGAAATACTTACTATACAGAATCCCTGGCAAGATTATCAGTTTTCTTCTTACATTCAAGAAGGTAGCGGAGATGTGAATGGTGATGGTTACAATGACTTTATTATAACCAAAAATGATAATAATGATTTTATCCTTTATGATGGTGAAGTGTATATTTATTTTGGTAATCCCAATATAAATTCAACACCGCATGTTATACTTACAGGCATTGAGAATGAGATGTTTGGTGGATATAATGCAACTATAGCTGGTGATATCAATGGTGATGGATTTAATGACGTAATAGTCAGTGCAATAGCAGCCGAACCTTCTGGAGCCGGAGCTGTTTATGTTTTTCTTGGTGGTGATCCATTTGATACAGATGTTGATTATGTCTTTCATGGTGTAGACTATGCACAAGTATTGTATATAAACTTCTTTTATGGAGCTTATTTGAGTGCTACTGCAGATTTTAATAATGACGGCTACAATGACTTAGTAATTGGCGGGAATGGACCAACTATGAGTTGGGAGGGACAAGTGGACATATTTTTGGGTGGAGAACCTTTCGATATGGAATCTGACTTTTGTTTGTATGGTCAAAATTACTTCGACAATTATGGCTCTTTTATCACTGGAGATTTGAATGGAGACGGCTTCGATGAATTTCTAGCTCATCATACAGTGGATAATGAATACATTCTTGATATTTATGAGGGAGGAAATGATTTTCCAACGAACTCACCTGTTGCTTCACTGAATATGGATTTCTTAGGATACAATGGACAAAAAATAATATGTCAAAACATATCAATATTCAACTCAGATGCATTAATCTACACTCACACAATTTCATCAAATAGTGCAAAATACTTAAAAATATTGTATTTAGATACGAATTTTAATATAGAATCTATAGATAGCTTAAATTGCGAATATAATAATCCTGGAACGACTACAAATTTATTCTGCTCTGATATTAACAACGATTCAACAAACGATATAATAATATCATTTGAAAGAGATTATTTTTCACACTATGCGGGTAAAACAATGATCTTTTATGGTGGAACCTTATTAGACACAATTCCAGATTTAACAATGACTGGTTCTTCAAATTTTGAATATTTTGGTAAAGTTGGTTATAATCTTGGAGATGTAAACGGAGATGGCAATACAGAGATTTTATTAGGTTCATCGACATACCCCATTGGTACTATTACAGATTATGTTACAATATACACAGAAGAAAATCTTGTCTCAGCACAAAACGACGCAATTAATATTTCAACTAAACTTTATAATTTCCCTAATCCGTTCAATCCAATAACTGAAATCAGATTTGAGACTTCAGACTACAGTCTGATAGAGAAAACAAAAATTGAAATCTTTAATCTTAGAGGTCAGAGAGTAAAAATAATTCCTATTAACTGTTCACTTCTTCAACCTATAAATTCTGTTTTTTGGGATGGAACCGATAAGAAAGGAAATCCTGTTTCCAGTGGTGTGTATCTGTATAAATTAAGAACAGGTAATAAAATTCAAGCAGTTAATAAATGTTTGTTATTGAAATAAAAGAGAGAATGATCGTCAGATTAACTCACCACAATTGCCCACGTGGATATTTTTGACTCTCACCCTCTCAGCTAAAGGAAAATACAAAAGCATTATTAGTCAAGCATGAGTTATCCGGCGATCTTTCTCCGAAAAAAAATAGGAGGACGAAATGAAGCGAAAAGTATTTGTTTTGCTTGCAATGATGATGATTATTGCATGTTTATCGGCTGTTAGTTATTCTGAGAGCTATCAGTTGAACGATGTAGAATTCTCAGTAACCGATCATGGTTATGACGAAGTAAGTTTTGGTGATTTACAAAACTCAGGAATTGCAGGACATCCCCAACTTCCAGTAGAAATCATTAGTCTGATAATTCCAGCAGGTACAGAGATCAGTAATATTAATATTACTACACAATCACAAAATATTACTGGTAACTATATGCTTACACCAGCTCAACCAGCAAGGTTGATAGATGGAGTAGGTGCTTATGAATTTGTAGATATTGATTCACTAGTTTATAGCTCAACTTCAATATATCCTTCTCAACCAGTCAAAGTAAAAAATTATGGTTATTTTGATGGAGCTAATAAAATTGCTACATTAATAATCTACCCTATCCAATATATTCCTGCATATGGTCAGCTTGTATTAAATTCATCAATAGATTTTACTCTTAGCTTCACCACATCAAATGATAATATCGTATATCCGCAATATCGTTTCGAAAAGAACGTAGCTGTTTATGAAAACATGTTGAATTCAATGGTTGCAAATCCAGAGGATATAGCTACTTATGGACATACTCCTTCTATATTAACAGACCCAACTGAAAATGACTATGATTATATATTAATAGTACCTGATGAAGATTACGTTACCAATACTGATCTTGAAAAGTTTATCGAATGGAAATGGATGAAGGGAAACACAATCTTCTATCGAACTGTAGGAAGTATCCATTCGGAATACAAGGGTGACCATATTGGTACTTACACAATAAATGATGAAGCCGGATCGATACGTGAATATATACTTGATATGTACGAAAATCATGGTCTTACTTATGTACTCCTTGTAGGTGATGAAACATTCTTTAATAGGATGGGATGGGCTTACTATCCAAATGCTATTCAAGAAATATTTGATATTCCAACTAACTTTTATTACTCTGAATTAAATGGAGACTGGAACTATGATGGTGATAATCATTATGGTGAGGAAGATGATGGTACTGTAGAGACAGATCGTCCCGAATATCAACCGGAAGTTTTTGTTGGTAGAATACTGATACCTGAACTCAATAATGGAGGTATGGAAGAAATAAACAGTTGGGTTGAAAAATTACTGGTTTATGAGACTTATCCGGGTTATGGTGATAATGAATATCTTACCAAAGCATTTATTACAGATGCAGATGGAGTTTATGATTCCGGCACAATTTACCCATTTATAGGTGATTATTTAATTTCTCAAGGATTCGATTTTGAGATTTGGCGTGAAGAAGATGAAGATCCTCCTAATTTCTGGCCTAATGGTTCTGATGTAATCAACAAAATGAATGAATTTTATGGTTTTACAGGTTTTGATTGTCATGGCTCTGGTCCGGCAAGTAATTTTGAATTTTATGTTTCTACTGAAGGAGATTTTCCAATGACTCCAAGAAGAAGCGTAACTACCTTAGATGAGTATATTAGCCTTCATCCAGATGATGTACTTCCTGAAACCGGAAATGGATTTAGTAATTTAGCTAATTCTCCTAAATTTTCAGTTAATTATTCAACATCTTGCGGAGTATGTGATTATGTGAACAATTCACATGTTACTGCCAGTAGGGCATTTACTTCATACATAGATAGCGATTTGAAAGGTGGTCCAACATTTATTGGTAATTCAAGTTATGGTTTGTATACTAGATCACCGGACATGAGAAGGTATTTCTTTGAAAAATTATTCAATATGTCCATATATTCAGATCCTCCCTTTCCTAATCACATAGGTAACGCTATATCTGTATCAAAATCATATATCTATGAAAATAGTGCTGCTAATGAAGGGCATGTTCTTTGTTATTCAAACAATCTATTTGGAGATCCTGAAATGATGTTCTGGACAGATACTCCAAAAGAATTTGAAATCACATACGATTTATCTAACAACACGGTTACCGTTACACATGAAGGTGTTCCAGTACACAATGCTTGTGTAAATTTTTACGATCCTGATCTATCTGAGAGAGAAGTAGGTTACACAAATACTAATGGTATAGTTCAGTGTACTTTTAACTTTAATAATGTTTCCATAACACAACAGGATTTTATTCCATATTTCGCTTACATAATAGATGATAATGAGAATTGGATGGGAACAACTATTGTCGACAAGATGGTTATAATACCATCAGGTAGAACATTAACAGTACACGGAAATATTGAGTTAACAGAATTTGCTGGTAGAAATGCACAAATGATCGTAGAGGATGATGGTGAATTAGTTCTTCTTGGTAGAATCGAAATTAAAGGTTATACTAAAACCTATGAGATTTCTAATGATGTAATCGTTCCAGGTAATAGTATAGTTGCTGAACCTGGTAGCATAATTGATATTGGAAATGAGATTTCATTCATATCTGACGAACATAATTACTGGGACGGATTAATTCTAAATTCTGGAAATGCTGTAACTTTTGAAGAGTCCAACTTTATGAATTGTTATTTGTATAGTCATGGTCGTAATGTTTCAATAACAGAAAGCAGTTTTGATGATTCGGGTCTTGAATGTAATAGTTCTGATATTATCATAAACAATTCCGTATTTAATAATTCACCTTTAAAAGCATATGCTACGGAAGAAGGCAATTATTCGTTAACTATTGAAAACAACTGTGCATTTAGGAATGCTAATGATCAAACAGCAATTGAAATTACAGCTTATCCTAATTATGTACTTGAAAATAGTGTTGTCGAAAACAATGAAAGAGGTGTACACATTTTTGAATCAGGCAGCGGATTAAATCACTCAATAAGTAATAATGTTATTCAAAACAACACCGAATCAAGTGGTATTTACATTTACCATAGCTATGCCGATATTACAGGATCAAATATAATAGATAATAATTTTGAGGGATTAGCTGTTTTGAGAAACAGTAATTTCAGTTGTGTTGGCAATCAAGAATCTCCATACCAAATGATCACGTATAACGAGAATGATGAGGTTTGGTTTACCTATGACAGCAGACCAAGTGAATTTATCTACAACCAAATCTTTGATTCAAATCACGACGATGATTTTTTAGCTTGTAGAGATATTCCAACAATTTATACACCAATCATTATAAGCAACAATCATTGGGGCAGCGATTTTATTCCCAGTAGTGACCTAAATCCGGAAGAAGCTTTTATTTATACACCAATTTGGAATCCTGGAATAATTGAAGATATAGTAGATGGAGACGCTAAAGCATTATATGATTCAGGTAAACAATATGAAGAAAATCAAGAATATGATTTTGCAGAACAATGTTATAAGCAGATAATCTCTTTATATCCTGATTCGGAATATGCACAAATTGCAGCAAAAGAGCTTCTTGCATTAGAATGTAAACTTGGTATTGAAAGATCAGTTCAAGATTTCGCTGATTTGAAATCGTACTATGAAACTGAACCTAATTTGCAATACAGTTATGAGTTATCCCAGCTTACAGATTACTTAGCTAATTACTGCGATATTAAATTGGGTAATTTGCCTGAAGCAATATCATGGTTCGAAAATGTCATTGTTAATCCACCATCCCCAGCAGATTCGATTTTTGCTGTTATTGATGCTGGTTATACATACTTACTACTCGAAAATATTAACCGTTCAAATTTCGTTGGTCAAATTACCTCACTGAAACCAAATTCAAGAGAAGATTTTGAGCAAAATCGTGATCAATTGCTTAAAGAGCTTTTTTGTAATAACACTGAAAATCCTTAAAATGTAATCCCTGAATTTGTTGTCCTTTTCGATAACTATCCCAATCCATTTAATCCAACCACAACGATTTCATTTTCGATCCCGGATGAAAGTCGAATTGATCTAATCGTTTACAATATCAAGGGTCAGAAAGTAAAAACTCTTGTGAACAATGATTTAGATAGAGGTAATCATTCTGTTGTTTGGCAAGGTGTTGATGATTCAGGTAAATCAGTTTCCTCAGGCGTTTATTTCTATAAATTATCAGTTAACGGTAAATCTAAATCAGTGAAAAAATGCTTGATGCTCAAATAGTGTTCCAAGACCAGTCTGAGAGTAATCTCGGGCTGGTCTTGTTTTTGATAGAAGCTGTGCCTAACAAAAGTGTCAGGTCTCAGATTGATAGAAATGCAAGAAGAGCCCCGCACACTCTAACCATTAGGCACAGCAGAATGAAAAAAAATAAAAAAATTGTGTGGTGTCGTCACAATTTGAGACTTAAGTGGATATATATATAGAGTGCAGTAAAAAAATTATAGGAAGAGAGTGCTTTTAAATAAAAAAGGTTGCCACCAATCTTTACTCTCCACAACACTCTTCCCGAGAACATAAATTAATTCACATCATGCAATGTCAAAATATTTGTGGACTCTCTTCCTTCATTTTGCCAATATGGAGGTAGATATGTTGTTCTTTATCTGTAAGAATAAATTCGAGTAGTATTTGTATTCGTTGAACTCAAAATAGTGTTCAAACTTAACTGATTGAACAAAGTGAGGATTTATGAAAACCAAATTTGCATTGATAATTCTTTTGTGTGGATTAAGTATCACGTTTCTTCTTGCTGAAACCATTATTGATACACTCTACAGCATTCCATATTTAGATGGTTGTATCAGTTATAATTATAACAATAACCAGTATTTCATTAATACAGGCGACTCTTCTTTTCTCTGTGGTGATTATGGCTGGAGTTCTTGGGGTTGGGTCAGAAGCTACCTTGCCTTTTATTTACCAGATATTCCCAACGGATTTGAACTCCAGAAGGCAGAAATTTTTGTGGACCAATACCAATCTTGGGGAAATAATTATCCAAATATTTTCCCAATTTGGGACATTCTTCCATTACCTGATACAACTGAATGCATTGTTGATCATATAGATTATGGTGATGCTCTAGATCTGGCTGATTGGACTGCTGGTGACCTTGGAGATCCTCAAACACTTACATCAAATATTGGGATAATTAGTGATAATGCTGTTTATGAGTTTAAAAATTTAATTGTTACTGAGCACGTAATTCAGGATTATGATGAAGGACGTGATAAAATTCAATTACGTTTACGTTTCCTGATCAATAATGACTGGGATAGTTGCGATGATATGTTACAATTTTCTTCCTGTAATTCACCCTTTATAGAACGATGGCCATTTATTGTTTATACATGGTGGGATGGACAAAACAGTATAGGTGAAAATGAAATACCGAGTTACAAAATTAGAATAGAAGCATATCCTAATCCATTCAACGGAGAAATTCTTATCTCATATTCACTGAATTTTAACAACAATACATTAGAGATTTTTAATGTAAGAGGACAGCAGATATATGTTAAAAACAATCTACCTTTATCAGATTCTGTAACATGGAAATGTGAAGATCAAACTTCAGGAATTTACTTCGTGAAAATATCGAATGAGAAGCAGCAATATGTGAAAAAGATCACATATTTGAAGTAAAAACAAACTTTATACAAGGAGTTCAAAATGAATAAGAAAAGTTTTATCCTATACCTTTTGATAATCATAGCCTTAAGTTTATCTGGAGAAGATTACAAAGAAGGAGAAGTAATATTCAAAGCTTCAGTTCCATTCAGAAATATTGAATTGGTAAATGGAGTTATCGAAACCGATCAAGAGTGGTTTAATCAAATTTCAAATTTGTATCAAATAAATGAATTAGAGTTAATTTTTGAAAATGATCCCGTTTTTACATGCCAATACAAAGCTTCATTCAATGATTCTATAGATGTAATGAATGTAGTGACAAGCTTAGAAGGTCGCGGTAATAATGTTATCTATGCAGAACCAAATTTCATTTTCAAATTGTTGACTAATGATCCTCTTTTCCCTTCACAATGGGCATTAAGTAACATTGAAGCAGAAAATGCCTGGCAGATAACTTCCGGTGATAACGACATCCTTATCGCTGTACTTGATAGCGGTATCGATTTCACACATCCTGATTTTCAGGGAAATAATATAATCTGGAATGAAAATGGTCTTCATGGAATAAATCCATTTTATTATGGAGATCAAACATATGATTGGTCTGGACATGGGACCATGGTTTCTGGAATTATTAGAGCCATCACTGAAAATAACACAGCAATTGCTGGTTTAGCTGGGGGTGGTTTCAATAATGAAATCGGCTGCAAAATTCTTCCAATTAGAATTTCAGGTTTTGATCCCAATATAATTCCTTCCAATTATATAGCCTATGGTATTCGGCATGTCGTTGATGAACAAGCCAATGTAATTAATATGAGCCTTGGTGGTTCCTATTCAGATTTAATAAGCGAGGTAATTGATTATGCCTATAGTTTTGATATCGTAATGATTGCAAGTGCCGGTAATGGAGGTGATGAAGTAATATCATTTCCAGCCAGCCATCCCTATGTTCTATCTGTAGGAGCAACAGATTCGGATGATAAAAAATCCAATTATTCTCAATATAGTCCCGATCTTGATGTCTGTGCACCTGGAGGATTTGGCATCGATGATTGGCAGAGCATCGAAGATGTTGTAACGCTTTCTCCAAGTTATGACGAAATACCAAATTACACATCATCATGGTATTATCGTCATTATGATAATTGTCCTCTTAATTCAGCCTTTACATCTGGGACATCGATATCTGCACCTTATGTTTCTGCTTTGGCAGGTTTAATATTAAGCATGGATGATACTCTTACTCCTGATCAGATTTATAACAGAATAAAAGGTACAAGTGACAGGATTGCTGTTAATAGTCCTAATTTTTCCGGGAAATTGGGAGCGGGCCGTATTAATGCCTATAGAGCACTTACAGAAGATCCACATCCTTCAATTGGATTTGTTGATTTAGAAGTGGATTTTGGAACAGGTGGAGATCATGAAGCAAATGTTGGTGATACGGATATTGAAATAAGACCTACAATTAGAAGTTTCTGGATGGATTATGATTCACCAGATTATAGTTTTGTATCTGATGATGAAGACATAATTATCGAAACAACTCAAACATTTTCTCATAATGGAATAATAACAGAAGAACCTGTAGAACTTTATAGCTATCCTTATCCTCAAATTTCTATTGCACCTGATGCAGTTGTCGGCTGGCATTCATTCACTATAATTTTTACACAAAATAATTACAATACATCTTTAGAATGTCCAATCTATATCTATCCTGAGAATTCAGGTGGTGGTGGTGGCGGTGGGGGTACTTACCCCAATGGTTATGTTCTAAATGGCATTAATGAGACAAGCCCTTTAGTTACAAATATAAATTTTGATGAATACAAGGAATTAATATTTACTACGCATGTTGAAAATTATCCTGATCAAGTTTATTTTATTGATCATCCCGATGGTATGACATGTCAATTATTAGATGAAGGAGACATAAATATCTATGGAAGACCAGCAGCAGGAGATTTATCTAGAAGAGAAGAAATTCTATACGATGAAGTAGTTATTCCGGGTGAAAATGGAGATATCTGGGTTTTGTATCATGATGATGTCTTAAGGGGCAAACCTTCATATCCTAATCAACAATACCATACAACCTTTGGAAATGATCCTTTATATGTAAGTATCGGCAATGTGAATGATGATGAGTATAATGAAGTTGTTATAGTCAATTCCTATAATGAATTGGGAATTTTTAGTTGGGATTATGATGGTCAGGATTATGAATTGAACTTGATTGAAAATCTCGATTTTGACGGCTGTACGTTTTTTCCTGCTACTGTAGGTGATATCGATTGTGATGGTATTGATGATATAATTATTTCGCGTGATGGCGATAATGATTACGGTGGATTAACAAGAGTTTACTATGATGTGAATACTTCAAGTTTTGAATCAGAGATCATTCCATTGCAAAAGCCATTAATGTACTTCGTTGGAAATCCCATAATAGCAAATGCATATCCGAATAATGAAAATGAAATTTTCTTTGCTTATGAGCATTTTGATAATGCTGATTTACCAGTAAAACTTGTCTATAAAACGGTTTCTTCAAATGGTTCTGCTATCGACGAATATTTGTTGGAAATTATTGATGGGAACAATCCTCTTAGCTTCAAAAGATTTTCAGGATGTTATGTTGAAGATTTTCAATTTGAAGATAGTAAAATTCTTTCTGGAACCCAGGATAATGTAATTATGTTCAATGACAATCTAACTGTTGAAGATTTTTCAAATTGTTTGCATTTCTCTGATATTCCGGTATTGGGTGTTAATTCGTTTTCATCAAATAACTCAAGATATTTTATGTTTTCTAATGAAGAAGAATTAATAATTACAGATGATAACTTCCAAGTATCTGGTCAATATCACCTTGTACCATACGGTCGTATAACAAATTAAGAGTTTC
>NPID01007449.1_pt7 | contig 11841 bp, 12 predicted proteins | sample 8637491 | NCBI WGS metagenome assembly NPID01 (sample SAMN07420843, study PRJNA396082) | bioreactor metagenome | isolation source: sample BA6 brine-fed electro-methanogenic bioreactor BA | place: Japan: Kochi | collected 2016-06-14 | reverse complement strand
CGGATGCCGCGCAGTTTTATGCCTCGGTCGAGGAAGTCACGAGCCACTCGGGCGGCGATTCTGATCCCTTCGGCTGTGTCGTACGTGTCGACGAGGAGGATGGTCTTCTCGCGGTAGATCGAAGCGAACTCGCGGAACGCCTGCTCCTCGGACGGATGGGCCTGGACGTAGGAGTGGGCCATGGTGCCCGAGGGGGGCATGCCGAGCCCCCGGGCGGCGAAGACGTTGCTGGTGGCCTTCCAGCCGGCGATCTGCGCCGCGCGTGCCGCTCGAACGGAGGCGATCGGACCCTGGGCCCGGCGCATTCCGAATTCGAGCAGCGGGATGTCGTCAGCCGCCAGGGTCATCCGCGCTGCGAGGCTGGCTTCGATGACCGAGAAGCCCAGGATGTTGACGATATACGTCTCGAGCAGTTGGGCGTGGAGGATCGGTCCGCTGACTTCCATGATGGGCTCGTTCGGGAAAAATACCGTTCCCTCGGGTAGACAGCGGATTTTCACATCCAGATCGAAGATGGCCAGGTACTCCAGGAAGTCTTCCTCGAACCGTCCCGTCGAGCGAAGATACTCGATATCTTCGGGCGCAAAGCGGAATTCGCGGAGAAAGCTCTCGACCTCGTCGAGGCCCGCCATGACGAAGAACCCCCACTCGTCGGGCAGATGGCGGATGAAGACGTCGAAGTAGCCCTGTTCCGGCATGGGCTTCCTGAAATAGGCCTGCGCCATCGTCAATTCGTACAGGTCGGTGAACAGCGCAGGCGTGGCGTCGATCATCCACATGGAACCCTCTCGTGCAGTCTCCTGGATTCGGTGACGTGTCCTCCACGTTGCTTGAACTCTTCGATGACGCGCCGTCCGGCNNGATGGCACGAATCGCGTCTTGCACCAGAACGAGCTGAACCTCCGGGAAGCGGGCCAGTCCTTCCAGCGTCCGCTGGACGCAGAAGTCCGTTGCGACGCCGAAGACGATGATTCGCTCAGGAAGCGTTGCCATCGATTCGAGCAGTGCGGCGGTATTCGGATTCGAGAACACGTCGAGGCTCTCCTTGTGGATGGCCACGTGGAATTGATCCCGCTGGGTCAGTCGGGCCAATTCATCCGGGTCCCAGGGCTCGGGATCGATGACGTCGATGGGCAGATCGCCCAGAGAGCCGACCCGTCGGGCGCCCCGCGAGTCGGCCATGCAGTGCGGCGGGAACGTCTCCTGGAAGTCGGGTTCGTCGGAGATCTCCGGATGGTCCTGGCGGTGCCAGTCCATCGAGGCGACGATCGAGAAGCCGCTATGGAGGGCCACCGTCCGCAACCTGCTGACCACGGGAATGATCTCCCGGGCACCTTGCACGTAGAGCCTCCCATCGGGCATCATGAAGTCGTATTGGGTATCCACATCCCAGAATAGTGTATGCGTTTCCATCGTCTCTCGGACCTCTGTTGAATGACAAATCGGTTGAGTCTTCTCAAGACCAGTACGTTCGTGGGGATGCCGGAGTTTGATGATTTCGCCCTCTGCCGCAACGTGATACCATCGGCCGCCAAACGAAAGGCACCAGGAGGCAGCCCAGGACAGACGAAAGGGCTGACCGATCCCCCGAAATCCCGCGATCAACCATATATATCGCAATTAGAAAGAAACAAATCTTACCCTGTGGAAAGGCTGCTAAGCGAGTGGCAGCCAGCGCCCGGCGCAGCATATGCGAAAGTCACAGACGTTGAGTTCGCCGAAGAGTGATGCTTGGGGAACTGTGGTCAGATGGGCGTGGCGAGGCGATATGGATCTGGCTTTTAGGCTTGCGTACACCGAGAGAATGTGGTCTGTTTTCGCCTATGAAAACGCTGACGAAAGAAATCTGGATGGACGTGCCGACACGTCGGGCCATCGTTTCGATTCACGCGGAGGTCGAGCGGCTGGTGGAAGAGAGCGGGGTGCAGGATGGACTGGTGCTGGTGAACGCGATGCACATCACGGCCAGCGTCTTCATCAACGACAACGAGTCCGGATTGCACCATGACTATGAGGTGTGGCTGGAGAAGCTGGCACCGGAGAAGCCGCACTCGCAGTACCGGCACAATGGCTACGAAGACAACGCGGACGCGCATATGAAGCGGCAGGTGATGGGGCGGGAGGTGGTCGTCGCAATCACGGACGGCAAGCTGCACCTGGGACCGTGGGAGCACATCTTCTACTACGAGTTTNNCTGGTCAAGATCATCGGCGAGTAGTCGACAGGAGGCCAGGTGGGGTTGACGGGGTTTCTGCTGAAGGCGGTGGGGATATCGCTGTCGGGGGTGATGGCGCCGGGGGCGGTGACGGCCGCAGCGATCGCACATGGCTCCCGACGGCGCTGGGCGGGCGTACTGATGTCGGTCGGGCACGGCATCATCGAGGTTCCCCTGATCTTCCTGATTCTATTCGGGCTGGGAGTGCTGTTTCAGGCGGAATGGTTCAAGATCGTCGTCGGGCTGCTCGGCGGGGGCTTCCTCGTCTGGATGGGGGTCGGGATGATTCGCGAAAAGGGCGGAGCCGATCCGTCGTCGATCCAGACGGGACAGGGCGGGCCGCTGATGACCGGGCTGATCCTGTCGGCGGGCAATCCGTACTTCCTGCTGTGGTGGGCGACGGTGGGTCTCAATCTCGCCATCGAGGCTCGCAGCCTGGGCTGGCTCGCCTTCGTATTGTTCACGCTGGTGCACTGGCTCTGCGACCTGATCTGGCTGACCATCCTGTCGTTCGCCAGCTTTCACGGGACCAGTATCTTCGGCGCTCGGGGGCAGCGGATCGTACTTCGCGTCTGCGGCGTCGCGCTGGCCCTCTTCGGTTTGCACTTCCTCTATCGCGCGGTCGGGTCGCTGGGGGCCTGAGGTGGGGGAGTCTCTTGCGCCTGCGACTGCTGCTCGCCCGAGGTGGGACTTTCTTCTTCGTCGGGCGGCTCGGGTCCGAGCGTCTCGCGGAGGTTGTGCCTGGCGAGGAATTGATGCTGGGCGTGGACGAGGCGACCCAGGGTTTCGGTTTCGTGAAGATCGGGCTGGGACAGCGCCACAGACGCCAAGGCCTCGGTGATCTCAGACAACTTGATCTGTTCGGGGTCTCGGGCGGGGACGAAGCCCGGCTGCGGTTCGGTCGTCCGCGCCAGCAGACGCACGTGGACGAGGTGTTCGAGGATGTCCTCGCCGAGTTCCGGCGGCAGGTTCAGGCGGGTGCAGAGCGTCTCGCGCGAGAGCGGCCCTTCGTTGCGCACGAAGGCGCGGGCGATCTCGCGGGCCACGTTGATGACGGTCAGGTCGTTGGTGATGAAATACTCCTGCTTGGGCTCCTTGGACGCCTCGATTTCTGCGGCGTCGAGCGTATGGAAGTGCTGCGTCGTGTAGGTCAGTTGGAGCCCGAAGAGGACGATGAGCCAGGTGATGTAGATCCAGAAGACGCCGAGTGGGATCAGACCGAGCACGCCGTAGACCTTGCTGTACGGGATGAATTCCGTGACGTACGAGCTGAAGGCGTACTTGGCGATACTCCAGACCAGCGAGGCGACCGCCGCACCCCAGAGGGCGGCGCTGGGCTTGACTTTCGTGCTCGGCAATACAAAGTAGAGTAGGAAGAAGCCCAGGACGGATACGAGGTAACTGAGCAGCAGGGTTACGACGTGATAGGCCAGCACCTTGGCCTCGAAACTTTGAAGGATCGCGTACTGCGTCGTGGCGTAAAGGCCGACACCGACCAGCAGGGGGCCCAGCGTCAGCAAAGCCCAGTAGTTGATCATGCGGTGCAGGAAGCTTCGCCCGCGCGTGACGTGCCAGATGTGGTTGAAGGCCCTTTCAATCGTCGACAACAGCACCAGGGCCGCCCAGATGACCAGCAGGGCGCTGAGCAGGCTCAGGGACTTGCTGCTGAGCCCGCCGAAGAACCGGCTGATGATGCTGTCGATGTACTCGGTGAGCATCACCTTCTCTTCGGGGTGTTCCTCGTCCTGCTGGTACTCGATCCTCGTCAGGTGCAGTTGCTCATAGGCGAAGAGCTTGATACGATCTCCGATGTCCTGGTAGGCGGGGAAGGACTGGAAGATCAGCAGCACCACGATCGCCAGGGGGACGAGCCCGAAGATGGTGTAGTACGACAGGGCGGCGGCCTGCTGGCCGGCACGGTTGCGCTTGAGCAGGCGGATGCAATAGGACCAGAGCTTGACCTGGAACACCAGAAAAAGCCTGGCCCGGCTCAGTTGAGCGGTGGGCGTTGTCGACAGTTCCCTCAAGGACTTCATCCGTTCCCGATCATCGCAACAGTTCTTCGAGGCCTCGGAACAACTGATCCTGCAAGGTTCGCTGAAGGTCCAATTTAGGGTTCCGGAGCGTTCCCGTCAAGGCGACCTTGATGCGTGGTCCGGCCTCGGTGTCTCTATCGGCCTCGGCGGTGCGGCCCTTGAGCGTCCATGGCAGGATGACGGTCATGTCGAGTTGTCGGTCGAGGCCGATGGCCCCGCTGAAGGTGATCGGATTGTCGCCCACGTCGATCTGCATATTGTCATATCGGACCACTCCGTCGCGCAGGACCAGTTCCGTCGGGCGCAGCGTAAACGTCTGGCCGCGCAGGCTCTGTCCGGTGGCGCTGATAATCTTGTCGAGCAGCCCGGAGGCTTCGACGAGCACGTCGCTGGCGGAGATCGTGCCGACGACCTCCGCCTGGCGTTCGAGTCCTCGGGCCAGGGGAATCGCCAGCGTCTGGCACTCGAAGCTGGCGACGCCGCTGATGCCGGTGACGTTGGCAAACAGCGGGTTCACGTACTGGAGCAGTTCGGAGGTCATCTGCTGGTTCAGTTCGACGCCCTGGGCCAGCATCAACGGTTTGGGCGTCCGCAACAGCGGAGTGGGCTGGTTGAAATTGGCCTGGGCGGCAAAGTTGAGCTGTCCATTATTGACGGTGGTGCTGAAGGGTTCGATGTTCAGCATCCCGTCGTTGACCTGGATCTGCACGTCGGTGGCGCCGATGTTGAGCCCCTTGTACTGCGCGCTGTCGAACCCGGTCCGCACCGAGCCATCGAGATGCGCCATCACACCATTGGGCTCGTTGGCGGGGTACGTGCTGGCGAACTCCACCGAGACCGCCCGCTGTCCGGATAGTTCCAGGTCTTCGGGCAAGGCCAGCGAAGCGATCTGACCCACCGCTTGCCAGTCGAATTCGCCTTCGAGCGACCCGCGAACGAGCATCTGCTCCGCCTGGCGAGCTCTCGTGAACTGACCTTTGCGGATCTTGATCTGCGGGCTCTCCAGTAGAAACGTCTGGACGTTTATGGTCTTGGCATTCGGATCGATCGCGACATCGAAGCTCGTGCTCACCTGTTTTTGTCTGAACGGCTCGTTGGCGTCGGTTGCCAGCACGAGGTTCTGGATTTGTGTGTCCTGGGTCTGGATGCGATAGGTTCCTTCTTCACCGGTGACATTGAGCGTCGATTCCGCGATGCCCTCGAGGCGGAGGTCCTGGGGAAGCACGGCGAAGAGCACGGCGTACGGCGTGATCTTCTGGAGGTCGACGTTGCGAGCGACGAGATCCACGTCCATCGGAACCGACGATTCCGAATCGAGCGGGACCGTTCCGTTCTGCACGACAATGCGGCCGAAGCTGCCCTGAGCGTCGAACTCGCGGATGGCCAGGGCATCGGTGACCTGGTTGACGTCGAATGCGAAGGCGACCTCGGCGGATGGCTCCGAGACGCTGTTGCCGTCGGCACCGGTCAGCACCAGTTCGCGGGCGGAGAGGGTGCCGCGGGCGGCGATGCGCTCCTCCTGAATAGCAATCTGCCCTTTGCTGCTGACATTGCCGGTCATCTCATAGGGGCCCAGATCGGCGAACTGGCCCAGTTCGGATTGCAGTCGGGCCAGGTCGATCTGCCCGTCATAGTTTACATCATTGAAGTCACCGCTCGCGGTGACCTGTCCGAAGGCGGCGGAGACTTCCATCTGTTCGACCTGGACGCTGGCCTCGTCGGCGCTGAGCCTGAGGTTGGCGGCGACCGGTTCGCTGAGGCTCAGCGGCTTTCCCTGGACGCTTCCGGCCAAGCCGGTAATCTCGGTCTGCGCCACGAGCGTGGCGCGGCCGGCCTCGGTGCTGGTGTCGATCGTGCCACTGGCTCGCCCGCTGGTGATCTCGGTGCCTTCCTTGAGGCCGAAGGTGTTCGACATCTGGGTCAGCAGGGGGGGCAGGTTGCAGTCGAACTGTCCCTGGAGCGCGTAGTCCGATTCGCTGCGGAGCATTTCGGCCAGCGAGCCCGGACTCAGCGGCAGCGTTCCGGAGGCGGTGACATTAACCCAGTCGGTCTGGGCGTCCAGTTCGTCAATGCGAATCGTCTGTCCTTGTCGCGTCAGTTGGGCCTCGACCGTCAGTTGGGACGTTTGCAGGCGGTCGCCCTTGAGGATCTCGCCCGCGATATCGACGTTGCGTCCGGTGATGGTGCCGCTGAGTGTTTCCAGCTTGCCATCCTGAACCGCGGTGGTGACATCGGCAGACAGTTGCCCTTGCGCCTGGATCTGGAGTCCGGCCAGGGCCAGGATCGGCGCCAGCGAATCGAGGTTCAGGTCGTTGACTTCAACGACGACGTCGCCACTGGTGCCTTCCAGGCTCCAACCGTCCTTGTCCCGCGCCGGGGTGACGGTGCCCTCGGCACGGACGGTGGCTGCCTCCTGTCCCTCGCCCACCTGCATCGCCGCCTGAATGCGGGAGGGCTGCCCGGGCAGACGCAGGCTGAGCCTCGAATTCAACTGACCGATGCGAACGGTCTTTCCGGAGGTATCGGTGATGTTGACGCTCGCATCATTGACCACGATATCGTTGAGCATCGCCAGCGCGGTTGCCGAGGGGGGAGAGGACTGCGAGGACGGGGTCGGACGCTTCCGCAAATCGATATCGACCGCCGGTCTGTCGATGACGGTTCGACCGAGTGCGAAGTCTCCCCCCAGCAGGCTGGCCAAGCGGGGTTGCGCGTCAATCTCGTCGACGCGGACGTCCGCCCAGCCATTCTCGCCGGTGAAGCTGAAATTCGAGACCTGCACCCCTTTCCGCCAGCCGACGGAGAGGTTCCCGATATCGGCGGTGCCGCCGGTGGATTCGCTGATCCGCGACTGGATCATCCGCTTGAAACTCTCGGAAGACAGATACACCGGAGCGAGAACCGCCAGCAGCACGAGAATCAGCAGGACACCCAGCACGATCCAGGGCCATCTTCGATGTCGTTTGGCTGGCGCTTCCTTTGGTTTGCCGCTGTCCTTCGTCGCCATTTCGCCGCTCCTTCTGGCCGTAGCTCGGGGGAGAGAATACTGTTGGCCATGATCCCCGGAATTCCCATCGTTTTCCAGTGCGAAAGCGAAAATCCGTGCGTCTGTCCGCCTGGGTCGGTTCATCGAGACTACGCTGGTCCGGAGGGGCAGTTCAGCGGCGCTCACAGCGTCTGGGGAGCGCAGAGCGACAGCGACAGGGGGGCAGTGTTGCGCTAAAGGAGGCGAACGGTCGCAATCGTGGCAGTGGAAGAGTCGATCAGCTCTCCATGATCTCCTGGGATTTGTGCGCGACCAGGCTGTCCACCTTGTCGGTGAACTCCTTGGTGATGTCGTCGCACTGCTTCTTGCCCGCCTGGAGATCGTCCTCGGTGATGGCCTTGTCTCTCTGCTGCTGTTCGAGTTGTTTGATGGTATCGCGGCGGACGTTGCGGATGCTGACCTTGGTTTGCTCGCCGGCCTGCTTGGCCTGCTGAACGAGTTGCTTGCGGCGCTCCTCGCTGAGCGGCGGAATGTTCAGGCGAATGAACTTGCCTTCGACCATCGGTGCGATGCTCAGGTCGCTGCTCTTGATGGCTTTTTCGATGTCCTTGACAGAAGCGGGGTCGAAGGGCTTGATCACGAGCTGATCCACCTCGGGCGCCGAAACGGTAGCCAACGATTTGAGGGGAGTGGGGCTGCCGTAGTAGTCGACCTTGAGATGTTCGACCAACCCCGGCGTCGCTCGTCCGCCTCGAAAGGCTTTGAGCTCCTCCTGGAGNNTCTCCGAGATCGTTGCTTGCGTGGGCATAGCTTCCCTCTCTGCTCTGGATGTCGTCCAACCGACGTTCTGTCAGGCCGGCCCGATGAGCGTCCCGACGGGCTGGCCGCAGACGGCTTTGGCGATATTGCCTTTCTTGAAGATGTTCAGCACGGTAATCGGAATGCCGTTGTCCCGGCACAGACTGATCGCGGCATGGTCCATGATCCGCAAACTCTGCCGCAGAACGTCCTCATAGGAGATGCGATCGAAGAGGTGTGCCTCGGGGTTCTTCTTCGGGTCGTCGCTGTAGACCCCGTCAACCTTGGTGGCCTTGATCAGCAGATTGGCGTCCAACTCCGACGCCCGCAGGGCGGCACACGTATCGGTCGTAAAAAACGGGTTGCCCGTTCCGCCGGCGAGGATGGCGACCCGCCCCCGCTCGAGATGATGCAGCGCCCGGCGCCGGATGAACGGCTCGCACATGGCGGCCACTTCGATCGCGCTCATCACGCGGGTGGGTTGGCCGAGTTTTTCCAGAGTCTCCTGGAGGGCGCAGGCGTTGATGATCGTCGCCAGCATGCCCATGTAGTCGGCGGTATTGCGCGGGATGTGACTGTTGCGCGAGAACGTTTCACCTCGCAGGATGTTGCCGGCTCCGACCACGACCGCGATCTGCGGACCCAACTGGCAAACCTCGGCGATTCGCTCGGCGATCGATTCGAGGGAGGCTCCGTTGATCCCGAATTCACCCGGCTGACAGAAGCTCTCGCCCGAGAGCTTGAGCAACACCCGTTTGTACTGACATTCTCCCATCGCGTTCAGCCGGTCCTTCCGTGGTTTGCGTTCCGTGCGCGGTTGCGATCGCAAAGACGCTCTGGCCGGCCCTTATCCGACCTCGAAGCGGGCGAAGCGCGTGATCTTGGCGGTGCCGCCGGCGGCCTTGGCGGCCTCGTCGAGCACCTGCTGGACGGTCTTGCTGTCGTCCTTGACGAACGGCTGATCCAGGAGGCAGTTCTCGGCGAAGAATTTGTTCATCTTGCCGGAGACGATGCGCTCGACGATATCCGCGGGTTTGTTCTGGACCTGCTCGGCATAGACGGCCTTCTCCTGCTCGATCACCTTCGGGTCGATACCGCTCTCGTCGAGGGCCAGGGGCTTGCTGGCGGTGATGTGCATCGCGATATCCAGCATGGTGCGCTGGAGCCCTTCGTTCTCGGCGACCTGGGGATCGCTCACGTCGATCTGCACCATGGTGCCGACCTTGTTGTTGAAGTGGATGTAGGCGGTGAGCAGCCCCGGGCCGTCCAGTTTGAAGCGGGCGTAGTCGCCGACGAGGGTTTTCTCGCCGGTCTTGCTGACGACCTCGGTCAGGACCTCGTTGAAGGACTTGCCGTCCTTGGCGGTCTCGAGCAGGGCGTCGGCGCCTTCCTCGGCATCGCTGACCAGGGCGTACTCGGCCAGCAGGTCGGCGGCGGCCACGAAGTCCTGGCTCTTGGCGACGAAGTCGGTCTCGCAGCAGAGGGAAACGAGCACACCGGTCTTGCCGGCATTGGTGATCTTGGCGACGACCAGACCGTTCGAGGTTTCGCGCTCGGCTCGCTTGGCCAGCGTGGCCAATCCCTTCTTGCGGAGGATTTCCATCGCCTGCTCGACATCTCCGTCGGCTTCTTGCAAGGCCTTCTTGCAGTCCATCATGCCCTGCCCGGACATCTTCCGAAGTTTCATGACGGCCGAAGCTGAGATTTCTGCCATTTGATCGACTCCTGTTTCTGCTCTTTCCAAAGGTTTACAAATCGCGGAGGAGACGGAACGTACTGACCCTGACCGGGCCGTCCTCCTTTGAGGCGTGCCGAGAACCCATTCGGGTCGGCATTCTTCCCATCCATGCGGCCACAGCCCCTCGTCCGCTCGACCATGTTGCGTCTGAGCGAAGAGGGAAACCCATCGCTACGTTCCGGAGGCGGGTTGTTCGGGCTCCTGCTGTGTGGCGCTCTGCTCGGGTTGCAGTTTCGGCTCGGGTTGTGGCGCAGGCTCGGGTTGTGGCGCAGGCTCGGCTTGCGGTGCCGGCTCGGGTTCTTCCGTCGGTTCCTCCGTGGCCTGCTCGACCGCGGGCATGCTGCCGTCGGCCCGTGCCATGGCCGGTCGTCGGCTCGGACGCGCCCGGCGGGGACGCGGTTCGGCCGACTCCTGTTGTCGGACGGAAACCATCGTCTTGCCGACGGCGACCGCGTCGGCCAACTCGTTCAGGATGATCTCCACCGCTCGGATCGAGTCGTCGTTGGCGGGAATGGCCACGTCGACCGTATCGGGGTCCGAATCCGTGTCGAGCACCCCGGCGGTGGGAATGCCGAGTTTGGCGGCTTCACGCAGCGCCAGATATTCCTTCTTGGCGTCGACAACCACGATGGCCCCCGGCAGGCGTGACATCCGGCGGACGCCGTCCAGGTTGGTGCGGATCTTGCGCATTTCGCGCTTGAGACGCGAGGCCTGCTTCTTGCTCTCGGCCTCGAGCGAGCCATCCTGCTCCATCGCCTCGAGCTGTTCCAGACGCTGGAGCCGCGAGCGGATCGTGCGGAAGTTCGTCAGCATGCCGCCGAGCCAGCGCTCCGAGACATAGTGCATTCCGCAGCGATTGGCCGCTGCTTCCACGGCCTTCTGTGCCTGCCGCTTGGTCCCGACAAAGACGACGTCACCGCCGGAGGCGACGATCTCAGCCAGAAGCTTCTTGGCGATCAACACGCCCTTGAGGGTCTTCTTGACGTCGATGATGTGAATGGTGCCCCGCTTGGCAAAGATGTACGGGGCCATTTTCGGGTTCCATCGACTCACACCGTGCCCGAAATGCACTCCTGCGTTGATAAGTTCCCGCGCCAACTGTTTAGCCACAAAAACCTCCAAACTGCCTCTGACTCATCTTACGTGGGTCACGCAAACTGCTAAATCCCAAAAACTTACTGGAATTGATGAGGGGTGTCAAGATGTATGGCGAGAATTTTCTGGGAAATCCGGCGCAGAAATCCACCGACCCCGCCGAGAAGCGGCTCTCGGCAGCAGGCGAAAGGGGGAGCTTTTCGCCCTGGCAACCCGTCTCTTGACTGCCGGCTGAACGGCAGGAGGACGCCGGCTCTAGCGCTGAACGCCAGCGCCGGCGGCCTTACGGGTTTCTTCCTCCGGGAACGGGAGAATGCCTAGTACCAAAGGGTAATAATGATATTCGGCTCGGTCTTCTTGGCCTGGACCTCGCCGGTCGTAATGTTCGTGTGCTTGATATGGACCTCGGGATGCTCCTTGAGCCATCCGCCGATCTGTTCATCCATGAATTCCAGCGCACCGGGGTGCAGTTTGGTGAAGAAGGTCTTGACGCCGGTGATCCTCTCCGGCGAGGCGACGGCGGCAGGGGCGGCGCTTCGCACCGGGGCCGGCGATACCGGTCTTGGGGCGGGCGCCGGGGCTGCCGGTCTTGGCGTTGGAGCTGCCGACGGAGCCGCGGGGGCCGGGGCCTTGGCCGGTCCACCGAGATTCAGGGGAGCGCGAGAGACGTTCGGGGCGCCGCTCACCGGAGCACTGCCCACGGAGGTCGGCTTGTCTCCGTTGTCAAAGGGGATGGGTTTCTCGATGTCTTTGTTGCCGGAGTTGCCGTTTTTGCCCAAGTTGTTCATCTACTGTCCCTCCAGAAAGGTTCAGAGTGCCAGTTCCTGAGCTACGTGCCGTACTACGTTCTTCTGGTCCTCGCAAGACAGACGGCTGCTTAGGCCAAGCCGCAGGCGAGGCGGGTCTGTCGTGCCGCTACTTTGCACCCTCCGATGCCTTCTGATCCGGCGGTTCGTCCTGTCCGGCCGGCGGT
>NPID01000222.1_pt1 | contig 11850 bp, 12 predicted proteins | sample 8637491 | NCBI WGS metagenome assembly NPID01 (sample SAMN07420843, study PRJNA396082) | bioreactor metagenome | isolation source: sample BA6 brine-fed electro-methanogenic bioreactor BA | place: Japan: Kochi | collected 2016-06-14 | reverse complement strand
CTGAAATTTGCTATCCTGCGGGCATTCTGCATTGAATTTTCCAGGAGGGAACATGCCTCGGTACAAACCATACGATTACCGGCAGACGATCATGGCTGCGATCGATTTCTCGCAGCAGATCCTGCCCGGGACCTTCGAGCACTCCCTGCACTACCTGGTCGACAACGAGCTTGACCTGTCCATCTTCGATTCCAAGTTCCGCAATGACCACAACGGCCGCCCGGCCTACGATCCCGCCATCCTGCTCAAGATCGTGCTGCTGGCCTACTCGCGCGGTGTCACCAGTAGCCGCAAGATCGAGGCGCTGTGCCGTGAGAACGTCGTCTTTATGGCGATCAGCGCCGACAGCCGCCCGCACTTCACCACCATCGCCGAATTCATCTCCAGCTCCCACGAGCAGATTGCCGATCTTTTCCAGCAGGTGCTCATGACCTGCGATGCCATGGGGCTGATCGGCGGCGAGATGTTCGCGGTCGATGGCTGCAAGATGCCCTCAAACGCCTCCAAGGAATGGAGCGGCACCCACGCCGATCTGAAAAAGAAGTCCGAGAAAATCGACCGGGCCGTGCGCTTTCTGCTTAAAAAGCATCGCGAGGAAGACCGCAAGGGACCCCCCGATGCGACCCTGCGCCAGCGCGAGCAAAAGCAGCAAAAGACTCTCTCAGCTGCCAGCGACAAAATCAAAAAATTCCTCGCCGAGAACAAACAGCGCCAGGGCCGCAGTGGCAAAGAGGTGCAAAGCAACATCACCGACAACGACAGCGCCAAGATGAAGACCAGCCACGGCGTGATCCAAGGCTACACCGGCGTTGCCGCTGTCGATGACAAGCATCAGGTGGTGCTGCATGCCCAGGCCTTCGGCACCGGCCAGGAGCACGGACTTCTCGAACCAATGCTCGAAGGCGTACGTGAGGCCTTTAACGGCGAGCACTTCAACGAAGGCGATACCCTGCTCAAACACGCCAAGGTCAGCGCCGACAGCGGCTTTCACAACAGCAGAACCCTGGAACACCTCGAACGCCAACAGATCGACGCCTATATTGCCGATGGCGGCTTTCGTTCCCGCGACCCGCGCTTTCAGAGTGCCTCACGGCACAAGACCAAGATGCCGCCCAAGCCCAAAAAACCCAAAAAGCAATTCGCCGTCAAAGATTTCCAGATTGACCCGGAAAAAAAGACCTGCATCTGCCCCGCCGGCAAAAGCCTGTGGCTCAAATGCGCCCGGGCCCAGATCGGGAACAATATCTTCATGCAGTTCCAGGGGCACCAGGCTGACTGCAACGCCTGCGAACTGCGCGGACAGTGCCTGCGCAATCCCAAGCAGAAAGGCGCTCGCCAAGTCTGTTATCTGCTTGAGAGCCTGCCCAAATCAGCAGAGCAGCAAGAAAGCTCCATCGAACGGATGAAGCGCAAGATCGACTCTGCCTTCGGTCGTCATATCTACAGTCAGCGCCTGGGGATCGTCGAACCGGTGTTCGGCAACATTCGCGAGACACTTGGGCTACGCAGGTTTTCCCTGCGAGGAAGAACCAAAGTGAACGGCCAGTGGCAACTCATGACCATGGTGCATAACATTTTCAAGATTCATCGGTATGGATGGGTGTTGTAGGGGGAAAAGGCGGCAGAATCCCGGTAAAAAGTGCCAAGGGGCCTGCCAAAGTCGATTTTTAACGGTCTGAAACGGAAAGCCCGGGAAACCGGAGAACCGAAGAAAACTAATTTCAGAGTCTCGGGAGAATTCGCTTGGCGGAGAATTGGCTGTCGTCAAATGCGTTTTTCTACAGGCTCGTTGGGCGAAATAAAAAGAGAAGGGAAAAAAGATGCATTTTAAATTTTGCATGTTTCTAATTATTTTACTTTGTTTTCCACTTAATGGAATTTGCGAAAATTGGCCGAAAAAATCTGAAAACAGCACTGTTACAATTACAGTCGGGCAATTTCAATTTGAAGTTCCTTCTGAATGGACAGGGGCCGATGTCTATAATAATTGGATTCATAGAATAAATTATGCAAATTCGAGCATTACATTTTCTTTGAATAAAACTAAAAACAATTTCGAATCGGAAGAAATATTTAATAATAGCAAATTTTCTACAAATGATTTTCCTTCACTTCTCATAAAATCGCAAGAAATGAATCCCTCTCTTGAAAGTTCAGATGATAAAAAGATTTGGAACGAAGCCTTAACTTTAAAAAAATTATGGTTTGGGGAGGCCGAAGGAAAAGTTTTCGAAAAAGGTAACCTTCTAGCCTATTACGGTCGCCCGAATTTTGAAGGGATTACCTCAAGCGCCATTCTTGCTTCCTATGGTAACTCAGATTTTATTCAAATACTTGGACGAAACGTTTCGGAGGATATGCTTTTAAATATTATCGCATCCTTCAATGTTAGAGAGGGGGAATAATGTCACTATCATCTGAAGAAACTAGAAATATATCTGAGATACTGGTTGAATTATACGGTGATGACTTCAGAAGCCGCGTGCCTACCGAGCAAACCGCAGAAAGACTAGAGTTTTTATTTGAAGAAATCAAAAAATGTAATAAAAAAATCGAAACTCTTTTTAGGTCATTACCTTGTGGTGTTTATGCCAGAGGCTGGTTTAAGCGTTGCTCAAATTCGATAAGCAAAATAGTAAGAGAAAACAGAAAAGAGTTTCAATTATGTTCTCAAATAAGAACGTGGCAATTGCGAACAATCATAGCTGAGTCTTGCCGGTAAATCATTCCTTTGCCAATTGTCCGCCCAACCAGACACTGCAGCGGATGGACGAGACAGGTGGACGTGGATGGGGTCGTGGATGGGGTCGTGGATGGGGTCGGACCAAGGCAACCTATTGATTTTCTAGAAGATCAGGCCCGAAAATAAGCGTTTTTCACCCTTATGTCTTTATTTTTCGGTGCAAAATCGTCGTCATAGGGGTGCGTGGATGGGGTCGGACCAAGGCAACCCATTGATTTTCCAAAACATCAGGCCAAAAAATAAGCGTTTTCCACCCTTATAGCTTTATTTTTCGGTGTAAACTCGTCGCCATGGCGCGCCTCGCTATCAATTTCAGGCCGGTTGCAGAACATAAACCCGATTTTGCCCTAAAAAATTGGCCTAAGGGTGATTATTGAAACTCAGCTTACTACCTATTGTTGTTATTGTTTTCCTGGCCGCTTGCGGGCAATCGTCCACCAATGGCACCGCCGCCACGGCGCAGCCCAGCAATGCAGGCTTGTCCTTCAAGTACCAGTGCGAAAGTGGGAAAACAATCAAGGTTTCATATCCTACGGACAGTACAGCCGTCGTGGAATACAACAACCTTCGCCTCCAAATGAAAATTGCGGTCTCGGGCAGTGGAGCGCGTTATGTTGGCCAACGCCTGGAATGGTGGACGAAAGGCAGCGGAGAGGGCGCAACGGGAACACTGTTTCATCACTTGGAAGATGGCACGTCTGGCGAAGCAATCGAACAATGTGCACAGATCGCAAATGCGCCATAGAATCAAAAACCACAAAACAATGGGATCAGCCTTGACAAATGTAGAAAACACTGCGCGCTGAAATACCCGTCCCCGGACATCACATTTATGACCTTAAAATGGCGGACATGAAGATGTCTGCTGAGCTTCAGTGTTATATGGATTTGGTCGCGAAGAAGTGATACTATAGTGGCACTCTAGCTGAGGAGTCATCAAATGAAAGTAGAGCTGGTCACTAACCTGAAGCGTCAAGCGACTAAAATTCTTGCGGAACTGCACGAAAGCAAAGAAGCGGTCCTGATCACAGAGCACGGGCAGCCATCTGCTTACCTTGTCGATGTTCAGGACTACGAATTCATGCAGCGCAGGCTGGCGCTGCTTGAAGGATTATCCAGGGGTGAGAGGGCAATTCTGGAGGGTAAAGTGACCTCCCATGCTGACGCCAGGGATCGGATGCAGAAGTGGTTGAAATAGTCTGGACAAACCCTGCGCTGGATCAGTTGGAAGAGATCGCTGAATATATAACCCTCGACAAACAGGAGGCTGCCTCCGGTCTCGTTAAGGAGATATTTTCAACAGTCAATCGCCTTACACAATTCCCAAATTCCGGGCATATCCCATCCGAGCTGCCCAATTCAATTTACCGCGAGCTGTACGTAAAGCCATGTCGCATCTTCTATCGGCGCGAAGGCGATACTGTTTTCATTGTTCACATAATGCGAGAGGAACGGGAATTGCGCCAATTTCTTTTGAATATTGAACTGGACAACTGACGACGCCCGTGTAGGGCCGGACCTGCCTAAGCGCCTGAATCTATGTCGTTAAACATTGACTTTACATCCCAACTCGAGGCTCAATCCGCTCATTTTAGTTACAAAAGTGGATGGTTAAGAGAAACCTGGGTTGGATTCTGCCCAATGACGGATTTCAATTTTTGCACCTCGGTTTGACACAGCCTCTCGCCAATCTATTCTCAAATCACCCCCCCTATCCTCCATCGACACGGACAACTGAAGAATCCTACCCACGCGGGGCCGGATAATGCCGGCCGATCAGGCGCCCCAGGTCCGCTCTTCACTCTAAGCAGGTACCGGAAAACACACCCACTGCCAAGCCAACCGCAAAACTTCATTAACAAGTATTGCCTTACGACAAATTCCTGGTAAATTAAATCCAGTTATACCGAAAACTTTTTCGTCTGTTTTTTGGTTGGTTAAACGCACAAAACTTGGCACAAAACACAAACAGGCAACCGTTAAACAGACAAAGTAAAACTGTCATCAATCAAAACATTTCTTATCGCCGGACTCGCTGCCTCTGCGCCGGCCCCTGACAAGGAGAAACGCATGAAGGTTGCCCTGATCGGAGCGGAACTAGAAGAAAACCTCGGTCTACGCTACATGGCCACATCCCTGGAAGCAAGCGGACACGAGGCAATGATTCTGCCTTTCAATGAAGAGGCGGACATCACCCAGGTGGTTCGCCGGGTTCAAGAAGAACAGCCGCAGATCGCCGGGCTCTCCATGGTCTTCACCGGTCGCGCGCGCGAGTTCTGCCGCCTCGCTGAAGCCTTGAGGAGCGCCGGCTTTGCCGGGCACCTCACCGCCGGCGGCCACTTTGCCGCCCTTAACTGCCGGCAGTTGCTCGAAGATTTTTCCGCCTTCGACTCTGTGGCCCTGGGCGAAGGCGAGGAACTGATCTGCGCGCTGGCCACTCACCTTGACGATCTCGCCGGCGTCCCTGGCTTTTGTTACCGGGCTGCCGACGGCACCATCGCCGTCAACCCCGGCAAAGACAATCCGGACAACCTCGACGCCCTGCCCTTTCCGCGCCGCACCGAATTTCACGAATACTTCGGCCAGCCCATCGCCAGCATCCTCTCCAGCCGCGGCTGCTGGCGCGAGTGCGCCTTCTGCAGCATCGACGCCTGGTACCGCAGCGGCGGGGGGCGCAAGTTCCGCATCCGCAGCGTCGAGAACATCGTCTCCGAAATGACGAGCCTCTACCATGAGCATGGCATCCGCATCTTCAATTTTCAGGACGACAATTTCTTTCTCCCCGATCCCAAACAAGCCCTCGCCCGCTTCCAGGCCTTGCGCGACGGCCTGCGCGCCAACGGAGTCGAGAAAATCGCCATCGCCGTCAAGGCGCGCCCCGACAGCATCAACCGTGAGACCCTCGACGTGCTCGACGAGCTGGGCATCTTCCGGGTCTTTCTCGGCGTGGAAAACGCCTCGCAACGCGGGCTGGATAACCTCAACCGCAAAAACACTCGAAATGACAACCGAAAATTGACCACCTGTGATCACCGAAATTTGACCACCCCCGTTGGTTGAAAATTACTTCTTTTTCTCGGGTTGTGGGTGATTGTTGTCTCCTGCTTTCAGGGCCTGCTTGAGGCGGTAGCTGTCCCAGGTGCATTCGATGATATGGGCGCGGTGCGTCAGCCGATCGAGAAGCGCGGCGGTCATGTTCGGATCGCCGAAAATCTGCGTCCAGTCGGCAAAGCCCAGATTGGTGGTGATGATCACTGAACCACGCCCGTGGCGCTCGGCCAGAATCTGGAAGAGCAATTCGGCGCCTTCTTTGGAGAAGGGCACGTAGCCAAGCTCATCGAGAATGAGCAGATCAAGACGAGCGTACTTGCCGAGAAGCCTGCTTAAGTCCTTTTCGGTGCGTGCCTCGATCAGCTCGTTGGCTAAGGCGTAGCCGGTCACAAAGCGCACTCGCTTGCTCTGGCGGCAGGCTTCGACCCCCAGAGCGGTGGCAAGATGGGTTTTGCCGGTACCGCTTTTGCCAAGCAGAATGACGTTGCGCTGGTTATCGAGATAATCACCCGTTGCCAACTCACGCACCAAGCGCCGGTCCAGACTGGGAGCGGCTTCGAATTCGAAGCTTTCCAAAGGTTTGAGCAGCGGGAACTTTGCCTCCTTGAGTCGGCGTTTCTCGCGGTTCTCGGTGCGGATGCGCAGCTCAAGCTCGGTCATCTCCAGCAAAAACTGGCTATAGTCGATCCCCTCGTCTCGGGCCTGTCGCAGGTGCTGCTCAATATGGCGAGCCATATTGGTCAGGTTCAGGGCTTTGAGATTGTGCTGCACCAGCAGTGCATCGGCGGCACGGCTCATGACCCACCTCCAAGACTGGCATAAACCGAGATGTCTGCCTCGGGCAGGCGCGCATAGCGCTCAAGGGCAACGATCTTTGGCTGCGGGGTGTAGTGATGCAGCAGGTGCCGCACACCATCACTGGCGCTGATACCGGCTTCGACGGCCGTGGCGATAGCGGCCTCGACGTGCTCGGCCTTATGGGTGCGAAACAGCAGCAGCACCTCAATGAAAGCCTTGATCCCCCGGCTTTCTCCGTGGGCCTGGCAGAAGCGCTCCAGAAGCTGGTACATCGGCTGTGGCCAGTGCTTTTTCCAGTTGCGGATCGGCCGGGCGCTGTGGAAAGCCAAAGGCCGCTGCTTGAGCAGCTCCAGGTAGTGATCGGGGTCGTGGTGTGGATGGGGTCGGACCTGCCCAAGTATCTGAATCTATAGCGAAAAAGTTTTATCTTATGGCCTGATTCAGCCCTTAAACCGCCCATTTTGGTGATAAAATTGGACAGTTAAGAGAAACTTGATAACCACAAAGGGGTCAGGTCAGGCTTGACAAATGGGGATATGTTTGACCTGACTTAAAAAAATTTTGACCGCCCAGGAAATCTCAGCCTGAAATAAGGTTAGAGGTCGTTTTAATTGGTTTGGACAGACCTCAGAAGCCTTCACCGTCAACACATTGAGACCTTTAATCCCTTTCGCCGGCCACAATAGCGACCGTCACCCGTCGTCATATTTAAAGGTCTCTCATCTTAACGATAAATCTTTCTCCAGAGCGCTATTTCTTTTATTTCGGCGGTGAGCATGCTGATGCACTCTCACAACCTGGTCTTCAAAGCGGCGAATCGAAACTGCTGCTTGGTCTACCTCCATCTCAATATGGTTCTTGCCGGTGTAGGAAGTCACTCTGCAGAGTGGCACCCTGGGACTATCACAAACCCCAAGGCGCACGGAACCGCAATCCCGGCTTTTTCAATTTAAGCTCTCGTTACGACTCCTGAAGTCGATCATGCTGATGCATTCGCGGCAGCGCACAGGGAGTGGTTCAACAAGGCCTGAAATGATGTTCCTTCAATTTGTATTCTCCTTGGATTTATTCACTCCAGTCATGTATTTTGTTATTTTATGTCTTTTTACAACTAGAATTTTGGGCGACTGGCCTGTCTCAATCTTAATACTATGAGCTCTCAGGAATGGCTGGAGATATGAATCGCAAATTCCGTTTTATGTCTGTTCTGGCAATCTTGCTGATTGTCGGATTCTTATTTACCAGTATCATCAGTTATTTCGTAGCCCAGAAATCACTTTCGGAACAGATTGCCGGGAGCACACTCCCCCTAACAAGCGACAATATCTATTCTGAAATACAGCAAGATCTATTACGTCCAATTTTCATCTCATCACTGATGGCTCATGACACCTTTGTTCGCGACTGGGTTCTGGCAGGTGAAACCAACCCTGATAAAATGACGCGCTACCTTAAGGAAATACAGAAAAGGTACGGGACTGTTACCAGTTTCTTTGTCTCAGAAAACAGTCGTCTGTATTACCATTCAACTGGAGTTTTGAAAAAGGTTTCAGAACAGGATCCGCAGGACCGATGGTATTTCAACATGACCAATATTGTTCCGGACTATGAGGTCAACATTGATCGGGACACTGCTGATCTAAGAAATATGACGGTTTTCATAAATCACAAAGTTTACGATTATAGGGGTAATTATATCGGAACCATCGGTGTGGGCCTCAGTGTACGGTCAGTCAAAGAGCTTATTGAGACCTATCAACGACGCTACGGACGAACTATCTTTTTTACCGACCGTCAAGGGGAGCTCGCCCTCGTTGGAAGCGAATTTGACGGGCCGGATAACCTTAGAGAAATACCCGGTCTAAAATCTTATGTAACTCAGATTCTGACTTCACCGAGCACATCTCTGACTTTTGAAAAAAACAGTCATACGATATATTTCAACAGTCGCCTGGTGGAAGATTTTGACTGGTATCTGGTGGTTTTGGAAAAAGAAACTGCGGGCGAGGTCCGAATACAGAAAACGCTGCTGATTAATATTGCAATCAGTCTTTTTATTACCATCATCGTTTTAGTGATTGCCAGTGTTACGCTCGGGAATGATCAAAAAAAACTTGAAGCAATGGCAACAACAGACAAGCTCACCGGTGTGGCGAATCGGCAGATGTTCAATTTCCTTTTCCACCAGGCGTTAAAGTCAAGTTTGCGGCGTAATACTCCCCTGGCAATTCTGATTATTGACATTGACCATTTCAAAAATATCAACGATACCTATGGCCACCCTGCAGGAGATCAGGTTTTAAAAGTGTTGGCGAAGGGGATTGGTGATGTTCTCAGAGGAGATGATGTTCTTTTTCGGTGGGGAGGGGAAGAGTTTCTGGTGTTGTCTTCGGAGTGCAATAAAGAAGAATCGATGCAACTGGCAGTGCGGATTCGCGAAAGAGTAGAATCCCTTACTGTTTATCGCGGAGAGGCGACGATTCGGGTCACGGTCAGCATTGGCTCGGCACAATTGAAACCAGGAGAAGATATCGATACTCTGATATCGCGGGCCGATAAGGCTCTTTATACAGCTAAACGTAACGGCCGTAACAGAATTGAGGTTGCTGATTAATTCCAGAGGTGGATGGTACCAGGGAAAGCGAGTGGTACGAGGTTGGACCTGCCCAAGTGTCTGAATCATAGCGAAAAAGTGTACAGAGATAGTTATCACCTGACACAATCGCCCTTGGCGGGGTGATGGGTTACGCAGCTTCTTCTGCTGCCTTTTTGGTTTTGGTTTCGTTCTTTGGCAATCCGTCGATAAACGCCTGATATGGCACCTATAGCGACACCAGTTTTCTTGGACATTAAATTGGGGTAAAGTCCCCACGTCCAAGGAGATCGAAAATGACCAAACAAAACCAGAACGAAACTGTGACAGGGCCGCTGGCCGAAGGGCAGCGATGGAGTGCTGCCCGTAAGCGCGAGGTGGTCCTGCGTATGCTGCGGGGCGAATCGGTTGATGCGCTCTCCCGCGAGCTGAACATTGAAATCTACCGCCTGGAGCAGTGGCGGGAGAAAGCGCTGTCCGGGATCGATGAGTCGCTGAAAAAGCGTCAGAATGATCCCGCTCAAGCGGAACTCAACCAGGCCATGCGCCGAATCGGCGAATTGACCATGGAGAACGAACTGCTCTGGGAACGGGTGAGAAAACCCGGCCCTTTAGTCAAACGGAGATCGTCGAAATGAGCCAAACGATCTCCCCGAACGCCGATAAGCCCTACGGCGTTCAGCGGGTTTGCGCTGTTTGGGAGCAGGCTCGATCTTCGTTCTACCATAGCTTGCGACCGGTTCCGCAAGCGGCACCCAAACGCCGTGGCCCACGCCCGGTGATCAGCGATGAGAAGCTGCTGACCTTGATCCGCCATGATCTGGCTACCTCTCCGTTCACGGGCGAGGGACACCGCAAGGTGTGGTTTCGGCTACGCTTCCGTGATGGCCACCGCGTGCCACGCAAGCGGGTTCTGCGGCTTATGCGTGAGAACCACCTGCTCTCTCCACACCGGGGCCGGCCCAAAGCCGCCAAGGCGCATAACGGCAAGATCATCACCTTGGCACCCAACCTGATGTGGGGCACCGATGGCACCCGCGTCTTCACGCTTGACGAGGGATGGGTCTGGATCTTTACCGCCGTGGAGCATTGGAACGCCGAATGTGTCGGCTGGCATGTGTGCAAGACCGGCGACCGTTATGCCGCCCTGCAACCGCTGTCCATGGCTCTGAGCCGCATTTACGGCAGCGTAGAGAAGGCAATTGCCCGGGGGCTGTCCCTGCGCATGGATCATGGCACCCAGTACCTTTCAGACCATTTTCAGAACCAGATCAAGTTCTGGGGGATCACTCCCAGCTTTGCCTTCGTTGCCGAACCTCAGACCAACGGGGTGGCCGAACGCTTTAACCGAACTTTGAAAGAGCAGGCCATTTATGGCCAGGTATTCCGTACCGTTGATGATGTTCGCGAGGCCGTCGGGACCTTTGTCGAGCTTTATAACAGCGAGTGGCGCGTCGAGAAAAACCACTTCAAATCGCCCTATGAAATCCGTCATGTGGCGTAGGCTTAACTTGTGTCCAAAGAACCGGTTCCGCTACACCTGATATGGCACCCGACCGTTCATGTTTCGGCCTTGGTGAGTACGCTCATGGTTGTAATGGTGCAGATAGGTTTCCAAGTCCTTTTGCATTTGCTCCACCGTTTCGTACCAGGTTTTTCGCCCTTCGATGCGGAAGTGCTCATCGAGTAGAGTTCGATGCAGGCGCTCAACAAAGCCGTTGCTCTGAGGACGGCGGACTTTGGTGGTGCGGTGCTCGATCCCCTCAAGCTGCAGAAACAGCTCGTAGGGATGCTTGTCGGGGCGACCGCAGAATTCCCTCCCGTTGTCTGAGAGGATCGTGGTAATCGATGCGCTGTGCTTCTCAAAGAAAGGCAGCACGTCCTCGTTGAGCACATGGACCGCCGTCACCGGCAATTTGCTGGTGTAGAGCCTGCCCCAGGCATACCGGGAATGACAGTCGATGACTGACTGCAAATACACTCGTCCTACGCCTTTGAGTGTGCCGACAAAAAAGGTATCCACGGCAACCAGATCGCCGGTATGTTTCGTCTCGATGTGCCGTTCTCGAAACTCTGGACTGAAGCGTTCCAAGAGGCGAATTTGCTGATCGGTAAGTTCCATGCTCTGTTCACGGGCCGTTTTCTCTAACCGAAGAAGCCTTTCGTGCCGGGTCAGCAGATTATGGCGACTCCAGACACCGCGCACGCCACCGGAGCTGACTTGAACGCCCTGCAGGGCCAATTGCTGAGAAACTCGCAGCGGCCCATAGGAGGGAAAACTCAGACTGAAGTCGAGGATGGCTTTCTCGACGGCTTCATCCACACGGTTCGGATGCGGTCCCCTGGGCCCGGGAAGACGGTCAATCAAACCTTTTGCACCATAGGTCTGAAAGTTTCGACGGATTTCGTAAAACTGCTGTCGGGAATAACCCATGATTTGGCAAGCCTTACTGACATTGTCCAATTCTGAAGCGAGTTCTAGCAAACTGAGCTTGCGGCGTGCTACCTTGTTCTTGGTGGTCATGATGTTCTCCTTTTTGCTGAGGGTTGATGAAGCTTCGACAACTCCATCTTTACCCCAGCCAAGGGCGTCATGACCACCTTTTCATTTTGTGGCCGAGTGTCAGGTTATAACCATCTCACTTCAGTAGTGTCCGGTTAGGAA
>NPID01002768.1_pt3 | contig 11855 bp, 11 predicted proteins | sample 8637491 | NCBI WGS metagenome assembly NPID01 (sample SAMN07420843, study PRJNA396082) | bioreactor metagenome | isolation source: sample BA6 brine-fed electro-methanogenic bioreactor BA | place: Japan: Kochi | collected 2016-06-14 | reverse complement strand
ATGCAGCGCAAAGTTCAGAGCGTGAGCAGAAATTATTTTAGTAGCTATTTTGTTCTTCGTATTGCATGAACTGCGTAAAATCGAGGGTAGAAATACCGAAGTATTGGTCTAATTCCTATTTGGTGAGTTGGTCCAGTCCACTTTTCGCTATAGGTAATGTCCCAACCCGCTTTGTTTAAAAGCATATCGAATTGCCACGACTCAAACTCATGGTAGTGCCAGTCGAACTTATCGTTTAGGTTGCGGTATGGTTTCGAAAACCATAAGCGTAAAGGTACGGTAGCAACCAGCCGGTCGGCTGGCAGGTTTTTAAGTAAAACATAAGGCGAAACCAGATGCTCTAAAATTTCGAAAGCGGTTATTACTTCTGCATTCTTATAATTCTTTAGTAGTTCAGGTTCTAGGTCGAGGTCTTCACCCTTTGTGTTTTGTACATTATAGCCTAACAAGGCAAATTTATTGGCCAGTTCGTTTTGTACTCCTAAATCGAGAATATGCTTACAGTTAGGTTCAACCTTCATGAAAAAATTGATTGTCCTCTGAAATCGAATCTGTTTTAGTTTTTCTGCTTTCATTTAAATGTGTTGAATTATCAGTCAAAATTATGGCTAATATTTCTTTTTGCAAATATTTGCTAGTTTTGTTGCTCTGGGGTTAATCCATTTAGCCAGTTTATCATCAAAATACCAAGTTTTAACCAATTTGCATAAGCCATGAAACGTACATTACTTATTTGTGTTGCAACATTTTTAACGATATGTGTCTATAGCCAAAAGCAACGGATATCTTTAGAAGACCTAAACGTTAACGGTACTTTTCGTGCGTCATCGGTATGGGGTATTACTTCGCTTAACGATGGCGAACATTATACTACTCTTGAACGAGGGGGCCGAATCGTAAAGTATAGCTACTCCACAGGAGAGGCAGTTGATGTTTTTTTCGATGCAAGTAGTTTTGACATTCCTCAAATTAAGCAGTTTAGTTTATATGAGCTAAGCCCCGATGAATCCAAAATATTGCTTGCAACTAACATAACCCCAATTTACCGACATTCATTTACTGCTGACTACTTTATTTTCGATATTGAAACGAATGAAATAGTTCAGCTATCTGAAAACGGAAGTCAAATGCTTGCAACTTTCTCGCCAAACGGCAATTTGGTTGCTTTTGTGCGCGATAACAATATTTTTATAAACGATTTGCTGAGCGGGACTGAGCAGCAAATAACTTTCGATGGAGAATTTAACCATATTATTAACGGTGCAGCCGATTGGGTTCATGAGGAAGAGTTTCATATGGTTACAGGCATGCAATGGAGCCCCGATAGCAAGAGCTTGGCATTTTATAAATTTGATGAGAGCAATGTAAAGCTTTTCAATATGCCTTTATATCAGAATGAGCTTTACCCTCCAAATTATTCATTTAAGTATCCTAAGGCTGGTGAAGAGAATTCGGTTGTTTCCATTCATGTATACGATATTGAAAGTAAGCAAACTCGCACTATGGACACCGGAGATGAAACCGATCAGTACATTGCACGAATAAAATGGACAGTTAACTCGGAGCGGCTTTGCATGGTTCGACTAAATCGCTTACAAAACAAGGTCGATTTGCTAATGGCCAATCCTTTGACGGGGCAATCGGAAACTGTTTTCTCCGAAACCAATGAGTATTACATTGAAGAACCTGCCGATAGCTACCCAACTTTCACCCAAGATGGGAAATACTTTATTATTCCTAGCGAGCGCAGCGGATACAATCATCTTTACCTGTATAATATGAACGGCGATTTTGTTAGGCAGCTTACCGACGGTAACGATGAGGTAATTAGTATTTACGGTTACGATGCTAAAAGCAAACGGGTATTCTATCAGGCTTTCGACGAATCGCCTCTACGAACTGCTGTTTATTCGGTTGCTCTTGATGGAAAAAAGCATAAAAAGCTATCGGAGCTACCAGGAACAAATTCAGCAAGCTTTAGCACAGGGTTTAAGTACTACATCCATTTTCACTCATCTGTTACCACACCAACACTAGTTACCCTGCACAATGCTAAGGGGAAGCAAATGAGAGTACTAGAGGATAATAAAAACCTGACTGCTACGCTTGAGCAATTTGAGATACCAACAAAAGAGTTCTTCTCATTCACAACCTCCGAAGGCGTTGAACTGAACGGTTATATGGTGAAACCTTTGGGGTTTGATGAAAACACAGAATACCCAGTATTAATGTATCAGTATAGCGGACCGGGCTCTCGTTCCGTTGTCGATCGTTTTTCAGTTGGATGGGACGAATACCTTGCTACCGAGGGTTATATGGTTGTTTGTGTTGATGGTAGGGGAACTGGAGGTAGAGGACAGGGCTTTAAAAAGATGACCTACGGCCAGCTTGGCTACTACGAGAGCATCGATCAAATTGAAGCTGCAAAGTATTTGCAAGATCTTCCATACGTTGATGAGGAAAGGATTGGCATTTGGGGCTGGAGCTACGGAGGTTACATGTCGTCGCTTTGTCTTTTCAAGGCCCCCGAGGTGTTTAGCATGGCCATTGCTGTTGCACCCGTTACCAATTGGCGCTACTACGATACAATTTATACTGAGCGCTTTATGGGTTTACCGCAGGATAACGCCAACGGATACGACGATAACTCGCCCATAAATCATGTTGATGGATTACAAGGGAAGCTTTTGCTGGTGCATGGTACGGGCGACGATAATGTTCACGTACAAAATACCATAGAAATGGCCGAGAAGTTGGTTCAAGCTAATAAGCAATTCGATATGATGTTGTACCCCGATAAGAATCATAGTATTTACGGAGGAAATACCCGAATGCATCTGTACACATTGCTTTCAAATTACGTGAAGAGCAATTTGTAGGTTTTGGGTTATAAATTATTTTTTGGTAGGTTGTAGGTGAGAATATTTTTTTATTAACTTTGCAGCCGCTGCCCAGATGGCGGAACCTGCCTACCGTCAGGCAGGCTGGTAGACGCGCTAGTTTCAGGGACTAGTATCAGCAATGATGTGCAGGTTCAAGTCCTGTTCTGGGCACCACTGGAAAGAAGAATAAAGTTCTTTATTAAAAATATTTTTTGCCCAGGTGGTGGAATTGGTAGACACGCCAGCTTGAGGGGCATTTACGAAAATTTAGTGTTAAAGAGCTGCAATAGCTGATTAATACTAGGTTTTAAAAGAACTAGAAACAAAAGTACGGAATTTATTCGGAAACAATTCGGAAACATTCTGTAAAAAGATAATTTTGAACTGTCACCAGCCCAGGTGCTGAAATTGGTAGACAGGCGCGGTTGAGGGCCGCGTGTACTACGTACGTGCGGGTTCGAGTCCCGCCCTGGGCACACAAAAACTCCCGACTGATTTAGTTCAGCCGGGAGTTTTTTATTAAATGGTTTTTAATTTTCTTCTCAGCACAAAAAACAAAATGCCTAAAAAGTAAGAGAAAATTTCCATGTGTATAATCTTTGACTATCTAATTTAGTTAGGTAATTTTGATATTGAGCTTATATGCTTTTAATAAAAAAAAAAAAAGTAAAAAAGATACTANNAAAAAATATATATGTCAACAGTAACGATACTCCAAATGCTATTAAAGGAGCAATAAGCCACATTACAAAAAACTTATTTACCTCTGTTTTTCTAAAAATATTTCTAAATCCAAGTTTAGCAGTTCCTATTCCAATTATTGCAGCTACATTTAATTGAACCAAAGAAGTTGGAATCCCTTTAATAAGTGAGGCAGTAAGCAAAAGTGAGGCAGAAATAAAGGCTATAATAACAGCTTCTATTTTGCCAAACAATACAATTTCTTTCCCCGTATTCTTTACAACTTTATACCCAAACAATGAGCTTCCTATTCCAAAACAAGGGGCTATTATTAATGTTGAGAGTATTAAAATATAAACATAGTCACTCTCACCAATGCTAAGCGTGTTGAATGAAAGATTAGCTAATGGGCCAACAGCATTAGCAACGTTATTTGTACCAATTGAAAAAGCAACATATAACGACATAGCGATAATTAATCCTTTTAGGATATGACTTTCATTCAATTGCTTTGACATGGTAAAGCCTCTTTTTCGTATAGGCTTATAAATATACTTTCCTATCAAAAAAGAAATAACAAATGAAGCAANNATGGGTATTGAGTGAATTAAAATATACAGCAGGGGCTACAACTGATAAAACGGTTGCCTGGCTTGTTGATTGAGGAATGCCTAAAATATTTGCTATCAATAGAGATATGGAAACCGAAAATAAAATAATAGATACAACAACAAAGGTCATCATTTCCGGATTTAGTAAACCCTTTCCTATTGTTTTTGCTGTTTCCTTACCACCCACAATTGCTCCAATAAAAACAGCAACTCCAAATAAGCCGGGTATAAGACCTCTTCGTAAAACTCTGGCACCATAGGCTGCTGAAAATGCTGGAGCAGTTCCACTTCCCCCCATGTTAATTGCCAAAAACATTGCTATTATAAAAGGAATAATAAAAGGTGTAATCATATTATTTTTTTGTAACAAAGGTAGTTTCCATCATTATGATTTTAATACATACAAAACCGTAAAAAAATAATACGTTCAAAAACGTACATGTACGTTTTTGAACGTATTTACAGTATTTTTCACAAAACACTAATTGTCGCTAGTTTTATTTGGTAAATCAAACAGAACCGATGGCTTAACAGTTAAAGCAACATAGCAATATTGTGGTGTTTTTAGTTCTTCTCCCATTACTTTTTTTAGTTGCTTTAAAGTGTTGGTCATGCTGTATATTGAATATCCGCATTCCAGATTTACAGACTTTTGTAATTCCCACTTTAGTTTCAAATCAACTTCGTGCCCTAAGTTTTTATTTATTTTTTCTACTGGATTTGTTGCATCATACTTGTTACTTGCAAGCAAGAAATAATGATAGTGCAATTGAATATCTAATTTATCAGATGGTTTATAAGTTAGTTTTGCCATATAGTCTTGCAATCCCTGTTCCGGTGTTGTGCTGAAGTAATCCATATACCCATACCATCCATGACGACGACCATAAAGTATGTCAAACTTATTGTCCTCTGTTGACGATGATGTTTCATCATTGCCGGATAGGTAATCCAGTCCTATTCCCAGATTCAATTTTTGCACTAAATCATAATCGACAAAAGCTGAAAAGCAAAATGAAGATACTTTTCCTCCTTCATTATTTAAATTATGCTGGTAATATGCAGAGATATGAGAATTAAACTTACTTGTTTTGTAGTTTACATTTGTTCCATAAGTCCCTCTTAAAATGAAGTTTTCTGTACTATCACTAACGGTGTTTTCTGTGACAACTGCAATTCCTGATAGGGTTAGTTTTTCAATTTTGTATTGGTAGTGGATAAAATCAAAAGATTTAAACTTTGTTTCAGGAAATAAAATATTGTTTTTACTTTCAGCGTTATAAGACAAACCTATATGCAAGTGGTGCTTTGAGGCTTTAAACTCTGCAAGCAAGGCATCATAAGTAACCTGATAATCATTCCAATTTCTTGCGGATATAATTCGTTGGTCATCATACGAAAATAATTGTCTTCCTATTTTTAAAGAAAGTATTTTATTCAAATTAAGCTTTACCCAGCCTTGGTGTAAGCTCAAACTTTCGGTGTTACCATAAACACCACTGCTTTTATAATTGTTATCCTCGCCCCATAACCTTACATCTTGCAAAGAGATATAGCTTTCTACTTTATCCTTTTGGAATCCGGCATTTAGTCGAGTTCGCTGTGTAATATATAAAGGCGTACTTTCTCCTTTTAACTGTGGTGTTCCATAACCATTATCAATTAATAAACGAGGACGAAATTCTGCTCCGATTTGCAGTTTATCGGATTGTGCAGAAATTTTAATTGTAAACAATACAGCAATACTTATAAATGTTAGTTTTATTCTTTTCATTATGATTTTTTGTTTTGATTAATTTCTCAAATTTTAGTTTCCATCAACCAAATACTCTTGTAATTGAGAGGATTGAGGATTTTTAAATAGTTTATCAGGAGTGCCTTGTTCAATAATTTCTCCATTCGACATAAAAACGACATTATCAGCAATTCTAACTGCTTGCCTTAATACATGTGTTACCAAAACTATTGTGTAGTGTTTTTTTAAATCCCTGAATAGGTTCTCAATTATTTTACTTGAGATAGGGTCAAGAGCTGATGTTGGCTCATCAGCTAGTATGATTCTTGGCTTTACGGCTAATCCACGAGCCAGGCACAAACGTTGTTGTTGACCTATTGATAGGCTTTGAGGAGAACTATGCAATCTGTCTTTTACTTCATCCCACAAACCCACTTCTTTAAGATGTTTTTCAATATTGTAATCAATCAGTTTCTTGTCCCTTACACCTTTCAGTTTTATACCGTAGGCTACATTTTTGTATATAGATACAGGCAAAGGATAAGGACGCTGACCTAGTAGTCCCATCTTCTGTCTTATAGAAGGAATATTTTTAGTTGTATTAAGGATGTCATCATTTTCAATATGAATACTGCCAGAAACACTTAGTTCTTTATATATATCGGTAAGCCTGTTCATACATTTAAGCAGGGTTGTTTTTCCGCAGCCGGATGGCCCCAGTAAAACAGTAACCTTGTTTTTAGGGATTTTCACATTCACATTTTTTAAAATATGATGTTCACCAGCATATACATTCAGATTGTTTACACGCAAAATGGATTCTGAATTTGTTGGAATATTTACATGGTTTAATTTATCCACATTCATCATTTCTTCTTTTAGCAAATACATAATTGAGCCTAGTTTAAATTGGTTTTAGAAAATCTTTTTGACAGAAACCTAGCCGAGAGGCTTATGAATAAAATTATGATTGTTAATAAGGCTGCTGCTGCAAAAGCTCTTTCTCTAACTTCGGGTATGGGTGAGCCAAGTTGAAAAAATATAGCTAACGGCAAAGTAGCAGCAGGTTCATCAAGATGTATAGGTATCAAGTCGGTGTATCCGGCAGTAAAAAGTACAGAAGCTGCATCGCCAATACCCCTGCCAAAAGCTAAAAGCAAAGCTGTAATAAATCCCGGAAACCCTTGCTTGAAAATAACCTTGAACGCCATTTCTGACCTTGTAGAACCCAATGATAACGAGGCTTCATGCAAACCTTTGGGTATGGTGCTAAGAACTTCATCAAAAGTGCGGACTACAATTGGGATAATAAGTAGAGCTACCGTTATAATTCCTGCTAGTAATGAAGCATTCATTCCTAAAAACAGCATAAGTGCAAAGCCAAATGCTCCGTAAACAATGGAAGGGACACCCCATAATGCATCAAGAATATAACGAATAGTATTTTGAGTCCGCTTGTATCTTGACAAATGTATATTGATATATAACGCAGCCGGAATACCAATAATAGTTGCAATACTAGTTGCACCTATAGATATATACAAAGAGCCTATAATTGCATTTAATACACCGCCTTCACCTCCATAATAATAACCTCCTTTAGGCGTATCGAATACCATTTGCCATGACAATGCTCCAAAGCCTTTTACAAAAATCATGATGATTATTAATGCAAGTATTACTACAAGTGAATAGGTTGCAAAGGCCGAAAATGCACGGAATATTTTTTCTTCGATGATTTTTCTTTTATTCATGTTTCTTTGTTCTGTATATGAAATACCTGAATGCCAGATTGATTAACAGTATTATGACAAAAAGCAAGAGTGCTGCAAACATTAAAGCAGAATCGTACATAGGAATTGAAAGCATTTCACCATAATTATTGGCTATTAGAGCTGGAAGAGGATAGGCTGAATCAAACAAATGAAATTTGGTTTGTACCAGATTACCAACCACCATCATTACCGCCATTGTTTCACCAAATGCTTTGGCAATTCCTAATCCAAATGCAGATAAAATACCGGGAAATCCTTTAGATATAACGGTATGTTTAACCATTTCCCAAAAAGTAGCACCTAATGACAGTGAGGCTTCTTTTAAACCAAGAGGGATAGTATTGAATACTTCTATCAACATATTTAAAATGTACGGTATGCACATGACACTTAAAACTATCCCCCCGGCAAGTATTGTATAACCGCTACTGGTTCTGCCAAATAGAGGAGCCAGATAATCTGATACAAGAGGGACGATTACAACAATTCCCCACACACCGTATATAACTGATGGAAGACCTGCCAAAACGTCTATTACAGGATGCATAAATTTCAAAACTCTTTTTGATGAGAACTGAGTGAGATATATTGCTGAGAATAAACAAATCGGAGCAGATAAAAAGAAGGCTAATAGTGTTACGTACAGCGAACCTAAAATAAAAGGCAAGAATCCAAATTCCTTTTTATGAGGCAGCCAAATACTAGAACCAATTAGTTCACCTACGGATTTCAGTTCAATTAACGGCACAGCTTTGGTGAATAATCCAAATCCTATTATTATGGGCAGTATCACAATAATAAAAATTGAAGTTATCATCCACCACTCTGAAATTTTATCGGATACAATTCTTCTGTAAAGCATTCTTTCAAATGATTAATTATTTAAGTTTATCCAGGTATTTGTTGATTTTTGATTGTTCGATAGGTACGTAGCCTGCTTCCTTAACAAATGCTTGTCCTTTGGTAAGTGTCCATTTAATAAAGTCGATAGTCGCTTCTTTTTCAGGTTTTCCTTTAGAAACAAAGTATAATTCTCTGGCGGGAGGAGCAGGATATATGCCATTTGCAATGGCTTTTAGTATTTGCTCAAATGAATCATAAAAGTCTTCTTCGGGGTCTATTTTCCCGTTACCATTTATATCAATCGGAATAACCTCAATACCAACACGTTTTTCGCCTGTTTTAATATCGTATGCAAATATGGTATTGTTAAATGCAATTCCAACAGGGTCTTTGCTTACAGCTTCAGCAAGCCCCGGGTCACCAAAAATACCTACTCCACTTAGGTTTTCCTGTTTGCCTCCAAGATATTTAGCCCAAGTTCCGGCAGCTCCACAAGCATCAGAACGAGTATAGACTGAAATGGATTTTTTAAGTTCTCCTTCTACTAATTCATTCCATTCGCTAATGCTTTTATCAATAAAAATGGCTTTAAATTCATCACGGGTAAGCCCTCGTTTTTTTAATGACGCTAAATATGGATTTTGGTTACTTATAGTTGGTACTACTGCATCAATAGTTAAACCAACCCACCATACACCCTTGTCCTTTTCTTCCTGAGATATTTCACGAGAGAACATACCCAGGTCAACCGCTCCGGCTAAAGCATCAGCCATACCTTTCCCAGCACCTCCTCCAGAGATATTGAACCTGACATTGGGATTTTCTTTTTTATATTCATCTGCCCATTTTACAACTAATGGATAAAGTGCAAATGCACCGGAAAGACTAACGGTATTTTCTTTGTTTGATTTTGAAGCACATGAGCTAATTAGAATAATAGCTGTTAAAGCAAGTGCAAGAATTCTGAAATTTTTCATTGTTCTGTGTTTTTTAATTACAGAACAAAATTCATATATATTAACCAGTTGAAAAACAGGTGTTAATCGTATTTTAAAATACGATTATGAACGTACCTAAATGAATCGTTTCACTTCTTTTAATGAAACGGTAGTTATATAAAATTATGTAAGAGAAAGGCAGAGGAAAGATGATGTATCTAAAAATACAATCAAACTAATCTTTAAATAATATATAGTTGGGAAATTTCATATCTCAAAAAACTTGTTCTTAATAGCATACACAACCAGTTCGGCAGTATTATTTGTTTGGGTCTTTGAAAGAATGTTTTCACGATGTTTATCAACTGTTCTTTTCGCTATATGGAGTTCCTCTCCAATTTCAGGGTTAGATAAGCCTTGGCAAATACGCACTAATACCTCTTGTTCTCTAATTGTTAATTTTTGACAAACAGGTATTTCTTGTTTTCGATTTAAACTTTTTACTATAAAGGATAGAATTTCAGGTGAAAAATAATTTCTGTTGTTATGTGCTTCCAATATTGCAGTTTCTACATCATTAAATTTTGAATTTTTTATAAGAAATCCAATTGCCCCAGCTTCAATCATTTCACTATAAAAATTCTCATCACAATGCATTGAGAGAGCCACAATTTTTAGCTCAGGTAAAATCTTTAATGCTTCTTTAGTGGTATCAATACCATTCAACTCCGGCATTTCAATATCCATTAGCACCACATCAGGATTATAAGATTCCACGGCAGCTAAAAATTCCTGTCCATTTTTTGCTTCTCGAATTTCAGCAATGTACTGGCTATTATTTAGTAAAAAGTGTAAACCCTCCCTAAACAAGGAATGGTCATCAACTATATATATTTTTAGACCTTTATTCATATTGGAAACTTTATACAGGCATAAAATCCTTTATTTGGTGAAGTTATAATTTCAATTGTTCCATTTAATGATTTTACTCTTGATTTGATATTGGTTAAACCCATACCATCTTCAATATTTGAAATATCAAAACCTATTCCATCATCATCATATTTCAATTCAATACTGTCATTATTATCAGTAAGTAAAACAGATACATTTTTTGCACTGGCATATTTGAGCGTGTTGTTTATTAATTCACAACAGATTCGGTATAGTATTGCCTCAATGTTATTTCCATATCGTTTATTTCCAAGATTTGTTGAAATGTTCATTTCAATTGTCTCTTGACTTACAGTATTTCGCACAAACGTATCAATTGCTTTTTTTAATCCATAACGCTCTAATATGTGTGGAGTAAGCTTATTTGATATTTCTCTGGTAGTAACAATAGCATTATCTACCAGATTTTCCACTTTATTTAGTAATTGAATATTTTGTTCAGAAACATTTGTTTTGTCGATAGCTGAAACAGTCATTTTAGCGGAAGATAACACTGGTCCTAAACCATCATGGATTTCTTTGGAGAAGTTTCTTCTTTCTCGTTCTTCTGTAGATATTATTGCTGTAAGTAACTTAGCTTCACTTTCTTTTCGTAAGCGATGAATGCGGTTTAAGACTTCAAATATTTTTCTAATATATATGGATGAAATTAACATTGCTATGGAAATGATTACTGCAATCCAGCTATTAATATTTGTGAGATTGTTCGATTCAATTCCTTTAAAAGAAACCAAGACTTCAAGCAGCCTGCGAATTGCCATAAGCAAAAAACCTATTGAAATACTAATCCAGGCTATATTAAATTTTGTCTTGGGAATTAGGCTAATAGTGATAAAGAATGCCACAAATTGAGCGACTACTGAAATTATTAATGCGATTTGAATTTCCATAGGGCAAATTTAATTGTATTAGCCCATTAAATGAATACGTTTATGCTCGTATTTTTTTATGGAGGGATTAAGTTTATCAGTTAGTTGATAAACTTAATCCCTCCAATTCTTTTCAACCAACCTTCCAAAAACAAATGATTCTTACCTTTTTTTGCAATGGAATGGTAATACTTTACTCTTGCTCTATGAATGGCAACAAATAAAGTCCTTGGGTCGCAATCGTTTATTGCAGATAGTGTTTGATTTCCGATAATACCATCCATCTTCAAGTCAGCATCAAAGAATTGGTTTAGCACACGTTGAACGCCTCTCGCTCCCCATACTCCACTATTAACGCACCAATCAAAAATGATTTCCTGTATTGAGCCATTGGAGATTTCATCAATTTTACACCTTTTGTAAAAGGTCTGCTTATAAAATTCCTTTACAAGCTGTGTCAATTGAGGAACATCAATCTTAAAGTTCCAAGGTATTTCACCGTAGGTTTCCTTGTAGGCATCAATGTATTGCCAACCTTTCCAATCGGGATGCAAATTCCGGGCAACA
>NPID01002467.1_pt2 | contig 11882 bp, 12 predicted proteins | sample 8637491 | NCBI WGS metagenome assembly NPID01 (sample SAMN07420843, study PRJNA396082) | bioreactor metagenome | isolation source: sample BA6 brine-fed electro-methanogenic bioreactor BA | place: Japan: Kochi | collected 2016-06-14 | reverse complement strand
ATCGGGTTCGTCGAAGGCGAACATTCCAGTCACATCCCCTGGATAATCCCCGGCGGTCATTGGCAGGTAGAGCTTCAGGTAATCCATGACCGCATGGTTGGCGCTGTCGCAGTCCAGTGCGGTGCCGATGCCCCCTGGCATGATGTGGAGTCCGGCTTCCCTTATGTATCCCGCCAGGGGAAAGAACTTGTCACCGTATGTCCCCGGCATCTCAGGGAACCATCGGTCACCGAGTTCGGATCTTACTATGAAGGTGTTGACACCGCTCTGGGCCGCCTCGTCGATCATGGCGAACACCGGGTTGAGGTGACCGTGGCCGTAAAGCCTGTGCCATTCGGAAAGAAGGGTGTTCGCCGTTCTCAGGTCCCATATCACAGGAAAATAGACGCGCTCCTGGGTTGAGCCCCAGGGCACATAGCCGTAGTCGTGGCCGTGAACGGAGTACCGGTTCGCACCGGAAGCCAGGCCGCACAGAACGATGATCAGACCTGCGGCTGTCCTTCTCAAGCAGTCACTCTCCGAGTCTCGGCGGGTTACCCAGGAGCACCATCAGGGAAGCCTCGGTCTTAAGCGCTGCTACCCTGGCGCCTGCAAGGTTAGCCTCTGCGGAAGCCAGGTCCGACTGGGCGTCGAGAAGGTCAAGAAGGGAAATGGCCCCCATATCGTAGGACATCGATGAAAGCCGGTACTGCTCCTGTGCCCTCTCCAGGGCAAGCATGGAGTCACGATAGTACCTCACATCCAGTTCCAGGGTAGTCCTCAGCGTCCGCTCGGTGGATGCAAGCTGGTCCTCCAGGGACTCCAGCGAAGCCTGGGAGGATATCTCGGCGGCCCTGGAGGACTTGATCTGGGACTCCCTGAGGAATCCGTCGAAAACGGTCCAGGAAAGGGAAAGTCCCACATTGTAACCGTGGCTGTCGAACATCCGGTCGATGTCGTCCAGGGTGTCGTCATTCCAGTTCCAGCCGGCGGATGCCCTTAATGTGGGCCAGTATGACCTCCCGGCTGCGTCTGCCCTTATGCCCGAAGCCTCCTGTCTGAACCGGGCAGCCCTCAGGGACTGGTTCTGTGAATGATCTCCGGGGATCAGCGCCACGGACTCCATGGGCAGCGGTTCCAGCACCGCGTTGGTGTCAACCAGCATCACAGGTCCCGACAGGTCCGCCCCTGCGGCTATGTACAGGTTTCCGTATGCGGTCTGAAGGGCCTGTTCCCTCCTTCCAGCGAGGAGCCTGTCCTCACTCTCCTGCACCTGCACCTGAAGAAGCTCCAGTGTTGTGACCGCCCCCATGTCGTAAAGGGCCTGGGTTCGGGCCAGCTGCCCCCGGGTCCTTTCCAGGGAGTTCTCTGCGGCCTGCCTGAGCTTGATGGCCTCTATTACATCGTAATAGGCGTAGACCACATCCAGAGTAACCTGAAGGACGGCACCCTCGTGGTCCGCCTCGGCGGCGGCGAACTCAAGCCTGGAAGCGTTCCTGTAAAGCCAGTTCTGCCCGCCGCTGCGGAGTATCTCCTGGGAGAGGGAAAGACCGGCGGACCAGGAATCGGTCTCGCTTCGCACGCTTCCCTCGTCCGGGAGAGGGGAGTTGGACCAGGCCCTGGTTACCCCCGCCGATGCAGTAAGGCTCGGATACAGGAAAGCCTGATCGCCTGTCAGGGAAGCCCTGGCCGATATCACCGAAGCCTCCGATGACCTTATCTCCGGGGAACTCGAAAGGGCTGCAGAGACCCACTCCGAAAGATCCATGGACCTTGGCGTATCGCTTATGGCCCCCATATCGGTGAACAGACAAACCAGAAAGAAACCGAATATCATGATGCTCCCTCCACTCCGGGTTCCGCTATGAAAACGGGCAGTGTGACAAGCAGGATTCCAAAAAGATAAACCGCCCAGGCCATCCGCTGGCCGGTTGAGCGGTCGGTATTCCATACCACCGACAGGCCCCTGCCCCAGAGATACACCGTGGTCAGGGACGCAAGGTCCAGCCTGGCGGAAAAGAGGAACAGGAAGACCCCCAGCCTGGTGGCGGAAACGCCTCCCAGAAGCTCCGCCGGGCTCCAGGTAAATCCCGGAGGAAGTGAGATCATGTAGGATATGAATGTAAGCACACCCACCAGGATCATAAAGGCGCCCATGGAGAGGAAGCAGCTGGAAACCGCCGGCCAGAGAGGCTTTCTTTCACCCAGCGCGTAGGCCAGGGCGTATGCCGCAAGACCGCCTGCCCCAGCGAGGATTCCCCTTTCCAGAAGGATCAGGAACGGGATCTGGCCATCCCCGGGTCCCATACCTCCCAGGAAAAGGAAAGGGAGAAACCCTATTGCTGTTATCAACAGGGCGGCTCCACCTATCGCGGCGCTCTGGCTTCCTGTGACCAGGGTGCGGTACGCGCCCTCCGGCCGGAGGAACTGAACCAGCGCCGCCGCTGTGTCGGGCAAACTCATTTTCTGCTCTCCATTGTTTTTCGGTAAACGCGTTCGTACTCTTCCACGCTGTTCTTCCATGAGAAGTCCCCGGTCATGCACCTTCTTCTGTACCATGACCATTTCCTGGAGTTCCCCCAGGTCCCGGCCATCAGTGAGAGGGCCCTGCAGAAACCGTCCGCTTCCCCGGCAAAGCTGAATCCCTGACCGGAAGACACCGTATCGGCCAGACCGCCAACCGCCCTTACAAGGGGGACCGAGCCGTACCGCATGGCCATCATCTGACCAAGACCGCAGGGCTCGAACCTCGAAGGCATCAGAAAACCGTCGGAACCCGCAAATATCCGTCTTGCCATGGGATCGTCGAAGGCGATTCGTACAAAGACCGATCCCGGGTTTTCCCCCGCGGCTTCCATAAGGGCTGCCTCAGCCCAGGGTTCTCCGGTTCCCAGCACCACGAGGCGTATCCCCAGGTCCCGCATATGACCCAGGGAATCCAGTATCATATCTATTCCCTTCTGGGTGGTGAGGCGGCTCACCATTCCCAGGATCATCCCGCCGTGGGGACTGAAACCTGCCTCCCTCTCCAGATGCTGTCTGCAGACCTTCCTGCCACTCATGTTCCCGGAACTGAAGCGGGCCGGGATCTTCCTGTCCGTGGCCGGGTCCCAGAGTTTTGTGTCTATGCCGTTGATTATTCCCGTGAGTTTGCCGGAACTCTCGGAANNAAAGAAGCCCTTCGAGACCGCAGCCGAACTCCGGTGTAAGGATCTCCCGGGCATAACCCGGGCTCACCGTCGTTACGGCGTCGGAATAGACGATCCCCCCCTTAAGGCAGTTCCAGTCCCCCCAGAACTCCAGTGCGTCCATCGTGTAAAGGGTATCGGGAAGACCAGCGGCATCCCAGGATTCCCGGCCGAACCTCCCCTGGAAGTGCAGGTTGTGTATGGTCAGTACGGTGGGGATGTCGCCGTCACGAAGGTAAACCGGGGTCAGGGCCGTCTGCCAGTCGTGGCAGTGTACGATGTCCGGGGAGTGAATGGGTGAAGCGGCAACCGCGGCTAATGCCCTGGAAAAGAAGGCGAAGCGGAGGGGATTGTCTGGCCAGGACTCTCCGGAACCGGCTCCGTAGATGCCCTTCCGCATGAAGAACTCGTCCTTGGCCACAAGAATCGTTCTCAGCCCGTTAACCGTGGTGGAGCCCACCCCGAACTCCTCGCCGAGGAACGTGAACATGGAACCGTGCCACTGTATGTTACGGCACTTGTCCGCCACATCCTGATAAAAGGGGATCACCACGGCAACGCAGGCCTTCCCGTATTTTTCCTGTGCTGCGGGAAGTGCGGAAGCCACCGATGCAAGCCCCCCTGTGCTCGCCAGGGGGTAAAGCTCCGAAGAACCGTGCAGGACCCTCATTTCCCCTCTCCCTTCACCTTCACCAGAAGCACTGCCCCTCCGATAACCACCGCACCGGCAAGCAGACCCCAAAGCCAGGACGAGAACTCAGCCATGAATGCCTCGGCGCTTTCTATCCCCGCTCCTGCGATACTGCCCGCGGCCGCCATAACGCCGTACCAGAGGGCTGCGCTTGCCCCTGCATAGCCAAGGACGGCCCTTCTGGACATCCCCGAAGAGGCGGCGGCAACCACCAGTATGGACCTGATGCCGGGAATGAACCGGCTCATGGATATGATCCAGGGTCCCCTTCCAGCCAGCAGCTTCCTTGCCCTGGCCATGCTTCTGCCGCCCCTGGCGCCGGTTATCATCCTTTCCAGTTTCTCGAGCCTGGAACTCCTTCCCATGGAGTCCAGCATCACCGTGGAAATGAAACATCCTGCGAAACCGGGAACCCAGAGAAGGAAGACCGGGACTCCGCTCCTCAGGGCGAGACCCGCCAGGGCGATGTAGATCACATCCCCGGGGAACGGCGGGAAAAGCGTCTCAACCAGTGCGGTGGCACCCAGCAGGATCGGATACCAACCCTCTCCGAAACCGGTTATCAGGTTCCACAGGGATTCCAGCATCAGTGCTTCACCAGCTCCGCGATGGCATGGCACCCGACTCCTTTTCCCCTTCCGAGGTCCCCTATGGAATTAGTGGTGGTACCCTTTATCCAGACAGCCGAAACATCAACTCCAAGCAGCTCCGACAACCTTCCCCTCAAGCGGTCTCTGATGGGTGAGATCCTCGGTTTCTCCCCAATCACGGTAACATCCAGGGATCGCAGCTCCCAGCCCTGCGCGCGGACCTTATCCATGCACATGCAGAGGAGTTTTCCGCTGTCAGCGCCCTTCCAACGGGGATCACCCGGAGGGAACAGTGTCCCCACGTCCCCCAGCCGCGAGGCTGCGAGTACCGCGTCAGAAACCGCGTGGAGAACCGCGTCCCCATCGGAATGCCCTGCCAGCCCGTCGCTGGATGAGAGCCTGCACCCGCAGAGGAGAAGAGGTCTGCCGGGATCGAAGGGATGAAAATCCAGCCCGGTGCCTATCGCCGCCCGGGATGGCGTCAAGAACCTCTCCAGGATCACCCTGTCAGTCGCCTCGGTCAGCTTTACGTTCATGGGCGAACCCGCCACCGCGGATACCGGAACTCCCATGAGTTCGACGGCCATTGATTCGTCGGTTACTTCGGGGGCTTCAGCCAGCGCCCGGAGCAGAAGACCGGCTTCATAGCCCTGGGGTGTCTGTGCCAGATGGAGACCGGTCCTGTCCACCGTTCCTCCAACCGTACCGTCCGATACCCTTTTGACAGTGTCCCTGACCGGTATGCAGGGCAGCGCCGCTCCTGTGCGTTCCGCCTCCCGGATGACGAGGCGGACGGCGGACTCTTCCATGAAGGGCCTTGCTCCGTCGTGAACCAGCACATGGGTAGCCCCCAGTTCAACTGCCCTGAGTACCCCGGACCTCACTGAATCCTGCCTGCGGGTTCCGCCTGGAGCGGTGTGAACCCCCTCCGGCGGCGACCAGGGGCTTTCCCGGGGCAGCACAACCACGGTGACGGGCACCATCCTGCGGAAAAAACCCACCGAGTGATCTATCACCATGGCCCCGGCGACCTCAGTGAACTGCTTGGGAACATCGCCTCCGTATCTGGAGCCCGTTCCCGCGGCAACCACCACCGCCGCCCAGACCGGGGAACGGTCAGTCATTGCCACCGTTCCCCTCTTCCTGTGTAATCCGTGCGAAGACCATGGTTCCTCCGCTGGCCCTGAAGGTGGTATGGGCGGTTACCGCCACATCCTGTCCCATCTGATCGGAGGCGTCGTCCACCACCACCATGGTGCCGTCGGAAAGGAAGCCCACCCCCTGGGAGGACGATCTTCCCTTCTTCTGTATCCTCACCGTAACATTGTCCCCTGGAAGGACCACCTCTCTGGCGGCGGGGCCAACGTCCGCGAGTCTTATGACCCTTATTCCTTCCCTCTCTGCGGTGTCGCAGAGTTCCGTCTCGGCGGAAAGCAGGCAGATCCTGTCCTTCCTGAGCCATTCCAGAAGCCGGTGCTTCTCCCTGTCGCCGCCGCCTCCGAAGTCCCTGTACTCAACAAGACCGCCGGCCTTGCCTGCGGCCTCCTCCAGACGCTGTATTGTCTCGGTTGCCCTTCTGGCGCGACCCCGCTTTACTATATCCTTACCCTTCTGCATCTCCTCGATGCTGTCCTTCACCGATTCGGGAATGATGAACGGTCCGGGGAGAAGGCCTGCCAGCGCAAGATCGGCGGCCCTCCCGTCAACAGCCGCTGAAAGATCGATCAGCACGGGCATGCTCCAGTACTGCTCCTCTTTTTCCTGAATGCTGAGGAGTTCCAGCTTCCGACCCTTGTTCACGGCCACAACGGCGAATACATAGGCCAGGGCAATGGGCACCAGCACCAGGAGGTTCGACCAGCCCTCCCTTTCATCCCTGTGGATGCCGATGTTCAGAACGAGTATGAAAAGGATACCCACGACGAGTCCGATGGTTGAACCGGTGGTGATGTAGATCAGCTTGTCCGCGGCTATGTTCACGATGAGTCTCTCGAGAATCGCGGCTATTATCCCTATCCCGAGCCCTATGAACCCCATCACGAGACTGCCTGATGCCAGTGTTCCCGCCAGGCCCAGTGCGAGAATGAAAATAATGCGCACTTCCCAGCCCTTTGTCAGCTTAGCCATTTTCCTCCTTTGTCCGCCAGAAGCCCCGCCATCGCGGCGGAAAGGGTAGCGAATTCATCTTCAATTTCGCCTCCGGCGCTGTTCCTCTTTCCCCGGGCACGGGCGATCCTGGTAAAACCAAGGTTCACCGCCTCCGAGGACCTTCTCTCCATGCCGGGTACCGGTCTTATCTCCCCGGCAAGTCCTACTTCTCCGCTGAATGCCGTTCCTGGAACCACAGGTCTTCCAAGCCTGCTGGACGCCACCGCCATGCATACAGCAAGATCGGCTCCGGGGTCGGAAACGGTGAAACCCCCTGTGGCGTTAACGTAAACGTCCTGATTCCCCAGTTCCAGACCGCACCTGCGCTCCAGTACCGCAAGGAGCATTGCCAGCCTTCCCGGCTCTATGCCAGTGGCCCTCCTCTGGGGAAACCCGTAGCTGGTTGCGCTGGTCAGGGCCTGTATCTCCACCAGGAAAGGCCTGGTTCCCTCCATGACCGCGGCAACTGCGGAACCCGGGACAGGTTCGCCCTGGTTGCCCAGGAAATACCCCGAGGCATCGGGCACTTCGGAAAGGCCGCTGGAATCCATCTCGAACACCCCCAGCTCGCTGGTGGAGCCGAAACGATTCTTCGAAGCCCTGAGAAGCCTGTACTGGTGGAATGAATCACCCTCAAAGCTTATCACCGCATCAACCAGGTGTTCCAGGACCTTGGGTCCTGCTATTGCACCCTCCTTGGTCACATGGCCTATTACGAAGACCGTGACCCCTCCCGGCCTGGACGCGGCACTGAGTTCCGCTGCGGACTGTCTTACCTGGGAGACGGAGCCCGGAGCGCTGGTCACGCTGCTGGAATGCATTGTCTGTATGGAATCCACCACCAGCACCTGGTATGCTCCGGTGCTGAGTTCTCCGGTGATCCGCTCCATCTCGGTGGCCGGAAGAAGTACAAGGCCATCGGGAGGGTCGCCGATCCGCCTTGCCCTGTGGGCCACCTGCTCCGGGGATTCCTCCCCGGCGGCATAGAGCACGCTGATGCCCGCCGAGGCCATGTTCATCGCCGACTGCAGCATGAGGGTGCTTTTACCTATGCCGGGCTCACCGCCCACAAGGATCATGGAACCCTTGAAGGCTCCTCCGCCAAGCACCCTGTCGAACTCGCCGAGACCGGTTGAGAACCTGACACCAGGAGAGATCTTCACCTCCCTGAGGTTCATGGCGCGCACAGGCGGACCAGCTTCGACCCTCTTTCCGGATGGGGAGGGTTCCTCCACCATGGTGTTCCACGTGCCGCAGTGAGGACACCTGCCCGCCCATACAGGGGACTCGCCACCGCATTCGCTGCAGAAGAAGACAGTTTTCCTCTTTGCCAATTAAACCCAGTCCCTGGGAGATTCCTCCGGATCGAAGGTGGTGGTGGAACAGTGGAAGACAAGATTGATCTGACCCCTCTGCCCCTTTCTCTGCTTCGCTATCTTCAGCAGGATGCGCCGCAGGTCTCCCCGTGTATCCTGTGCGTCGTCGCCGCTGTCGGCATGTTCATCGTGGAGGAACATCACCACATCGGCGTCCTGCTCTATGGCCCCTGAATCCCTCAGATCGCTGAGCCTGGGAGGCCCCTCCCTCTTGGCGGCTCCCCTGCTCAGCTGGGAGAGGACTATCACCGGAACGTCCATGTCCTTGGCAAGCGCCTTCAGGTCCGAGGAGTTCTTCGCCACCTTGAGCTGATGGCTCTCGATGTCGTCGGCACCCGCCATGAGCTGAAGATAGTCCACGAATACTGCGGCGATACCGTTCTTTTCCCTCTGGGCAAGCCTTCTTGTCTTCGCCCTTATCTCGGCAGATGAGATGGCCGGAACGTCGTTTATGCAGATGGGCAGCTCCTTCAGCTTTTCCGAGGCCGTGTAAAGATCCTTGAGATGCCTTTCGGAAAGGGTGCCGTCTATTATGGGTCCCGTGCCCACACCGGCCATGGAGCAGACCAGTCTCTGGGTAAGCTGAAGGCAGCTCATCTCCAGGCTGAAGAAAGCCACCGTTCCCCGGCCCAGCGAGGCAATGTGCCTGGCGATGTTCAGCGCCAGGCTGGTCTTCCCCACTCCGGGTCTCGCTGCTATCACGTTCATCTCGCCGCCATGAAAACCCGTGGTCAGCCTGTCCAGGGGCTGCAGACCGGTGGAAAGGCCGGTAACGCCGTCCGGAGAGTTCCGCATTGTCTCGAAAACGTCCATTACATTAGCGCTTAGGTCGGAAACCCTTACGAAGTCCCTCTCGGAAGCCCTGGTCCCTATGTCGAAGATTTTCTGGCTCACCTGATCCAGAAGCTCAGCCGCCTTCACATTGGTGGTGTATACCCTGTCCATGCCGTCTCCGGCCACCCTGAGGAACTGCCTTAGGAGCGAGCAGTCCCTTACTATTCCCGCGTAGCTTATCACGTTGGAAAGCAGGGGTATGTCTTCAAGGACCAGGGAGGTAACGTAATCGTTTCCCCCGGCGGCTCCGGTCTCCCCGAGCCTCTCAAGTTCGTTCCTCACCATGATAAGGTCCACCGGTTCACCCCTTGAGTCGATGGCCCTGGCGGTTTCGAATATCTTCCCGTGCCTGGGATCGTAGAAGTCCCTGGAGGTCAGCCTGGCGAACGCCTCCACCGCTATGTCCGGAGCCAGGAGTATCCCAGCAAGGACCCCCCTTTCGGCTTCATCGTTCCAGGGCTGCTTCCTCTCTTCAGACAAGTCGTTCCCCTCCATCCGGGACTCTTGGGAGCCCCGCAGCGTTCAGAAAGCTCCTGAACATCTTCATGTCCTCCCAGACAGGCCTCTTCAGTGCCGGGGACCTGAGGAGCGCAGCGGGATGATATGTAACCAGAACCGGGATGTCCCTCCAGCGGTGGAATTCCCCCCTGAGTACACCTATTCCCCTGCCCGTGTCCAGTATGTACCTGGCGGCGCTTGCTCCCAGGACGAGGATGACCCCCGGGTCCATGGCGTCTATCTGTCTCTGCAGTATCCTGCCGCATGTTTCAGCCTCCACGGCGGTTGGTGCACGGTTCCCGGGAGGCCGGCACTTCACGATGTTCGCTATGTAGAGGCTGTTCCTGTCAAGGTCCACCGCGGCGAGGATCCTGTCCAGAAGCTGGCCGGACCTCCCCACGAAGGGACGCCCGGTCTCGTCCTCGGTTGCTCCCGGGCCCTCCCCGATCACCAGTATGCCTGAACCGGGATTCCCTTCCCCGAATACGATATTCTTCCTTGTTCTGCCCAGGTCGCAGAGCATGCAGCCGCTTGTCTCCTCCATGAGCTTCGCCATGGATGAACCTGTCTCGGAAGCAGTTTGGACGGTCCGTGCGTGATCCTTCACCTTCAGCCATTCCGGAAGGACCAGCACCTCGTCGACTCCGTATCCTCCAACCACCTCCCAGAAGGGATCAGCTTTCCCGGTCATGATCTTCTCTCCATTTCCCTTCCCAGAGCGGCTGCGATTCCCATTGCCGCAAACTTCTTCGAACCCCGGGCTATGGAGACGGGCGGCGAGCCTGAAGAGAAGAACAGCCTTCCGGAGTTATCCGGGGATTCCATGGCAATGCCGGGCATGTCCCCCCTGTTCAGGAAGATCGCAAACGCTCCCTTGCGCTTCATCTTTTCCAGGGCCTCCTCCTCGGACCTCTCTCCGTACTCCAGGGCAAATGCCAGTACAGGACAGGGCGAACCCAGGGAGGCTGTAATGTCAACGGTGGGGACAAGGTTCAGGGAGAGGACCTTTCCCCGTCTCCTTATCTTTCCAGGAACGGCCGTCTCCGGTCTGAAGTCCGACACCGCGGCGGCCATGGCCAGCAGATCGGCGCCCAATGTTTCCCTGCGAAGGGCTTCCAGCATCTCCTCTGCGCTGTTCACCCTGAGCAGCTTTACCGCCCCTGGAGGATCCGTACGCATTGCCGGTCCGCTGACCAGTGTAACCTCGGCACCCCCTGCGAGGAAGGCCTCCGAAAGGGATACCCCCATGAGGCCGCTGGACCGGTTGGAAACGAAACGGACATCGTCTATCATCTCTCTGGTGGGCCCGGAGGAGACCACCACCCTTCGGCCCTTCCACCATGAGAGCCCGTTGATGTGTTCGGGATGATACTCCCCGGCAGCGACGGGCCAGCCGATGTTGCTGAGTTTCCTCAACTCGGAGGCGAACACCGCTTCCAGCATCTTCACGGTATCCTCCAGACGGCGGTTCTCGATGAAGTAGTCGAATGAGCCAAGGGCTGAGACCTCACCCGCTGCCGCCTTCATCCGTCTGTCTACTGTTTCCGCCGAGTCGGTGCTTCTGCCGGTGAGGCGGTCCAGCAGTTCCTCCCTGCTGCCGGGAAGCACGAACACCAGAACCGCAGAAGGAACGCATCTCTTGACCTGCATGGCTCCCTGAACGTCGATATCCAGCACCACGGAACTTCCCCGGGCCAGCTGGCTCCTTACCCAGTTACCATCGGTCCCGTAGAAATTACCGTGAACCTCGGCCCACTCAAGGAAGAAACCCTGTTCCCTTCTTCTGGAGAACTCGGCGGTGGTTACGAAATCGTAGTCCAGCCCCTGCTCTTCCCCTCCCCTGGGCTTCCTGGTGGTGGTGGAAACCGAGAATCGGGTATTCGGGAAGGTCTTCACCAGATGATGGGCCAGGGTGGTCTTTCCTGCGCCGGAGGGCCCGGCGATAACCACGAGAATTCCGCTACTGAACATTGGCCGCCTGTTCCCTCAGCCCGCCGAGTATGTCCTTCATCTCAATCACCGAATGGACAGCGTCGGTCTGGTCTGCTTTGGAACCCATCGTGTTCAGTTCTCTATGCATCTCCTGGAGGAGAAAACCCAGCTTCCTTCCGCAGTCGTTGCCATTGAGGACCCCAAGGGCGGCGTTTACGTGGGAGACCAGCCTTTCATACTCTTCGGAGATGTCCATCCTGTCGGAAAGCAGGGCCAGCTCCTGAACGAGCCTGGCCTCGTCGACCACCGGTTCTCCAATGAGCTCGTGAATCCTTTTCCTTCGGTTCTGAAATATCTCCCCCACCCGCCTCGAATGGTTTTCATGAACGGGCAGCGCCTTTTCACGTATCTTCTCCAGTGATTCCCGAAAAACCCTGGAGAGAGACTCCCCTTCGGCCCTTCTGCTTTCTCTCAGGGACTCCAGGACCCGCCGGCACAGAGAAAGTATCACGGAATCGAAACCATCGCCGGTCACCGGATCGGAAAGACGCATCACCCCGGGCAGGGTAACCAGGTTGAAGGCATCGGGGGTGGAGGTGAGGAAGAACTCCCCCGAGAGGGCTTCCGCACCTCTTATGTAGGCCCT
>NPID01003048.1_pt1 | contig 11886 bp, 10 predicted proteins | sample 8637491 | NCBI WGS metagenome assembly NPID01 (sample SAMN07420843, study PRJNA396082) | bioreactor metagenome | isolation source: sample BA6 brine-fed electro-methanogenic bioreactor BA | place: Japan: Kochi | collected 2016-06-14 | reverse complement strand
TTCGTGGAATGGGCATAAGCCCACCATCTCCCGACCTTTTCGCTTGAGACTGACGTGCTCGGCCACCACGTCGACAATATCGTTTGCCTGCTGCACGCGATTGACCGCCGCGTGATCGAATATCCCTGCCATGGGTGCTTATGCACATCCTTCCCGAAAAGACACTCTCCGTGGAATCCTCCACCCCGTCGCAATCCAAGGGGCAGAGATAAGAGCCGGCCTCAATGGCCCATAGAGGCGTGGCTACTAAATATAGGCCCGGAAGGGGCGAAAGTCAAATACCTGGGACAAAACGGCCCTTTCTATACTGACAAACGCGATCCCGGAAGGTTTTGGACACTTGGCGAAACAGCACACAAGTCCGATATATCCTGGCCTGAAGGGGCAGGACCAGACTGACCCGTTCTACCCATAGCCTCCATACTCACGCGCGGTCCGTCGGCGGAAGCCCGAAGAGGCGCACCGCCGTCTGCGTGGTCTGTCGGGCGAATTCGTCCAGGGTCATGCCCTTCAGCTCCGCCAGAAGCCGCGCGGTGTGCAGCATCAGGCCTGGTTCGTTCGGTTTCTGACTGCGCATCGGTTCCGGCGACATGTAGGGGCAATCGGTCTCGACCATCATTCGATCCAGCGGAACCACCGAAGCCGCCTCCCTTGCGACTTGGGCGTTCTTGAAGGTGACCACGCCGGTGAATGAAATGTGGTACCCTCGGTCGATAAGCTCTGTGGCTTGGTCGGCCGTACCGCCAAAGCAGTGGAAAACCACGCCCTTGAGCCCGGTTCCATAACGGTCGAGGATATCGAGTGTCTCCTCGTACGCATTGCGGGAGTGGACGATCACGGGCAGATCCAGCTCTTTGGCCATGTCCAGGTGCCGCGCGAAGACCCGCCTCTGATCGGGCTGTTTCGAGAAGTTGTAGTGGAAATCCAGACCGGTTTCACCCACCGCGACCACCTTGTCGCTGCCGGCAAGCTCCTTCAACTCGGCCAGGGCTTCATCGTCAGCCTCCTTGGCGTCGTGGGGATGAATCCCCACCGACGCGAACAGATTTTCGTATCGGCCGGCCAGTTCCACGACCTTACGGCTGTCGCTCAGGCTCGTGCCCACGGTAACCCAGGCGGTCACCCCCGCCTGGCGGCTCCGTTCCAGCACCGCCGGCACATCGTCCGCCAACGGCTCAAACGTCAAATGGCAGTGCGTATCGATCAGACTCATCCAGACTTCCGCCCAAAGCTCTCCAGGTTCATGTCGCTCAGGTGCGCAGGGCACCGTTTCCGATTCGGCATCTTAGCAGGACGACGATGAAACCGCACGGGGTTCATGGTGTAAATGCGTCCTCATAGTGACGAATCTCCGGTNNGGCCCGGAATCGCCCACGACAACGATAACTACATCGAAGCGGCAGACTCGTTCGCCGATGCCATGGCAGGCGAGAAAATAGCGGGCAGCACGTCGGACGCGCCGCTTCTTGTTGGGGGTGATAATGGCTTCGGTCGAGGCGAATCGCTCGCTGGAGCGGGTCTTGACCTCGACGAAGACGATGGCGCCCTCGGGATCGACCATGACCAGGTCCAGTTCCCCGGTCCGACAGGAGAAATTGCGCGTCAGCGTCCTGTACCCCCTGCGTTTGAGAAACCGCTCGCTTCGTTTCTCTCCCCACCGGCCGAGCCTAGCCCGGTCCGCCCGCAATCTGCGCCGGCTGGACCACACGTCAGACGCTCCCCGATTCTCTGCTCCCGCTGGCGTCTTATCCCGAGGCGAGGTCCGTCGCCAAGAAAAAAGGCCGCAAATCATTGCGGCCTCCCAATTGCCTGTCGATGAACCCAAATCCCGCATAGCGGGCCTTCGGGCTCCTACTTCGAGACGGTGTGCTTACTGTGGCGCTGAGCCAGCCTGACGGCCTTGCCCGTACGCTGCCGCAGGTANNCGCGCAGGTAGTACAGCTTGGCCCGGCGGGCCTTGCCGCTGCGGATGGCGCGGATATCCAGCACGTTGGGCGAATGCATCGGGAACTTCCGCTCGACGCCCTCGTTGTTCACAATCCGTCGGACGGTGAAGGTCTCGTTGATCCCCCGCCCCTCTCGCGCGATGACCGTGCCGGTGAAAATCTGGGTGCGGACCTTGTCCCCCTCTTTGATCCGGCAGTGCACGTCTACCGTGTCGCCGATCTCGAAGTGCGGGATCGTATTCTTGAGGCTCTTGCTTTCCACGTGATCGAGTATTTCAGTCTTCACCGAACAGTCTCCTTGAGAAGATCGTTGTACCGGCCTGCATGAAAACTCGTAGTATACGGACGGGATCAAGGCGTGGCAAGCATTTTTTTGGGGCGGTAGAGCAGATATTCGCCCTGCTCCGCCGGGCAGATCGGGGGTATTCCGAGCCTGTGGCCGGCTCAGAAAGCTGCGCACCGGTTTGAAATCCATGGACGGTTGTGGTACCCTGATGGGGTTGGACGACTATGTCCACGGCCGGCAGGATGGGGCCGGTCGGCTCGGGTTTTCGATGCAGGCAGGAGATATCGAATGAGCGGTCTCTTTGGCGTCGTCTCGGAAGCGAACTGCTGGGACCCCCTCTTCTACGGCACGGACTACCATTCCCACCTGGGCACGGAATTCGGCGGCGTAGCGGTCCTGGGCGACGAGTTCACCCGGCGGATTCACGACCTGAGCCAGAGCCAGTTCAAGTCGAAGTTCTTCGACGACGCCTCTCAGATGGTCGGCAATAAAGGTATCGGCGTCATCAGCGCCTCCGACGAACAGCCCATCTACCTGAACTCGCGGTTCGGGCCCTTCTGTCTGGCGACCGCGGGCGTGGTCGAGAATGCCGAGGAACTGGCCGCCCAGCTTCTGAAGAAGGGCATCTCGTTCGCGGAAGTCGGTCGCAAGGGTGTCAACCCCACGGAACTGGTCGGCAAGCTCATCAACCAGGGCACCGACCTGGTTGACGGCATCGAGAGGATGTTCAGCCTGATCGAGGGGTCCTGCTCGCTGCTGTTGCTCAGCCGAGCGGGCATCTATGTAGCCCGGGACCGCTTCGGTTATACCCCCCTGACCGTGGGAAAGGGCGCGAATGCCTGGGCGGTCAGTAGCGAATCCAGTGCCTTCCCGAACCTCGGCTTCGAGACCGTCAAGTACGTCGAGCCGGGGGAGATCCTGCTGATCAACGAAGACGGGATCGTCCAGCGCAAGCCAGGGCGGAAGCGGCCCGTTCAGGTATGTGCCTTCCTGTGGATCTATACCGGCTTTCCAGCCTCCAACTACGATGGGATCAACGTGGAGGTCGTACGGGAGCGGAGCGGGCGCCTTCTGGCCCGTCGGGACAGCGACATCGACATCGACGTGGTCAGCGGGGTCCCGGACTCCGGACTCGCCCACGGTCTGGGCTACGCGATGGAATCGGGTAAGCCGTTCCGAAGGCCCCTGGTCAAATACACGCCGGGGTATGGACGCAGCTACACGCCCCCCTCCCAGAAGACGCGGGACCTGATCGCCAGGATGAAACTGGTGCCAGTCAGAGAGGTCATCGAGGGCAACAGCATCGTCGTGTGCGACGATTCCATCGTCCGCGGCACCCAACTGAAGAATTTCGCCATCCAGAAGCTTTGGGACTGCGGCGCCCGAGAGATTCACGTCCGTGCGGCGTGTCCGCCTCTGATGTTCCCCTGCCGCTTCAATCTCTCGACGCGTTCGGTCGATGAATTGGCGGCCCGCAAGGCGATTCGCAAGATCGAAGGGCACGACCTCGTCGACGTCTCCGCCTACATCGATTCCAGCTCCGCCAAGTATGCACGGATGGTCGAGACCATTCGTCACGATCTCGGGGTAACCACGCTGCGGTATCAGACGGTGGACGACATGGTCGAGGCCATCGGCAAACCCAGGCATCAGCTCTGCTTATACTGCTGGACGGGGCAGTGTCCCTCCTCTGCTTGTCGGCGATCGGCCATCGACATCGTTGACACAAAGAAGCGGTCGCGGAGGGGCCGCACCTCGAATGACGCAATTCAGCAAGAGCTCTGGTGAGATTCCCTGGGCCTGATCTCTGAAAACTGGCGTCGAGGCCATGCTTCAGATAAGATGACTGGCCGGGCACCGACGGAGCGTGGCCCGAGCGGAGTGTAATCGTCGAACCCCTGGTGGCACCGAGGAGACCCTGTATGGCAGAGACCGAGAGCACGAGACGCCAGTTCCTGAAGACTGTCGGCCTGACGGCCGCCGCGATGAATCTCCCATCCGCCTACGCGGCCGATGCCCCTGATGCGATTGTCGTGGACCCGGCGCCTCGGTTCGAATTGTCGCCTTACCTGTACATGCAATTCATGGAGCCCCTGGGCACCACCGACGGGTCGGTGGCGGCCGCGTGGGATTTCGGCCAGGACCGATGGCGACCCGACGTGATCGACGTGACCCGCAGACTGGCCCCTTCCATGATGCGCTGGGGCGGATGCTTCAGCTCCTACTACCGGTGGAAGGAGGCGGTTGGTCCGCGCGACAAGCGGATTCCCATGCTGAACATGTGCTGGGGCGGGATGGACACGAACCAGGTCGGCACGGTGGAATTCGTGGATTTCTGTCGGCAGGTGGAAGCTGAGCCATTGATGTGCGTGAACTTCGAATCCGACGGTCGCACGTACTGGCAGAAGGACCCCAAGGGGTCTGTGCGTTCGGCGGGTCCGGAGGAGGCAGCGGAATGGGTTCGCTACTGCAACGATCCCGACGACAAGCTTCGCCGATCGCACGGGATCAAAGAGCCCTGCACGATGCGGTGGTGGCAGCTTGGCAACGAGACGTCGTACGACCGTAACGCCTACGACTGCGAAACGGCAGCCAGGCGGACCATTGCCTTCGCCCAAGCCATGCGGCAGGCGGACCGCAACCTGACGCTGATCGGCTGGGGCGACAGCGGCTGGGCCAAACAGATGCTCGATATCGCGGGCGAGCACTAACAGTACATCGCTTTCCATCACATGTTCAATCCCGACCAGGGCCAGGCGGACTCGCCCCTGCGGGATACCGAGTACCGCGAGGACCCGGCGCGGACCTGGGAACACCTGATGAATGCCTATAGGGCGCACGAGGCCCGTATCCGCTGGATGCGGGAGCAGGTGGGCGACGATCCGACGCCGCTGGCACTGACGGAGTGCCATTTCGCCCTGCCGGGGCGGAACCGCTGCGAGGTGCTCTCGAGTTGGGCAGCCGGCGTGTCGAACGCCCGCCTGCTGAACGTACACGAGCGCCATGGCGACCGGCTCAAGATCGCTACACTGGCCGACTTCTGCGGGACCCGCTGGCAGGTCAATGCGATCATGATCCCGGTACCGGGCGGACAATCGTTCATGATGCCGGTGGCGCGGGTGATGAGCCTGTATCGCCATCACACGGGCGACCGGGCCCTCGATGTCAAGCGGACGCCCGACGGGCTCGACATCACTGCCAGCCGGACGGGGGACCGGCTTTACCTGCACGTAGTCAATACGAACCGCCAGCGATCCGTGTCGAGCCGGATCGCGATCGACGGGATGCGAATCGCCTCGGGCAAGGTGTTCGAATTGGCGGGCGACCCCGAACACGAGATCATCAAGGCCCAACCCAACGGCGTAACCCTCTCCGAGAAGACACTGCCCCAGGACGGCCGCTGGAGCTTCCCGGCTGCCTCCGTCTCGGCAGTGGAATTGGACGTCGAGAGTGCGTGACGGGAGACCAGGCAGATGGCAGAGACGGACAAGACGCGACGCGGCTTTCTGAAGATGGCAGGACTCGGGCTGGCCCTGCCGACGACCCTCAGGACCCTGGCGGCCAGGGAACGCAAGCAGGAGTATCTGGGCCAGGACTTCGCCATCGACCGGGACGAGCTGACACTGAAGTTTCGTCATGCCGGCGCCAGGCGACGTCTGTCGTTCTCCCGCTTCTCAGGAACACCCGAGGCGTGGAAGAAGGCCTGTCGTGAGAAGCTGGTCGAACTGATCGGCTTCGTCGAACCGGGATCGTGCCAGGCCAGGCTAATCCGATCGACCGAGCACCAGGGCGTTCATGTCGAGGCCTGGGTCATGCGGATCGACGAGCAGCTTTCCATCCCGGCGTACCTGCTGAACCGCGATCCGAAGACGAAGCCTTCGCGAGCGCTGATGGCCATTCACGGGCACGGAGCGGTCGAATCGTGCATCGGGATGTATGACGACTACCATCACCAGTTCGCCCTGAGGATGGCTCAGGCGGGGCATCTGGTGCTCTGTCCGGCACTGCGAGGGTTCGGCCCTCTGGGCGACATGGCGTTTGGCCACCCCGACTATTGCCTGGACTACTGGCGCTCCGAGCGGGGCCGGCAGTTTACGCTGATCTCCGACGCGTTTCTCTATGGGCAGACCGTGATCGGGCAGACCATCGGCGACCTGCTGCGATGGGAGAATTGGCTGGCGGGGCACCGTGGCGTCGAGACGGTCGATGTCGCGGGCATCTCGTACGGGGGCGACGTGGCGGTAACCTATCCCGTTTTCAGCCAGCGAGTCGGCAAGATCTACACCAGCGGGACGATGGGATCATTCGAGGGCATCTTCTCCCGCTGCTACAATGCTCCCGCTCACGGCATCCCCGGCGTGCTGAACTGGATGGATCGCAGCGACATCGCGGGTCTGAACGCGCCCCGCCCGATCCGGCTCCACTATGGAGAGCTGGACAAGCCTGGACCCAACAACAACTCGGCTTCCCACAACGAGACCGTCCAGCCCGCTCTGGAGGAGTTGCGGGCGATCTACAAGGCCTTCGGCGCCGAGTCGCAGGTCAGCCTGCATGTGACGCCCAATTCGTGGCACGAGATGGACAACGACGACCTGAAGCAGTTCCTCGCGTCCTGACGAGCGGCGTCAGGGCTCGTGCCGGGGTTCGACGCCCAGCAGGTGGCGTACGAAGAAGTCCATGCGCCGCCGGCTGGCATAAGGCGTTTCGCCCACGCCATGGCCGCCGCCGGGAACGATCAGCAAATCGAAGTCCTTATCGGCCTCGATCAATGCGTTGACCACCTGCATGGTGGAGGCGGGGTCGACATTGCGGTCCAGCTCGCCCACCGTCAGCAGCAACTTGCCCTCGAGCTTGTGGGCCTGGGTCACATTGGACTGCTCTTCATAGTGCGGGTCGATCGGCCAACCCATCCACAGCTCGTTCCACCATATCTTGTCCATGCGGTTGTCGTGGCAGCCGCAGTCGGCGACGCCGACTTTGTAGAAATCACCGTAGGCCAGCAGGCCGCGTAGCGTGCTCTGCCCGCCCGCCGAGCCGCCGTAAATGCCGACCCGCGTCAGGTCCATGCAGGGGTACTTCTCCGCAGCGGCTTTCATCCACAGAATGCGGTCGGGAAACCCCGAATCGCCCAGATTCTTCCAGCAGATATCGTGGAACGCCTTCGAGCGGTTGGACGTGCCCATGCCATCGATCTGGACGACGATGAAACCCAATTCCGCGATCGCGCCCTGCTTGGTCTGAAGGCCGAACGACTTGGGCACGAAGGCCCCCTGCGGTCCCGCGTAGATCTGCTCGATCACAGGATAGGTCTTGCTCGGATCGAACGCGCTCGGGCGGATGATGATCCCGTAGATGTCCGTCTTGCCGTCGCGACCTTTGGCGACGAACCGCTCGGGCGGTCGCCAGCCGGTCGAAAGCAGCGCGTCCCAATCCGCCCTCTCGAGTTCGCAGATCAGCCTGCCATCTTCAGCTTTCCTCAGCTCCGTCACAGGCGGCTGATCGACGCGGGACCATCGATCGAGCAGGAACCTGCGGTCGGGCGAGAACGTCACCTCGTGCGTCCCATCGCCTTCGGTCAGTACGACGAGCCCGGTGCCGTCGAAGTTGACCCGGCACAGATGAACGTAGTACGGGTCCTGCCCGGGACGAATGCCGCCCGCCTGGAACCAGATCTGCCGCTTCTCGTCGTCGACGCTCTCGACGCCTCGTACGACCCAGGGGCCCCTGGTGATCTGGTTCTTCACATATCCGGTATCGGCGTCGTAGAGATAAAGATGGTTCCAGCCATCGCGCTCGGACATCCAGATGATCTCGTTGGCATCTTCGACGTAGTGGCTGAACTGCTTTCCCGCGTAGTCGATGAACGTCTCGCTGCGTTCCTCCACGATGGTCCGAGGCTCTCCCGTGGCCGCATCGACCGCTACGATGCGCAGCACCTGGTGACCCCGCTGGTTGTAGAGGAACGTGAACCGGCGCGAATCGGGCGACCAGCGGAGGTCCGAGATACTCCAGGGGTTCGGGAACAGCTCGTCCGGGATCGTGATGTGGCATCGACCCTCGATATCGAACAGATGCGGCTTGGAGATCGGGATCTGGTCGCCCGGTTTGCGATACGACATTTCATGCAGCTTGGGCTGCAACTGGTCGTCGGGAGACGACTCGATGAGGTAGACCGTGCGTTCATCGCCCTTCCGGGTCCGCAGCACGACCAGCCTGGTCGAATCAGGTGACCAGTAGAACCGCACGTCGTAGGCGTTCTCCTCGGTCCCATCGTCAGTCAGCAGGATCTCCTCTTCCGTCTCGACGTTCCGTATTCCGACGTTGTGGTCCTTGATGAACGCCGACCATTGGCCGTCGGGTGACTGCGACCGAGGCCGGGCCCGCCTGGGTTCATCCCGGTCGCGCCGGCGGCTCATCGTATCGGCATCGATCACCGCATCGCCAGGCTCTTCGGTCGCCACAAACACGCCCAGCGTCTGGCCATCAGCATTGGTCACCAGCCAGACGTGTCCGGCGTAGGTGTGCTGACTGTGCCTGCCGTCCGGGCGGATGGCGGCGTAACGCTGGCGCTGGCCTCCCGAATCGACCCAGTAAAGTTCGACTTCCGCTGCGGTTCGATTGATGAACGTGATCGACGTCTCCTCTCCCGTGGTCCGGCTGGGTCTGGGCCGCGAATACGCTCGAAGCGAGGCATTGGCGGGCTCATCCCGAGGCGAAGCCTCGACATCGTAGCTCTCCAGGTCGCACCGCCACCACTTGCCGTCGTAGCTGAACGCTAGAGCGGATTCTTCGTAGAGCAGTCGGTCGATGGCCAGTTCGTCGGCGAGCAGGTCCCTGCCCGTCGCCTTGGCCAGCCCCGCAGTAAGGCGGTCGTGGTCGAACGCGAGCCCCCTCGTCCCGGCCTCGGCATCAACCAGGATGTACTCGCGCTTGCCCTCGGCCAGGTCGTTGCGATACCAGAACCGAGTATTACCCTCCAACCAGTGAGGCCTGACACGGTCCTGGAAGACCTTGTTGGCGATGGTCTCGCGCCATGTCATCGCCCGCTCGTAGTCCGTTCGCGTGCCCTGTGCTCCGCTGTCGGCGGTCAGAGCCAGCAGACACAGAAGAATGACGCCCTGGATGCGAATCATGCTTGAAGACCCATCGTTCATGCGTTCCACCTGTCTCTCTGGATTCCAAGTGTATTGCTGTCAAACAGGGTCCTATCCTATCAGTTGGCCCGCCTGGGGACAATAAGGCCGCGTTGCGATTAACACCGAGGTCGTTCGAGCGTCTTATCGCTGGAAGAGTCCCTTTATGCCGTTTGAAACGGGAGTATACTGGCTGGCATGCAGTTCTGCTGTACAAGCTGTGGGCACAAACTGACCGTCAACGACGCTCAGGCGGGCCGAAAGGGCCGATGCCCCCAGTGCAACGAGGAGGTGACCGTCCCGAAGGCCTCGGCACACGATGTCCAGTTGCTCGACGTGTCGGGCCCGGGAGTTGCCAAGGCGGCGCCCGAGGCCAATGAGGATCGGAGCGACGTCGCCTACGATCAACTGTGCGGCGCGCTCGGAGGGCGCCTGGCTCCTCCCGAAGAGATCCCCGAGCGCAGGCTCCCGTGGTTCATCGATATCTTCCTCTATCCCCTGAACCGGGCGGGTCTGATGACGCTGCTGGTCTGCGTGGGCGTGCCCTTCCTGCTGCACGCGGTCACGAAGTTCGCCGGCCTTCTTACCATGGCCTTCTTCCCGTTCATTGTGTTCCACGTACTGCTGCTGGTGCTGTTCTGGGCATCGGAAGCGGTGTTCCTGATGTACATGAACTGGTTCGTCGGCGAGTGCATCCGCGACAGCGCACGAGGCCAGATCCGGGCGGTCGACACGGTCGGCATGACACCGGGCTTCGGTGAACTCATCGGCCAGGCGCTGCTGCTGGTCGCGACGGTGGCGGTCACCTGTGGGCCCGCTATTATCTACTACAAGGAGACCCGCCGAACGGATGGCGTCCTATGGATCCTCTTCGGCACCGCGGGTTTCGTACTGCCGATGGCCTTGCTGGGCGTGGCGATGTACGAGGGCCTCCGCGGGCTGAACCCGATCTGCCTGGCCATCTCGACCCTCAAGACACTCCCCCAGTACACCATCCGCGCTCCGTTCTGCTATCTGGTCGGAATCCTGATTCCGGCGGGCATCTACTACCTGCTCAATTACTGGCCTCTGGGCCACCTCCTGCTGCTGGCTGCCTACTACCTCTGGCTCGTCCTTGCCCACCAGTTGGGCCGCTTCTTCTACAAGAACGACGAAACCCTCAATTGGGACGTCTGAACGGCGCCCCGGACTGGACACCATCCGAACTCACTTGGCCTGCGATGATCGAGCAAACATGGGTGGGTCGTGGACCAGCAGCGAATCCCGCTGATTCCTCGGCTGCAAACCAGGAGAGTAGACTGCCATGCACCCTTTCGCGTCTCCTCTCACATACGACGAAGCCACCGTGTAGATGTTGTCATCATCCAGACCGCAAAACGAGCGGTGCTCAAAGGTCACGCGCCCGTCGAGAAACAGGACATTCTGACCATCCATCTGATGGGAGATCGCGTTCCCATTGCGTGCCATCCTGAGGGTGCCATTATATGGCGAAACATCGGGCTGAAAGAGACTGAAGTCGCCGGGGTAGGCAGCAGGACTCGTGATCCAGGGATTGCGATCCGCGGCAACAGCCAGATTGGGATCGCGTGAGGTGGTCAGCCGGTGCTCACCGAACGGAATGTGATAGGCATAACTGCAATTCTCGGCCGGACTGGCCCCGAAGTCCCATGCGTCCGCCAATTTGAAATCCGCGCGATAGACAATCTCGTCAGCGAGTTTGAACTCCTCTGTGCCCTTGTCGCTCGGGCAAACGAACAGCTTGGGTGACACCTGGAGATACTTGACCAGTAGATAGAAACACGAACTGATCGTGGCCCCACCCCCTTTCCCATCGGACGGAATTTGAAACGCCGTCTCCCAGTTCGAGGCGTTCCAAATCACCGGGCCATTCCAGACGGCGTTGGGATCGGCAGCTCGGGGAAGGACGCCGTCGTAGTCGTCGGCATAGAGCAGCATGGCTTTGCCGATCTGGGAGAGGTTTGCCCTGCATACCACGCGCATCGCCTGGTTGCGGGGCATCGATGTCAACGGCCCGCCCAGCATCAGGACGAACACGCCCAACGCAACCACCACCAGAACATCCGTCCGCGCCCACCCGCTCGATCCGCTTCGCCCCGTCATCGCACAACTCCCTCCAGAGTGCATCCCTTGTTCCCAGGGGCTGGCATTTCCTGCACAATCGATTCTATCACATCGGCAGGCGCCAATGCAAGCCACGAAAACGGTCCATATTCCGGCCTCGGGGGTTACAGGTTCTGCTGGAGGGCCTTGAGATCTTTGGCGGTGCCGCTGACGAGGATCAGGTCGCCGGCGCGGAAGGCGTAGTCGGCGTTGGGGGTGATGAAGCGTGGGGGTCGGCCTTCCTCTCGCTCGCGGACGATGAAGACGGAGATGCGATAGCGGGAGCGCAGCTGCAATTCGCCCAGCTTTCGACCCGTCATCCATCGGGGCACCTCGATCTCGGTGACGATGAGGTCACCGCCGATGTGCAGGGTCTGGGACGGGTCGTGAGCCGCAATGC
>NPID01004432.1_pt1 | contig 11912 bp, 11 predicted proteins | sample 8637491 | NCBI WGS metagenome assembly NPID01 (sample SAMN07420843, study PRJNA396082) | bioreactor metagenome | isolation source: sample BA6 brine-fed electro-methanogenic bioreactor BA | place: Japan: Kochi | collected 2016-06-14 | reverse complement strand
GTCGTTGCCAGGCTGTCTTTCTAAAATAACTAATTAATTCCTGAAAATTTATCAGGAATTTTTTTACGTAAAAAAAGCCTAGATTTATATTGAATCCCATATGGTAGACATACAATAATAAAATGTCTATTTTTAAGGCTTCAGTTTAGATCTAGGCTGTTTAATTTAAAGACATTAACCAATTGAAGTTTTATTTCTTCCGTTTTGTTTAGAATGATACATTAGTTTATCAGCTCTAGCAATAGTATCTTCGTAAGTTTCTCTTTCTTGATAAAGCGTTCCACCAATTGATATAGTTACACTAATATTTTGATCATTGAAATGAAAATTAGAATTACTTACAAGCATTCTGATTCTTTCTGCAATACTAAATAAAGTATTTGCATTAACATTTTTAATTACAGCGACAAACTCCTCGCCACCCCATCTGCCAACATAATCTTCAGGTCTTAAACTAGCTTTAATTGTATTAGCTACAGTAATTAAAACCTTATCACCAACATTATGGCCAAATTGATCGTTAACGTTTTTGAAAAAGTCGATATCAAAGAAAAGAATCCCAAACTCAATTTTGAACTCATCATGTTCACTCACGAGATTGAGTAATTGAAAATCTAAATATCTTCGATTATATATTCCTGTTAAAGGATCTAACTCAAGGAGTTTCTTGAGTTCATGGTTTTCATCATAACTATTCTTCTGATAAGTTGAATCAGTAAACACTTCAACTGCAGCAGTAATATTACCAAACTCATCAAATAAAGGAATTGTTTTAACTGATACTGGAACTCTATGTCCCAATTTATGTTGTAAGTAAACAAAGTTTTCATTGATTTTACCAGTTTCTAGTGTGTCAAGTAAAGGACAACCATCAAAACATAGTTTTTTGCCGGATTCATCAACATGCTGAAGAATATTGTGAAAACAATGACTATTTACGACTTCCTCAGCGCTATAACCGGTGATTTTTTCACTGCCAGAGTTCCAAAAAACTATTTTTCTTTTCTTGTCTACTATATAAACTCCTTCATATAGGTTACTCATAAATGTGTTAGAATCATAATTATACATCAGCTAAAATCCTTTCATATAGCAGATACTTTAGATGCTAATGGTTATTAATTAGCTTATTTCTTTTTAGAGTCATTACCAAATGGGTTATTAAGAATACTCCGCCAATAAGTATGAAAAAACCAAAAATTGTAGCTGAGACGTATAATGGTTTTGAATACTTAAGTAAAAAATTTAAAGGTGATCCTGTGCCTTTATTTAACAACATAAAATCCTTATCTAAGAATTGATTTACTATCATAGCGATGGAAGCAAAGAAAAGTCCCACCATAATAGTTCTTGGATAATCTTCTTTTTTGAAGTTGTACAAACCCGATTTTAAAAGAAAAATTGATGAGAATATCATTAATCCATGAAATAAGAAAGATATTATCGGTAAAATATTAGCCTTTAAAGGAAACCAATTTAGTTCATCACCAATAATATTTGTTGGCATTGCTAATGCAATTATACCAGCAATCAAAATAAGCGAATAAGCACTAGGCATGACAAATTTTTGAACAAAATTGTTATTTCTTAAGACATATATCAATGGATACAAATATAAAGGTAATGAACATAAATGAAATGGTAAATGATTTAATGGATAAGCTTTATCTTGGTAGATGATATAACCTATTTTAAAGGCTTCAAGCAAATAAAATAAGATTAAAAAAACGCCGATAACCTTATATACATTCAAATCTTTCTTGTGATTTAGTAAATTAGCAAAAAACACAAATAGTAAAGCAATCGTAATCAATCCGATTGTATGTTTATCGCCAAAAATTGGTGCGTACAAAAAAAACATTTTTAACACTCTCCCTTTCCCTGGCTAAAATTATAACATTTTTTGACATTTTTTCAATTGTTTTTTCTATAACTATTCAAGAACATTAGATTTAGTGATATAATAAATTAATAAGATTTCGGTGCTTTAAAACCAAATGTTGCTGGTTTCTGTGAATCTATTGGAGCGAGATATGGATAAAATGATTTTTGTATACATCTTTGCGTTTTTAGTTCTTATGGTAATATTAATTAGTTTGCAAAACCCAAAACAAACAAGAAATTTCGGACATAAACTCTTTAAATCCGTAGTGTTTCTAACAATGTTAATGATCCTTATTGATGTTGGACATGAATATATTAATGGAGTTTCTGGAAACTTCGCTAGACTAGTTTTAATTATATTATCATTCTTTATCTATGCCCTCCCTTCGTTTATTGCTTTAATCTGGTTTTATTATGTTCATCTAATAGTGTATTATCGAAAACCTAGAAAGGGGATAGGCGCCTTATTATTGCAAGTCCCAATGATTGTGAATGTTTTTATCTCACTTGCTAGTGTATTTTGGCCTTTATATTTTAGTGTTGATAATAATAATGTCTATTCAAGGAGTAATATCTATTTCTTGTCAATCGTTTTACAGTACTCTTACTTGATTGCAGCTATTTTCATGGTAGTACTTAATAAAAGAAAAATACAACATGATAAATTTTATCCATTAGCTTTTTTTGCAATATTACCAATGATAGGTGGTTTAATTCAAGCTTTTAATTATGGCTTGTTATTGATTTGGCCTTTAATAGCATTTTCAATATATATAGCATTTGTGTTTATTCAGTCAAGAGTAATATCTACTGACTATTTAACAGGTCTAATGAATAAAGGCGCTTTTGAAAACTATATTGAAAATCTAAAAACAACCAATAACAAAAACCAAAAATTAGCAGCGGTTGTGATGGATTTGGATGGATTGAAATCAATTAATGACAAGTTCGGTCATCATATTGGTGATGAAGCTTTACAGAGTTTTGCTCATATGATTACATTAAGTTTTAATAAGAAGGATTATATTGCTAGATTTGGTGGAGATGAGTTTGTTCTAGTAACATATGTTAATTCACTTGCAGAAATAGAAAGAAGCAATCAAGTATTATTTGAAAATATTAAGTCTTTGAATGAAGAAGAAATATTACCAGTAGAGCTTAAGTTTAGTCTAGGCTATGATATTTACGATGAAAGGATAGATTCAACTGTAAAGCAATTTTTAGAGAGAATTGACCAGTTAATGTATCAAAACAAAGAGATAAAAAGGTAGGTAAATTTAAAAAGTAAAGAAGGTAATTTATATGAAAGAAAAACACGTTCATGAATTACTTGATGATTTAGTAAAAACTCAGTTAGAAGCTAGAGGTATTACTAATAAGAAAACACTTGATGTATTTAAAAAGGTTTATAGACACCAATTTGTTAGTAAAAAACTAGCAAAGCTTGCCTATGCTGATCATCCTTTAGATATTGGTTATAATCAAACAATTTCTCAACCATATATTGTAGCTTTGATGTTAGATAGCGCTGATATTCAACCAAGCGATAAAATTCTTGAAATAGGAACAGGATCAGGTTATCAGACGGCTTTGATTGCAGAGTTAGCGAAAGAGGTATATACTGTAGAAATTAAGGCTCCTTTACAAGATAACGCAAGAAAAGTGCTTGATAAATTAGGATATAAAAACATTAAATATCAAATAGGCAATGGTTATTTTGGTTGGAATGAAAATGCCCCTTATGATAAGATTATTGTATCGGCAGCTGCTTATTATTTGCCTAATTACTTAGTTGACCAACTCAAAGAAGATGGAAAATTAGTAATACCTTTGGACACAAAATCTTGGCAAGAACTATTCGTGATCACTAAGGAAAGGTTTGGATTAAAAAGGGAAAAACTATGTTCATGTCGCTTTGTTCCATTAGTAGAAAACTAGATATTCAAATTAGATGTAAATAAAACGGGAGATTGTTATGGTTAGTCAGTTTAGTATTATCGCTATGATTTTTAGTGCTATAATCGCTTTAATGTTTCCACTTATTCTTGGCTTTTTCTTAAGAAGAAAGTATAAATATGTAAGTATGGCTTTCGTTGTTGGAGGATTATCGTTTTTTGTACTTCAAGTCTTAATCCGAATACCACTATTACAAAGTAGTTTTGTGATAGATACTCTTTCAAAGCTACCTACAGTAATGTATTATATTATTCTAGCTTTTACTGCCGGTTTATTTGAAACAGTTGGCAGAGTTTTATCAATTAAGTATCTTTTGAAAAATGATAGAGATTTTAATACCGGATTAGCTCATGGAATTGGTCACGGTGGAATCGAAGCGATTGTTTTAGTAACTTTAACGTATATAAATTATTTAGTTTATGCTTTTATGATAAATAATGGTAGTTTTCAAGATTTGATTAATGCAAATGTTGGTACTACTCAAGAACAACTTATTATGGTTAGAGATATCTTGATAGATACTAAATCCTATATATTTATTATCGCTGGTATTGAAAGAGTTTTAGCAATTATCTTACACATCGGTCTAAGTGTTTTGGTTATGTATGGCATTTGTAGTAAGAATAAGAAATATTTTCTCATTGTTTTGGGAATTCATTTTCTTGTAGACTTTGTGGTAGTAATGTTAGTTCATTATCTAGATAGTCTTATTTGGGCTGAAGTTTTTATGCTCTTTGTTGCAATTACGATATTCTATCTGGTTAAGATATTTAAAAAGAAATTCACTTTAATAGAAACACAAATTAAGGAATAGGAGGAAGTGTTTTTGAAGAAACTTTATTACTTTGCATTCATTTATCTAGGATTAGGGCTTGTGTTTGGGGTGTTTTATCGTGAGTTCACGGTTTTTCATGATTTCACCGGCAAAACACAATTATCAGTATTACATACCCATACATTAGTTTTAGGGATGTTGTTTTTCTTGCTTTTGTTAGTTTTAGAAAAATTATATGGATTATCTGATTATAAAAGATTTAACCTTTGGTTAATCATTTATAATATCGGGTTTGGTGGATTATTGTTGACAATGTTAATTAGAGGTATCGGTCAAGTACTTAGTTGGGAGTTAGCTGGGTTAAATCATATTGCTGGTTTATTCCATACGATTCTAGGTGTTGGGGTTATCTGGTTTTTTATCTTTTTGGGTAAGAAAATAGTAGGATAGATTTTATGCCTAATAGTTCGTTTTTCTAGATTTGTATAAGCTTAAAACTAATGAAAACAGTTACCTAACTTATTTAGGTTAAAATCAAGTGAAAATTGTGTAAAAACACGATAATTTTACTTGATTTTTTTTAAAAATAATATATAATAATTAAGGTTTGAAATTTGTAAATCAGAAAAACTTGACACACCTAGACTAGTGGTGTATAATAGTAACGCTTTAAAATATTAATAATCCTTAGGTTGCCCAGCAACCTTATAAAAATGAGACAAGCGCACCTCCCGGGTGTGTGGGTATGAAAGGAGGAATGTACATGCCAACTATAAACCAATTAATCAAAAAAGGTCGTCAAAATAAAACGAAGAAATCTAAAGCGCCGCAGTTGAATATTGGATACAATAGCTTACAGAAGAAATACACGGATGCAAGTAGTCCGCAGAAGCGTGGGGTTTGTGTAAGAGTTGCGACGATGACTCCTAAAAAACCTAACTCAGCTTTAAGAAAGTATGCTCGTGTTCGTTTATCAAATGGCGGTGAAGTTAACGCATATATTCCTGGTATTGGGCACTCTTTACAAGAACATAGCGTTGTATTGATTCGTGGTGGACGTGTTAAAGACTTACCTGGTGTTCGTTATCATATCGTAAGAGGAACACTGGATACAACAGCTGTAGACGGTAGAATGCAAAGTCGTTCTAAGTATGGAGCAAAAAGACCGAAAAAGTAATTTTAAAAATAATATTTAAGAATTTTGAAAGGAGGAATTACTTATGCCTCGTAAGGGTAAAATTGTAAAAAGAGATGTCTTACCGGATCCGATTTATAATTCTAAATTAGTCACTAAACTAATCAACAATATTATGTTAGACGGAAAAAAGAATCTTGCACAGAATATTTTATACAATGCGTTTAATCGTATTAAAGAGATAACTGGTAAGGAGCCAATTGAAGTATTTAATGAAGCTTTAAATAATATCATGCCAGTTTTAGAGGTTAGAAGTCGCCGTATTGGTGGACAGAATTACCAAGTCCCTAGTGAAGTTAGAGCAGATAGAAGAACTACTTTAGGGCTTAGATGGCTAGTTCAGTATTCTCGTTCTCGTAATGAAAGAACTATGGAAGAAAGATTAGCTAAAGAGATAATTGATGCAAGTAATAACACAGGAGCTTCAATTAAAAAGAAAGAAGATATGCATAGAATGGCTGAAGCTAATAAGGCTTTTGCACATTATAGATTTTAATTAAAGGAAGGAAAAAGTTATGGCACGTGAATATAGTTTAGATAAAACACGTAATATTGGTATCATGGCACATATCGATGCTGGTAAAACCACAACTACTGAACGCGTTTTATATCACACTGGAAAAATCCATAAGATGGGAGAAACACATGATGGTGCTTCACAAATGGATTGGATGGAACAAGAACAGGAACGGGGAATTACTATTACTGCTGCAGCTACTACAGCTTTCTGGAAAAATCATAGAGTAAACATTATCGATACCCCAGGACATGTGGATTTCACTGTGGAAGTATCAAGGTCATTACGTGTCTTAGATGGTGCTGTAACGGTATTGGATGCTCAAGCTGGAGTAGAACCTCAAACTGAAACAGTTTGGCGTCAAGCAAATGAATATAAAGTTCCAAGAATTGTTTTTGCAAATAAAATGGATAAGATAGGTGCTGATTATGCAGCGGCTATTAAATCAATTCAAGTCCGTTTAGGTGAAAAAGCAGAGGCAATACAATGGCCTATTGGAGCTGAAGATGATTTTACAGGGATTATTGATTTAGTTGAGATGAAAGCTTACCATTTCGATGGTGGGCCAGAAGAAAATTATGTAGAAATAGATATACCTAATCACTTATTATCCGAAGCAACTGAAAGAAGAAATACACTTATTGAAACACTATGTGATTTTGATGAAGAGTTAATGATGACTTTTCTAGAAGGTGAAGAGGTTTCACCGGAAATGTTGAAATCTGCAGTTAGAAAAGGAACTCTAACTGTTAAGTTCTTCCCAGTAATGTGTGGATCAGCTTTCAAGAATAAAGGAATAAAATTTGTTATCGATGCTGTTATAGATTATTTACCGTCACCAATCGAAGTTGCACAGATTCATGGATTCAATCGTAATGAAGAAGAAGTGACAATCGTACATGATGATAATAAAGAGTTTGTAGCATTAGCATTTAAGGTTATGACTGACCCGTTTGTAGGTCGTGTTACCTTCTTCAGAGTTTATTCGGGAGTTGCTAAGAAGGGTTCATATATTATGAACGCAACTAAAGATAAAAAAGAAAGATTAGGAAGAATCTTACAGATGCATGCGAATAGTCGTACTGAGATTGAAGAAGTTTATTCTGGAGATATTGCAGCGGCTGTTGGTTTAAAAGATACGATTACTGGAGATACATTATGTTCTGAAAAGACTCATGTAATTCTTGAATCAATGAAGTTCCCTGAACCAGTTATCTCAGTAGCTATTGAACCAAAGACTAAAAAAGACCAAGATAAAATGGGAATAGCTTTACAAAAACTTAGTGAAGAAGATCCAACGTTTAGAACTTATACTGATCATGAAACTGGTCAAACAATTATTTCTGGGATGGGAGAATTGCATCTAGAAATTATTGTTGATAGAATGAAGAGAGAGTTTAAGGTTGAAGCAACTGTTGGTAATCCACAAGTATCATATCGTGAAACAATTACTCAAGAAGCAGACTGTGAAGGTAAATTCATTAGACAGTCTGGTGGTAGAGGACAATATGGTCATGTTATGGTTCGCTTTGCTCCTAATCCTGGTAAAGGTTATGAGTTCGTAGACAAGATTGTTGGTGGTACAGTTCCGAGAGAATATATCAATGTTATTGACAAAGGTATTCAAGAATCACTAACAGGCGGAATTATTGCTGGATATCCTGTCTTAGATGTTAAAGCAACATTATACGATGGTTCATACCATGAAGTTGACTCAAGTGAAATGGCATTTAAAATAGCTGCTTCATTAGCTTTAAGACAAGCTAAAGACAAAGCAGCACCAACTTTACTTGAACCAATTATGAGTGTAGATGTTGTTACACCAGAAGATTATATTGGTAATGTGATTGGTGATTTAACTTCAAGACGCGGTCGGATTGAAGGTCAAGAAAAACAAGGTAATGCCCAAAAAGTTTCAGCTAAAGTTCCACTTTCGGAAATGTTTGGATATGCGACCAGTTTGAGATCAAATACTCAAGGTCGTGCAAATCATACAATGCAATTTTCGCATTATGATCGTTGTCCTAAATCAATTGCTGAAGAAATTATTAACAAACGTAATAATTAATTTAATCAAAAGATTTAATTATTGCATTATTTAAGATATTGTTATAAAATAATATCGATAAACATATGCTTATATAGCGAAAAATTAAAAAAAGGAGAAATTAAAAAATGGCTAAAGCTAAATTTGAACGTACTAAACCACATGTTAATATTGGTACTATCGGTCACGTTGACCATGGTAAAACTACTTTAACTGCTGCAATAACTACAGTATTAGCTAGAGAAGGATTATCAGAAATTAGAGATTATGCTTCAATTGACTCTGCACCAGAAGAAAAGGCAAGAGGTATTACTATTAATACTGCTCATATCGAGTATCAAACAGCAAATCGTCACTACGCACATGTTGACTGCCCAGGACATGCTGACTATGTAAAAAATATGATTACTGGTGCTGCACAAATGGATGGAGCAATCCTAGTCGTTTCTGCAGCTGATGGAGCTATGCCTCAAACTAGAGAACATATCTTATTGGCTGGACAAGTTGGAGTTCCAAAAATGGTTGTTTTCTTAAACAAATCAGACATGGTTGATGATGAAGAATTAATCGAATTAGTTGAAATGGAAATTCGTGAATTATTAGACGAATACAACTTCCCTGGAGATGAAACTCCAATTATCGTTGGTTCTGCTTTAAAAGCTCTTCAAGGAGATGCTGAACATGAAGCAAAAATCATGGAATTAATGCAAGCTGTTGATGACTATATTCCGCTTCCTGAAAGACCAACCGACAAACCATTCTTAATGCCTGTTGAAGATGTTTTCACTATTACAGGACGTGGAACAGTTGTTACTGGTAGAGTTGACCGTGGAACTATTAAAGTTAACGAAAAAATCGAAATCATTGGTATTAGAGATACTAAAGAAGCAGTTGTTACTGGTGTTGAAATGTTCCGTAAATTATTAGACTTTGCACAAGCAGGGGATAATGTTGGATTATTATTACGTGGTATTTCAAGAGATCAAGTGCAACGTGGACAAGTTATTGCTAAACCTAAATCAGTTACACCACACACAAAATTTACTGCACAAGTATACGTATTGAGTCATGATGAAGGTGGACGTCATACGCCATTCTTCTCAAACTATCGTCCTCAATTCTATTTCCGTACAACAGATATTACAGGTGTTATTCAATTACCTAAGGGTGTTGAAATGGTAATGCCAGGAGATAACATTGAAATGGAAGTTGAATTAATTCACCCTATCGCATTAGAACAAGGAACTAAGTTCTCAATTCGTGAAGGTGGACATACTGTAGGCGCTGGTTCAGTAGTTACAATTCTTGAATAGTTAATTACAAATCATAAAAGTATCCTTAGGGGTACTTTTTTTGATTTTACTTATCATTTTTGGATTATTACTTGAGAAATGATTTTAAATGAAAGCTATATAATTCACTAATGTTTTTAACTCCTTTTACTTTTTTTGATAGTTGGATTTAGATAACGGATTTTGTCAATAAAGTATTTCTTAAGCCTTTTTCAAAACATCTTATTATGTTATAATAGTCATAGACATTTAAAGTTTTTAAATAAATAGGCAGGTGGAATAATGGAGAAAACAATCCAAGCAATAAGATTTTTAGGTTTAGATATGATTAACAAAGCGAATTCAGGACATCCTGGAATTGTTTTGGGAGCTGCAGGCACCATTTATGAACTATACACAAAGTTTTTAAATGCTACACCAGAAGATCCTGAATGGTTTAATCGTGATCGCTTCTTTTTAGCGGCTGGACATGGTAGTGCATTACTGTACTCTACTTTACATCTTGCTGGATATGATATCAAAATAGATGATATAAAAAAATTTAGGTTGTTAAATAGTATTACCCCAGGACATCCAGAGTACCGTCATACACCAGGTGTTGATTCTACCACAGGACCACTTGGACAAGGAATTGCTATGGCAGTTGGGAATGCTTTAGCTGAGAGTTATTTAGCAGCTACTTTTAACAAAACTAATTTTAAGATAATTGATCACTATGTCTATGCTCTTTGTGGAGATGGAGATTTGCAAGAAGGCATTACTTTGGAAGCAATGGCAATTGCTGGAAGATTTAAGTTAGGAAAACTTATTGTACTGTTCGATTCAAACGATATACAACTTGATGGACCTGTTAGTCTAGCTAACGGAGATGATATTAAGCAAAAAGTAGAATCAATGAATTGGGAATACGATATAGTTGAAAAACCAAACGATTTAGAAACTCTTAATAAAGCTATTGAAAAGGCTAGAAACAGCGATAAACCATCTTTTATAGAAGTTAAAAGTATCATTGGATATGGTTCAAGCAATGCAGGCACTTCTAAGACTCATGGTTCACCGATAGGCAAAGAAGAAACAACGAGAATGAGAAAAGAGTTCGAGTATAATTATGATGAGTTCGAAGTTCCGCTAGAAGCTTATGATGAATTTAAAGAAAGTTTTGCGAAAAGAGGAAATCATCACTACGTTAAGTGGAATGACCAATTTACTGATTATCAAAAATTGTATCCAGAAGATGCAATCCAACTAAAAAATATCATCAGCGGAGAAATAGCTATTGATTTTGATTTAATAACACCTCAAGTTGAAGCAACAAATGAAGCAACCAGAGCGACAATCGGGAAATTGATTAAAGATTTATCTGTCCATTCAAAAGCAATGATTGGTGGAAGTGCCGATTTAACTGCATCGACAAAAGTCAAAGGCATTAATGGCGATTTTGATGTTGATAATCGAATTGGCAGAAATATCAATTTTGGTGTTAGAGAACATGCGATGGCAGGAATAATAAACGGGATGACGCTTCACAATTTAAAAGCATTTAGTGGTGGCTTCTTTATTTTTTCTGATTATATGAAACCAGCAATAAGAATTAGTGCTTTAATGAATATACCATCAATTTTTATTTTTACTCATGATTCAGTAGCTGTTGGAGAAGACGGACCTACTCATGAACCAATCGAACAATTAGCAATGTATCGAGCAATGCCGAATATTAATGTTATCAGACCTGCTAATGCAAATGAAGTTAGGCATGCATTTAGATATGCTTTATCATCAAAAACAACTCCTAACATTATTGTTTTAACAAGACAAAATGTTCCAACAACATATAAGTTGGACTATGAAACATTTAGTAAAGGTGCTTTTGTTGTTTATGATAACCACGACTTTGAAGCGATAATTCTTTCGACTGGTTCTGAAGTGAGTTTAGCTATAGAGGTAGCTAAAAAACTTAAAGAAGAGAAAAATATTTTATTAAGAGTTGTTTCTTTCCCAAGTTGGGAGTTATTTGAAAAACAAGATAAGAAATATAAAGAATTAATCTTACCAAAAGGAACAAGAACTGTATCGGTTGAAATGGGTTCACCATTGGGCTGGCATCGTTATGCCGATGAGGTATATGCAATTAATGAATTTGGTCGATCTGGCAATGGCGATGAAGTTCAAGATTTCTTTGGTTTTAGTGTAAATAAATTGTTTAATTATTTCCTAAATAAGTAAGAAAGATAATATTACAGGAGAAT
>NPID01019053.1_pt1 | contig 11919 bp, 6 predicted proteins | sample 8637491 | NCBI WGS metagenome assembly NPID01 (sample SAMN07420843, study PRJNA396082) | bioreactor metagenome | isolation source: sample BA6 brine-fed electro-methanogenic bioreactor BA | place: Japan: Kochi | collected 2016-06-14 | reverse complement strand
GTTCGAGGCGCTTGGGGACCGGCGCGCGGCTGTTTGTCTCGAGATGACCAAGCAGTTCGAGTCAGTGCGTCGCGACTATCTTTCCGTTCTGGTTTCAGCTTACGACGACAAGTCCACTGTGCGTGGTGAGGCGACAATCGTTATCGCGGGCAACAACCCGAAGTTCATGCTAACCGAAGCCGCGGAAACCAGGGATGTGTTGTAGGATGAGTAGGATGGGTAGNNTCCTACCCATCCTACTCATCCTACCCATCAAAAATCACGCGGCACGCCGCCGGCCAAGGCCGTCGGCATGAAACCAAACGAGGTCTGTAGCGGATAGGCGCAGGTACATCCGGAGCTGGATTCGGGGGCCATGATGATGCCTCCGGCGGGGATGATGTTGAGGAAACATCCCGGGCGCGACACTTCGGTGAGCGGGATGCCCTCGGTGCTGGTTTCGTACATTGGATACATGCGCGACACGGCGCCCCGTCCATACAGGTAATACGCCGAACCGGTGAGCCCGCCGCAGCCGTGTCCGCCGCGATAGGCGATGTAATCCTTCTGTTCGCCTGTTTCAAGACTGAATGCGAACGGCCGGGCGTAGATGGTATCTTCCGTGATGACCGGATGTTGCCATTGTTCGCCATGCGACCCTTCGAGCGGCGAAATATCGGTTCCGCGAATATTCAATCCGACGAATCGGGTGTGCCATTTATCGGCGCCGTCGGCCATTTCAAAGGCAAAAAGGTCGTAATAAAGCCGGTCTCCCTCGTTACAGGAACCCGAGGCCAGCAGAATGCCGTCTCTACCGTTCAGGTATGCGATATGCTCGAAGGGCAGGTTCACCTGTCGTTCCCATTCGACGGCGCCTGTATGCGCGTTCAGTGCAACCAGATAGGCGTCTTCGCCCAGGAATTCCGGGATGCGGATGCGCCCGTTGGCATTGTCCGCCGCCAGCGCATTACGGCTTTCAACCAGATAAATCCTTTCGCCGGCCACAGTAACCATGGCGTTGAGAATGCGTCCGTTTTCATGCCGCCACCGAAGGTCGCCCGTGTTGCGGTCCAGGGCGAACAAGGACTCGCTCATAATCACCGGTCTGAAGTCGCCTTCGAGCAGTTGCACCATCATTTTGCTCATACGCTCAAAGTTGGCGTCGGCCGCTTGGAGCGAACCGATCAGCATGTCGCCAGCCGTATTAATATATCCCCAGTGCCGTGGCGTATCTTCAGCAATGGGCGCTTTGAGAATATAGGCCTGCCGCCCGGTTGCCACATCCACCGCCCAGCATTCGTCGGCGCGAACAATATATAGGCGATCATCCGCGAGCAGCTGTTGGCCGCTGCTTTTCATGACGCCTATGCGCCGCGAATCGGGCACTTCCATCTCCCAGAGCGGAAAGCCGTTATAACCGTCCACCGTGATAATCTTGTTGTCGCCGGTAATGAAGAGCCGTCCTTTCTGAAACATGGAGGACATGGGCCGGTGATGTCGGTCAACCATTTCACGGGGACCGGGATCGCCAAACCACTGCACGGTAACGGGTCCGCGCAGCTGGTCGCCGCTGTACGCGGTGTGCGAGGCGTCGGCATAAAGCTGGGTCCATTCGCCCGCTCCGGGCACAGCGCCGCGCGTAAGGACGGTCCAGCCGTTTTGCATTTCCATCTGCACGTCAGCCTCGGAATCGCTCAGCCAGGCGTCGAGTGCGCCGTCGGGCGCGTCATCCGGCAGGCGCAGCAGCGCCTTGCCCCCGTATGGACGCAATACACGGTATACCTCATCAGCGCTCCAGGACAAATCGGTCTCGAATAACGCCTCTTCCGAAACAACAAGGTTGGCAAGATAGCTGGTATAGGGCAGCGCGTCGTGTTCGACGTGATGCATGGAAACGCGCACGCCGTACAGACCGGCGTCGGCCAGCGCCTCGCGCGCCGTCGCGACCCGCGCAGCGTCCCGTTCGACGCCGATGACGCGCAACTCGCTATGTCTGGCAAGCGCATGAGCAAGACGTCCTTCTCCCGCGCCCAACACCAAGCAATAGCCTTTGTGCGTATCCGATATTTGGATAATTTCGCGGGCCATGGCGTCATACAGCGCGGACAGGTCATTATCGCCATAGGGTGCTTCATTGCGCATGGGGCGGACCTGTTGCGGGGCCGATATGGTCTCGGCGCTAAAACAGTATATTGCTCCCGTACTGGAACTGGCGTACAATCTGCCGTTGGCCGCAGCCAATCCATAGATGCGGCCTTCAACATCATGTCGCCACAGCGTCTCGCCGTCCGAAGCGCGCAACGCCTCGATCCGGCCCTGTCCGCCCAGATACAGCGCATCGCCCACGAGAATCATCGCATAGGGATCGTTGCCCGGTCGCTTCCACAGGTAACACGCCTCACGCTGCGTTTCAAGATCGGCGACCTCAAGCATCAAGGCCGCGATATCGGCCCCAAGCTGTTCCGCAGCCTCCGCTCGGTCCGCACCCAGCGAACGCAGGTCACGGTTCTTTTGGTTTATCTCATCGTTCCGCCGGTTTATTTCAACCGAAAGATCAAGATACCGTTGCCGGTCCAGGGCCGCAGTCTCCTCCGGCCCCTGGAGATAGGATACGCCTTCATGAACCAGCATACGCACGCCGGGGAAAGAGGCCATGCGCTCGCGCGTCTCCTGAGGCGTATAGTGCAATTGATTGACGGCGCGAACGCCGGGCCCACTGACAATGGCGTCGTCCACCAGCAGGGCATAGGCGCCGCCCGGTCCTTGAAGCGCGCCTAGTTTTTCCATTGAGTCTCGATCGAACATCACCGGCGCGGTGCGCCCCGTCGGTACGAACAGGCGCGTCGAGGAGGCCAGTAAATAACCTTGCGGTGAAACACCTTCAGCATGGGCGCGATGCAGGACATCGCCCGTGGCTGCGTCCAGGGCGCATTTGTATACCTGGTCGGGCGGAAAGAGCCCGGCGAAGAGATAGGCCACACCGCCGTCCACCACCACGCCGGTGCGCGCGGGCGCGTACGAGATGACGCGGCTGTTGCCCGGCAGACGGCGATCAAGGGTCGCCGGTGAATAGCGCCACACAAGCGCGCCCGTATGGGCGTGCAGACAATANNNNAAGTATACCCGCCCGTCGGCGAAGGCGGGTGCGAGGCGTACGGGCCCTTCCGTGAAAAAGCGCCATCGTATCGCGCCCGTGGCGGCGTCCAGACAATATACCTGGTCGTCCGCCGAGGAGGCGTAATACACGGCGTCGCCGACGCTGATCACATGATAGGCGCGATCATAAACCACGACCGGGCTGAGCTCGCGCACCTGGTTCCAGAAATCCTGCTTCGCGGGTTCGGGCCATGCGGGCGTCGGCGGCTGATTGGGATGGTGTGTCCATTGCATCGTAAGGGGCAATTCCAGCGACATCGGCGTGACGCCGCTGCGCGCATTGTCGCGCATATAACTTGGCCAGTCCTCCGCGCTGACATGCGGGCCGACGGTTATGACGACCAGCAGAAACAGCAGAAACAATACTCGTCCTAAATTGGCGCTATGAAACATGGGAACATCCTTATTTTTGCCCGCAACGCAGTAGACTCGTTTTTTGTTGAACTGCGTGTAACTGCCTGCGACATACCGAATTACTTATTGGCGCCTTGAATATTAGCGCTTGTTGGCGTTCAAACGTTAGTTTGTTGACGGCTCGTCCGTTACAAGCTAAAGTTTGAACGCCGGAAAAGCGCCTTGCCGTTGGAACATCAACGAAACCAATCTGCCGTTAAACAGTTACATTATCTAGTTTTCTTACAGGCCGTATGGTCTATCTAAAGAATCAGCAAAAAATTTATGACGTCTTGAATCATCAGCAGACTTTTTCGATATACACCTGGGCCCGCTCGGTAAAATGGGTTTGTTCCATGATCATGGGGCTTACATGTGCGTCGGCGTCGGGGCTCAAGCCGCTGATTTTTACATGGGCGCTGCGCAAGCCGCCGAACCACCAGCGTTTGTCGCAAATATAGGCGATATCGCCCACGTCCGCGGCCATGTCGGCCAATACGTCCTCAGGCACGAGCACCCGGTCGCTGTCGCCCAGAGACGCGTCTTCGGTCGCCCGCAGGTAAACGGCTTTGCCGTCGCGCCTGTTGATCTCGCCGCCTTTATAGACGCGCATGGCGTCCAGCTGAGTGCCGCTGACCAGGCCGAGCAGTTGGGCGTATGGTTGCGGTTTGGTGAACACGGCTACCCCGATGCCCACAGCCAAACTCATGACGAGTCCGAAGAAGGCGCGGGTAAAGCCGTAGCTGGCAGGCCCCATGCCAAAGGAGTAAGGCCATAGGAACCACTCCTGAAACGGCGCAAAGAAGGTTAACGCCACCAGGAATCCGCCGCCGAGCATGGTGGCCATGGCGGCGGGCGCGTTGAAGCGACGCCACAGGACGCCAAGCAGAATGGCGACGAGGATAGGCGGCGTAACGGCTGCGGTAAACATGGCGTGCGCCTGATAGATGGTGCCGCCCATCATAATGGGCACAAGGGCCAGGCCGATGGCCGCCGTACACAGGCTTGACAAACGCGCCACGCGCAGATAATGGCGGTCTTCCCGATCACGCGCAATATACGGCCGATAGATTTCGTTGACAAATATGGCGCTTACCGCGTTGATCAACGTGTCCGCCGTGCTCATGAGCGCGGCCATCAACGCCGCGAGAATCAATCCGAACACGCCGGGACTGCACAGGAATCTCGCGGCGCTCACGAACGCGTCCTGGGCGGTGGTCTCGATTTCGCCGCGCGCCGCCAGCACCCAGGCGATCCAGCCGCCGCCGCTGACCGCGATGGCCGCCAGCGGCGACANNCATCTTTTTGGCGTCTTTCATGCCGCGCAGCGCCAGAAACCGCATGAGGATGCCCTGGTTCATCAATAGGAAGGCGCCGCTGTTGGCGAGACCGTCCTGCACATAAATGCCGATGAAACTGAAGTTGTCGGGACGATTGAAGGGCGAGAATGCCTGGCGGTGGCTTTCAGGCAGCCAAGCCCAAAAATCCACGAATCCGCCTACATGCAATACGCCGGCCAGAAACAGGCCCACGCCCGCCACCAGCAGGATAATGCCCTGGGCCAGGTCGGTCATGATCACCGAGGTCTGACCGCCAGCGAGCACGTAGAGCGTGACCAGCACACAGGCGACCAGCGCGCCAGTGAATACATCCCAACCGAGAACAGGCTGCAACGCGCGTCCAATGGTCAGCAGATTCACGTCGACATAACCGACCAGGTACAGCAAGATGAATACGGTGGCCGTCACGCGGGCGGCCCTTCCAAAGCGGCGCTCGAAGTACTCAGGTACGGATTGAATGCGCTGAAAGTATATGATGGGCAGCCACACCAGCAACAACACGGGCGCCCAGAACCAGTCGTTCAGATAGGATTGAGTACTGCTGATGCCGTGCGAAAAACCGACCTCGCTGTATTTGATGAAACTGTAGCTGCCGACCAGCGTGGCCACGGCAGAGAAAGCAATCAGCCACCAGGAAAACCGCTGACCGCCCAGAAAGAAATCGCGCGTGGTTTTCGCGTAGCGTCCAAAATAAAGTCCGAACCCAACTACAAACACGAAGTAGGCGAGCATGACCAGATAATCGGTGTTGGTTCCTGCGGTATCGGTCGTCATGGCTGTATCGGCTCCGGTATGAAGGGGAGATAGAAGGTAAACAGGCAATATACAAGGAGAAATGCCAGATATCCGCCTACCAACAAATAGACCGTGCCGCGGTCTTCGGCTTTGTCCCAGGATAAATATCCGCTACTAAGTCCAGCATATAGGCCAACACTGCCAAGCGCGGCGCCAAGGCCGAACTGGACAAGTATCGGCAGCCATAGGGAATCATACATGATGTGTTCCGCTCCTGATTAATTTTAAACAGTCTATAATAATAGGCGGAACAAGCAGGCAACTGCAAGCTCGCGTCGGTTTTATTGAATATCGTTTGTTTCATCCGCAACGACACGTTTTGAAATAAAAGGACCGCCCATGTTTGTGAGCGGCCCTGTCATTGCGGCGTGATTGCTGGATAAATAGCGTTACTTCTTCTGCGTGGTGAATGTGAGCAGCGTCAACAGGGCCAGGCCGACGAGCAGATAGTCGCCGAGGAAACGTTTGATGTCGGTCGTGACATCGCCGCTGCTTTTGCATCCGCGGCAGCATTTATCGTCCTCGTCTTCACCCTCGCCTTCACCTTCGGATTCGCCTTCGGGCTCACCTTCAGGCTCTTCTTCGCCTTCGGGGGACACAAAGTCCACTACCACAACGCCTGCGATAAGCGCGGCGGTCTCGCCGCCGGTGCTCAACCACATGTCGCGCGCGCCGAGGGGCGCGTTATTGACGACACTAACTACTACCTGCGCGGCTGTGGCGCTTGTCACGGTTGTGGACGCGACCGTAATGCCCGCGCCGCTGAAACTTGCGCTTGATTCGCCGTCAACAAAATGCGTGCTCTTGCCGGTTACGGTCAACTGCAGATTGGTAGCGCTCCGAGGCAATTCGTTGGGTGTTACCGATGCAATTTCAGGCGCATCCTCGGCAAGTCCCAGGGTTTCCACGAGGGTTAACACGTTGTCAAGCGTCAGGTTTTCAGCGTCCGTCGTGACCGTGATTCTCCTAAAACCGATTGGCGCGTCCTCGGCAATCGTAATCGTTACCTGCAACCTGATAGGGCTGATTACCGCTACTTCATCCACCGTAATGCCCGCGCCGAATACGACGTCCGTCACCTCGTCGGCAAAATTGGTGTTGAAACCGGAGATGGTCAGGGTTTCCGTGGTTCCTTGGCCAATCATTCGAGGCGCGACACTGACAATACGGGGCGTATCATCGCCGAAGGCAATTTCGAATTGCCCGGTCCCACCAGCTTCCTCAAGCGCATCAGCGCCAAGCGGCGTCGTTACGCTTACGTCGCGGAATCCTGTTTCGGCCTCAGCGTCAATGGTAATGTTTACCAGCAGTTCCGTCTCGGAGAGGGCCTCACGTCCGTTCACGACAATACCTTCACCGCTGAAGGTCACGGTACTGGTGTTCCGGAAATTGGTGCTTCCGCCCGCGAGCAACACGTCCATAGTCACGCCTTGTGGGCCGCTCGTCGGTTGGGCGGCCAGTACAGTGGGGGCCACCGCCGAGAGTGCGGTATTTGCAACTGCATTGATAAATGGCGTGGGGTCGCCCCACTTGGCCTCGGGCATATAGAGGAAATGGCCTTTTGGCGAGGCAGAAGCCAGATCGGTGAACGCGGCCACCGAGCTGACCTGAGGCAATGTCCAGTCGCCCACGAGTTTGAGGATGTTGGGCGTCATGGGTTTGCCGACCGAATCATCCTCGGGACAATCAAGACAGAAAACGTCATGCCAGTATTCCACAACCGCTTCGCTTTCCGGTCCTGGAATATAATCCGGATTGCAGGAGGCTGCGATCACGGCGTCATCCCAATCCTTGTTCGCTTTATCAGGCGAGCTGCTCTCGCAGTCGCCCGTAACAATCTGATTGATAATGACGCCTTTCGCGCGCGCCTTGGCCTTCACACGCTCCAGACTATATCCGGCGTGGGGTGAGGCGTCTGTCGCGAAAATAATGGTGCCTCCGCTGGCCACATTCTTGATGCCCGCCGAGAGCGCCTGGGCAGACGCTTCCGGGCAGTCGCCGCCGCCTGTCGCCCCCAGGGAATCCACTACCGCTTGTATTGCGTCGAGGTCCTGTGAAGCAATGCGATGGGTGACATTGTCCTTGAACGTAACCACTTCGATGCGTGGATTCATGAAATCTTCAAACAGGCGCAGGGCGCTGATGAACTGGGTCAGCCCCTGTCGCACGCCGGCAATCTCGGACCCCATGCTGCCGGTATCGTCAATGACAAAAGCGATGGACGCACCGCCAATGGTGCGCGTCAATCCGAGATAAGGTCCGGTGGCCGGCGCGCCGTCATGTTTGCCCAACACGCCCCAATGTAGAATCTCTCCGTGTTCGATAATCTCGTTCCACTGTTCTTCCGTCGGCGTCCATTCGGCGTTTTGATCGTCCGTCAAAGCGCCTGCGGCGGTCGGAATCTCGGGCGAGGTAAAGATAATGTTCTTGAAATCCTTGTCGTAAAACTGAACATTGAACAGATTGAAGCGGTAACTTGGCGCAGGCCCCGCTCCTTTACGCTGCCAGGTGAATTTTGGCGGTTCTGCGCTCGAGAAGCCGTCCGCCGGGGCTGTGGGCGCCGGCCCGACACCGTGATCATGGTAGATGCCGCCGTACCGGACACGGTTTTGCTGCGTGGTTCCCATATCATATCCGGGTGTCGACAGCGGCGATTCATTCTCCATCTTGGCGCGAAACGCTTCGAGCGTCAGCGGTTTGGGATCGCTGTGCAACAGCGTCCACAACCGCTCGTGGCCGAAAATAACCTCATCGTTTTCGTCTTGCGGCGCATCCGCGAAATCCCACAGGATGCGCTGTACCGCCAGTTCGACGTCTTCGCCCCGGGCACGCGACAGACTTGCGTTCTCCTCCAGATGATAGCTGAAGGTATTGGCCGTGTCGGTATAGACCAGGTCGCCTGCGGTGTGAATGCCCAAGGCGCCCGTACCGCCTGCGATCTGAAGAAACGTGCCATAATAGGTGGGCCATCCTTCGGCCCAGGCCATCTGCACGCCTTGTTCCTTGGTTAATGTTCTGGTTACTTCGCCCGCCGCGTTGCGCTGTCTGAAGCCTGACAAGTTCCCATCAATGAAATGCTGGCCACCGGGGTTTCTGGCCGTATCGTTCAACTTCTGGAGATAGTGGCCGTATTCGTGGGTAAAAACGTCCCAATCAAAGCCATGGTTTCGCCCCATGGCGATGTGGTCGCCGCCGACTGTCCAGAAATATGAGCCGTTGGCGCCGGCCGGGTTTGGAAAGTGTACGGATATTTGAACCGGCGCTACCCCTGTACCAAGCTTGGAGATTAAACTGCGCGTCTCGTTATAGCAAAACAGCGCCATTTCATGGATATGGGCGCGGCGCAGATTGTCCAGATTGGTATTGTCCACAACCACGCTGACGTCAAGATTCGCCGATTCCACAAGCACTGCGGGCGCGCGCACAAAGTTAGTATTGTCCAGGGCAGTGCCAATGGTAGCGGCCGGGCTGTTGAATAAAAACCACACCTCCAGATTCACGGCGGTTTCATCCGCACGCTGTCCGGGTACGCGTACATTGGCGTACTGGCCTTCGGCGTCCGTGCGCACCTCGGCGGGATTGGTCGCCAACTGCGTGACATCGGTCCCTTGCCTGTCATAGAACTCGACCAGCATCCCCACCAGCGGACGCGCGTTCTCGGCAGTCGCGAATTGATTTGCGCCGGCGTCCCGACCGGTGCGGTGCGTGTACGTGATGCGGCCCGATACGGTGGTCTCGGCGACTTTTGCGGGAGCCGCCATGCGCGTCGTCACATCCTCTGGCGGCAGTCCCTTTAGCGCGCGCTGGAAATCGAGCGCCTCGCTGGCCCGGAGTTTCTCAAGATTCCGCCGGTACGCGCTGTCGTCAACCAGCCCCTTTTCACGGTCCTTCTCAAGCTTTTCCACCAGCAGATGATAATCGCTGCTCTTGCCGTACAGTACTTCACCGTCGGCTTGCAGCACAAAAAGCGTGGCAGCCCTGCCCCACATCCGTTGACCGTCGGCGTCAAAAGACGTCGCCTCGAGTCGCCACTCGCCTTCTCCGTCGCCGGCAATCACTACTTTTGCAACAGCCCGCTGCGCCACGCCAACAGCAATGTTGTCAAACCGCCAGACGCTTTGACCAGAAACTTGTGCGACCCCCAAACCGGTAAGGGTCATCTCTATAGCAGATTCGTCACGATCGTCTAGCTCCGGTATCCACGCGCTAAGCAACAACTTGGCCGTTTGACCTGTCTGAAAGCCGTCTTCCGGCATTTCAATCTCAACCAGCAGCGGCGCTTCCACATCGGACCACGCTGTGGATGGGATGCAGCCAAGGCCTGACGCCATTAGCGCGAGAAGCACAAGGCTTGTGTGATTTATGGCAGGATATCTCATTTTTCTTCTCCTTGGAAGGTTAGGTTTGCGGTTAAGTTCCTGTTGCGCCCGCACACGCCGTTCATCTTGTACATATAGAAATTATATCCTCAGGTAATCTGAAAAGCAAGCGTTTTAAAATACATACTGTTTTGACGAGATAGTTGCTTGGCAAAAATATACAAAGATGCATGTGTATATTTTGGCGATATACGCATATTATATTGGTTTTTTCTGGTTGGAATGGGGGCGCGTCCGACGCAGTGCAAGTCGGAATCCACACCCATGGAACGAAAAGGCGGATAAAGGTCATGCACGAGGCGCCCTAACATGAGAAGATGCGCAGTATCGCTTGATGCGGTCTATCTTTGGCGGGCCGCAAACAAATGGGGGCAGCGAGGCGATCTTGATGCTCGATACGGTATACACACTACATTGGGCCGGGAAAAGCCGGTCGCCTGCAAATATGCCTCTGGCGAAGCGCAACAACAAACACTGTGCCAAATCATACGGCCTTGTCGGATGAATTATCCGTTGCACTCAATGTTGCACTACCTGTCGGCAAAACACGGCATTTTATGGCAACACGGGCGCTGCCGGCAGGAGAGGACAAACACGCGATTTACCCAATAAAACCGGGGGGTTACAGGAAAAAAGGATGGAGCGGGACACGGGGTTCGAACCCGCGACATCCAGCTTGGGAAGCTGGCACTCTACCAACTGAGTTAGTCCCGCTTTTGCGGATCAGTGTACCATATCGGCCATTTTTTTGTCAAGTATTGCATCATCCGTTTCCTGACAACAACGCTGCTTCATGGATGTGTTGCAGGTTTATGTTTGATGTGGGCCGCGTGATAAAATGGTCATCATATCGTATGCGACTGTACGTCTGTCGGACCGACTTTGTAAACCGGAAGAACAGCAAGAGTGTCTAGCGCGACAAGAATATAATGGTTGATTTGTGACGTGTTTCCTAACTTCACATACCAAAGGTTGAATGCTGAATGCGCCGTTCTTTATGCTTTCTTCAAGGCGCCGGGGGAGACAGTTCAATTCGTTACTCGACGTTAATTCGCATTAACAAAGAACAGGAGCGGCATGATGATGTGGAGCACGGCAAGAATTCGAAGGGGTGTAGTTTTTGGCGGCCTTTTTCTGGTTACCCTGGCAGGTTGTGAAACGCTCGACACCGGGGGTTTGGGCGGCGGTGGACTGCTGCGGAACATCAATCTGGTAAGCACCGATGATGAAGTGCGGCTCGGACAGGAATTCGCGGCGCAGGTGGAAGCGCAGGAACATGTGCTGGACAATTTCGCGATACAAGCCTATGTGGCGGAGATGGGCCGCCGGCTGGCCAGCGTGTCGCCGCGTCAAGACGTGGCCTATTCGTTTAAGGTGATTGACGCGCCGGATACGGTGAACGCCTTTGCGCTGCCCGGCGGTTATATTTATGTCTATACGGGGCTGATGAAAATTTGCGAGAACGAGGCGGAGCTGGCGGCGGTATTGGCCCATGAGATAGCGCACGTGGCGGGGCGTCATCACGGCGAGATGATGACGCGGCAGATGGGCATGGACACAATTACCAACATCATTATGGGCAACAGCCCCCATGCGGCGGCGGTGCTTGCGACGCAGTTGTTCACCGCCGGCGTGTCCGCGCGATACAGCCGCGTTCAGGAACGCGAGGCGGACAGCCTGGGCATGGACATCCTGTATCGCGGCGGGTATCAGCCGGACGGGATGATAACGTTTATGACCAAACTGCTCGAATTTGATCGGCAACATGGCGGCGGCAGGGGCCTGCCCATATTCGCCACCCATCCCGCGCCTGAAGAGCGGGTACAGCTGTTGCAGTCCCTTATCCAGCATTATCCCCTGGAAACGCGACGTCAGTT
>NPID01000794.1_pt1 | contig 11935 bp, 15 predicted proteins | sample 8637491 | NCBI WGS metagenome assembly NPID01 (sample SAMN07420843, study PRJNA396082) | bioreactor metagenome | isolation source: sample BA6 brine-fed electro-methanogenic bioreactor BA | place: Japan: Kochi | collected 2016-06-14 | reverse complement strand
AGGCAAAAAAATTGGCCCGCCCGGAATAAATCCGAACGGGCCCTCCATTTCACGGCAATGATTCTCCAGCCCCGGAAGAAAACTCCGGAACCCCTCCTTCACATGCGATCTCTTTGAAATAACGGAACAAATCCGTTTCAACCAAAATGATGAAAATACCATAACTCTTTTTTTTAAAAATGCCTATCAGGAAAATCCTGATTTTTACCCGATATTTGATTATTTTATACTTCGAAATTCCTTAGATGGGAGCACTTTCTGTGGACAAACTGTGGATAGAATCAGAAGAGAGGAGGAGGGGAAAAGGTTTTACAAGGTCGTCAAGCCTTCTCGAATCGCCAGTTTGGTCAACTCAGGCAGGGATTCCACCCCCAACTTCTGCATTATATTATGGCGATGAGTTTCGACGGTTTTGGCGCTGACGTTCAACAGGTCCGCGATATCCTTGACCGGGGTGCCTTCAACCAGCAATTGCAGGGTTTCACGTTCGCGGGGGGTCAACTTGTCAAAGGGAGAGGAGGCCCCCTCTTCGTCGCCATGAAGCAGATTGTTCATGACAATATCGGTCACGCCGGGGCTCAGGTACATTCCACCGGCCACGACCACCTCGATCGCCTGCACAAGTTCGGCAATGACTGAATCCTTCACCACGTAGCCCCGTGCACCGGCTTTGAGCATGGAAAGAATGAACTTTCGATCCTTGTGGCTCGACAAAGCGACGATCTTTACACCGGGAGTTTCGGCCACAATGCGGCGGGTGGCATCGAAGCCGTTGAGAAACGGCATGGCCAGATCCATCACCACCACATCGGGCTTGAGCTCCTCTGCCAGCCTCACCGCCGCGCGACCATCGCTCACCGTGGCCAGCACTTCGATTCTGCCATGAGAATCGAACAGGGCCTTGACACAGTCGTGGAAGATTTCGTGATCATCCGCAAAGATTATTTTGATGGACATGAGCAATACTTCAGTGAAAAAAGACAACCGGATGAGGTGTCGTCAATTTTCAGCCTCGAGAAGACAGGAGCATGAATCCCATCTGGCGTCCCGTTTTACCCTGGTCGCGCCGATGAGAGAAAAACAGCTCCCGATGGCAGCAGGTACATTCATCGGCCGCTTCGATATGTTCCTCCCGCAGCCCTGCCTTGAGCAGTTGCAGGAAGCAGGCTTTACGCAGGTCGAGGCGCCATTTGCCCAGACCCTGGGGGCTCGCCAGCTCATCCCAGGGCTGCCCGTCTGCGCGGAACGCATCGCGCACCGGACGGTCGACTTCATATTTATGCGCGCCGATGCCGGGACCGATCCCCGCCATAAGGGTGTCGGGAGTGCTATCGAACAGCTGGGACAGGGAACGCACCGCTTTGCCGAGAATGCCCGCCGCCGCGCCACGCCAGCCGACGTGGATCGTAGCGGCCACATGCTGACGCGGATCATAGATCAGGACGGGGAAACAATCCGCCACCAGAACCCCTATCAGAATTCCCGGCTGGTTGGTAATGATGCCGTCGCAGCTCAGTTGCTGGAAATGAGAAAGATCGGGGTTGGGCTGATCGATCACCAGCAGATCGATGCCGTGGACCTGCTGCACGGTCAGCAGCAGGTGCGGCGGCAGGCCGAAAGAACGTGACAGGGATGAGCGGTTGGCCTCCACGTTATGTCTCGGATCCTCGGTATTGAAGCCGAGATTGAGTGAATTATAGGGTGCGCGACTCACACCGCCGTTGCGCGAGGTGAAGCCGGCACACACCGCAGAATCGGCCGCCCATGAAGGCTGCAGATAATTTATTTTTCCTTGACGTGCCATTTTCATTTGGGGAGGTATCTCCGATTGGTGGAATGAGGAGCGCAGCGTACGCCGCGTTGCTACAGAGATTAAATGCAGAGGGGGGCGCGGGTCAAGCCCGCAATCACTCGGCGTAGAGCCGGTCGAGATAGTCGAGCACCGCCTGGAGATCGGCGGGCGGAGGGGATTTGAACTCCAGATACTCGCCCGTAGCGGGGTGAACAAAACCCAGCAGCTGCGCATGCAGCGCCTGCCGCCCCAGACGCTGCACCAGCCGGCGCAGATCCAGATCATGCAGGGCGTTGGTCCGGGAGGTACTGCCGTAGACCGGGTCGCCTACCAGGGCCAGATTCATGTCGGCGAAATGGACCCGTATCTGATGCGTGCGCCCCGTCTCCAGAGTCAATTCCAGCAGCGTCAGGCGATCGCGGTCAAAACGCTTCAGCACCTGCCACCGGGTCACGGCACGCCGCCCTCGCCCGCTGCGGCTCGACATCTTTTTGCGATCAGTGGGGTGGCGCCCGATGGGGCGGTCGATCACTCCCTGGTTGTTCTGGACCATGCCGTGCACCAGGGCAAGATAGCGCCGTGTGATGGAATGCTCTTTAAACTGTCGCGACAGCTCTTGATGAGTGGCGTCGTCCTTGGTCGCCACCATCACGCCAGAGGTTTCCTTGTCGAGACGGTGGACGATGCCTGGCCGCAACTCCCCTCCGATCCCCGAGAGATCGGTGCAGTGGTGCAGCAGGGCATTGACCAGCGTCCCGCTGGAGTGCCCCGCAGCGGGGTGCACCACCAGGCCGGCCGGCTTATTGATGACGATAAGGTGTGAATCTTCGTAAAGAACTTCGAGTTCAATCGCTTCGGCGACAGGCAGGGCAGCCTGCGGGGCGGGCTCGATGACACGCAGGCGCTCCCCCCCTTTAAGCTTTTCTCCAGCCTTGGTCACCCTGCCGTCGACCTGGACCTGTCCATCCTCAATCAGCCTTTTGATCTGGGATCGGCTCAGTTCGGGCAGTTCGTCCGCGAGAAAATGATCGAGACGGCGTGGAGCCTGCTGCGCCTCGAATAAAAAATTATGTTCAGTTGCCATCTACCAGATTGCGCTTTCGATTTTACCCGCCTGCTTGATCATCACATCGACGATGGCGCGATCATAAAGCTGGTCGCGTCCGGCCAGATCCTCCGCTACGCGGGTATGAAAATGTTCGCGACCCTCTTCCAGTTCTTCTGCAAGAACATCGAAAATGTTGTCATTCTTGATTCCGGACGCGACCTTCTCCTGGTTGTAAAGGGCAATGTCGGAAACAATGGCTCGCGCCAGGCGAAAGGCCAGATTTGGATTGTCAACCAATCGGGGCATGGGACCTCCATCAAGGTTTATGGATCTTGCCCTGCTCAAGACCGACGCTTAAACAAGAACCATGAATCCAGATCAGAATACCGGCAAAAATAATTTGTGTCAATTAATCATACGGGCTGCCTGCAAGCAGAATCAGACTTTCTGCAAAAACTCCAGCAGACCGTCGTGATCTCCGCGCATATCGCTTTGAAACGCGCCGTCGAGCCGGTCGATCATCCAGGTTTCCACCAGGAAGGTGGGAATTCCGACCTGGGCAGCGGCCAGGTCGTGCTCGGTGTCGTTGCCGACCATCAGACATTGTTCAGGGTCAAGGTCGAACTGTGTCAGAATGTCATGGAAATACCCCGGGTGCGGTTTGCACAGGCGGGTATTTTCATAACTGGTCACCAGTGAATAGTCAAAATCATGCAAGTCCCCCCATTGCAGGCGAGCATCGATGACAGGGCGGGGGAAAACCGGGTTGGTGGCGATCACTACCGTCAGCTCCCTGTCGAAACAGAGCTGCAGAATATCTCTGGCCGCCGGCAACGCACGCACCATGGTAGCCAGCCTTCCCAGCCCGTCTTCGACAAAAGCATCGAGACGACGGCCAAACTCGACCGCCTCGATACCCAGGCGGCTGTGCATGGCTTCAAGAAAAAGCGCTTCATTGCTCGCACGTACCCTGTCGTCGCGAATCAGAGCGAAGGTCGCCGCCAGCACCGTATCGGCAAAACGGTCCGGCTCAGCCAGATCGGTGAAATGCGAAGCCAATCCCTGCACATAGGCCGGTATGAATTCAGCCATTTCCACATCCAGCAGGGTCCCGTCGAGATCGAACAATACAGCTTTCAGCGGTTTTTCGGAAGGATAATGCACCATATAAGTAAATCCAAAATGAAAGTGATCTTAAAATGTCATTTTAACAGAACTGTCGGCGCGGTGGAATCATAAAGAAAACCTGATCATGGACGGAATCGAACCAGATGGTATTATTGATTTTTTCTTGACTCCATCGGATCGCTCGGTCATAAATCGGACTCACTCCCAAGGACAAGAAAGACCATGGACAACATCCGCGAAGAAGTCAAAGAGCTTCAAATTGGACTCAAGGTGCGACGTCTGCGTCAGCATAAACGCTTGACGCTGCAGGCACTTTCCGATGCCACCGGCTTATCGAAACCCCTGCTGTCCCAGATCGAAAACAACCAGGTCATCCCCCCGCTGGCGACCCTGCTGCGCATCTCGAAAGCGCTCAAAGTCGATCTGCACACTTTTTTCGAAGAAGAAGACGGCACCGACAAATGCGTTCTGGTGCGTGCAGATCAACGCCGGCAGATGCGACGACGCCACACCCCTGAACAGCCGATCCCCCCCTATATCTACCACAGCCTCGCCTACGGGCTGCGCCACAAGCACATGGAACCCTTTCTGGTCGAATTCGAGGCGGGCGAGTGGTCGGAAGAGATGAAGGTCCGCCACGAAGGGGAGGAATTTCTCTTTCTACTTGAAGGCGAGCTTGAGCTGCATTTTGGCGATCAGGTGCTGATCATGAAGCCGGGCGATTCAGTCTATCACGACTCAAGCGAACCTCATGGCTACGTCGCGCGCGCACCGGGACGCACCCAGGCCGTGGCGGTTCTTTATTCCCGCGAGTAAATTCCAGCATTCAGCCTCCACTGTTCGATCCAAAGGGCCTGTGGTTGACCATGACGGGTCCCTGGTCTATATTTTTTGACATCAGTTTTGCTGACTATCGGAAATCATCGAATCAGGGATGTCAACCACATCCCCAGCAAAGGAGGTTGCGAACATGGCAAAAAAAATAGGTGTTGTTCTTGCAGGTTGCGGAGTCTATGACGGCAGCGAAATCCATGAGGCCGTCATCACCATGCTCGCCCTTGACCGGGCCGGCGCCGAAATCATCTGCATGGCGCCCGACATGGAGCAGATGCATGTCGTCAACCACCTGACCGGCGAACCTGCTGAAGGGGAGACGCGCAACGTCCTGGTCGAAGCCGCCCGCATCGCCCGCGGCAACATTAAGAATATCGCCGACATCAAAGCGGACCAGCTCGACGGCCTGTTTATGCCGGGCGGCTTTGGCGTGGCTAAAAATCTATGTGATTTTGCCGTTAAAGGGCCCGACTGCACCGTGCACCCCGAAGTGTCACGTCTGGTCAAGGAAATTGTCGCGGCAAAGAAACCGCTGGCCGCGGTCTGCATCGCGCCGGCACTGATTTCAAAAGTCCTTGGCGACCAGAAGCCCAAACTGACCATCGGCAACGACGCGGATGTGGCCGGCGGCATGGAAAAGATGGGCGCGCAGCATGTCCAGTGCCCGGTCAACGAATTCGTGGTCGACGAAGAGAACAAAATCATCTCCACCCCCGCCTATATGCTGGCCGGACGCATCAGCGAAGCGGCCGAGGGGATTGAGAAAACAGTTCAGGCTCTACTGAAGATGGCGTGATCGAATCCTTCAGAAAAAGAGGGGGATCCTGATGAAAAAGCGGGTGGGCGCAGCAAAGCGTTCACCCGCTTTTTGCAGAACCGGTTCCGAATTTCGCCCCGCGCTTGCCAGATGGCGGAAATGTTCTAAAATGGAGAATCGTTTCCGTCTCTCGTCTTTCAGCAACAGAAAGCACGAAACCAAGAAGTCTATTAATCAGGAGGAAAGCATGTCCAAGTATCGCTGTGTCATCTGTGACTACGTTTACGACCCCGCCGAAGGCGATCCGGGCAGCGGTGTCGAGCCCAACACCCCCTTTGAAGATCTACCCGAGGATTGGGTCTGCCCCCTGTGTGGTGCGGACAAGAGCAATTTCGAAAAAATTTAAAGATCGATTCACCACTGGGGACACAGCTTCTTTGACATGGGAGCCGCGCCCTCAGGCGCAACGGTTACAAATCTGAGATAAACGAGGTTGCCATGGCTAGAACTCCCGTTGTCGATCAGGACACCTGCATCAGCTGCAATCTGTGCGTGGACCTGGTCCCCGAAGTTTTCAAACTGAACGAGGACGGCGTGGCGGAAGTGTATGCGCCCCAGGGCGCTGCGGAAGAAAAGATTCAGGATGCAATCGACAACTGCCCGGTCTCCTGCATTGCCTGGGAAGACTGACCGGACCGTCACCCTCCCGTCGCTGCCGACGGGTTTTCATGTACTGCAGGCAGGCCGGCTCTCTTACGAGGCCGGCCTTGCCTTTCAGGAAAAACTGATCGAGCGCCGTCTGCATGACGCGGATTCAGAGTACCTGATGCTGCTCGAACACGACCCGGTGATTACCCTGGGGCGAGGAAGCAACCAGGCCCATGTGCGTCTGCCGCCGGACGAACTGTCGCGGCAGGGGATCGCCTGTCATGAGAGTTCACGGGGCGGCGACGTGACCTGGCATGGGCCGGGACAGCTGGTCGGCTACCCCATCCTGCATATGGACCAGATCGGGCGGGACCTGCATCGCTATCTGCGGCTGCTTGAGCAATGTTTGATCCAAACGCTGTCTGCCTTCGGGTTGCAGGGTGAGCGGCAGGCGGGCAAGACCGGCGTCTGGGTCGGGGGGCGCAAAATCGCCTCCATCGGCATTGGTGTGCGCCGCTGGATTTCCTGGCATGGCTTCGCCCTCAACATCGCTCCCGATCTTCAAGCGTTCGAAGCCATTGTGCCCTGCGGGTTGCCGGATGTCACCATGACTTCCCTGGCCGTCGAATGTGCAGAGGTTCCGTCTCGCGCCACTGTCGAACAGGAGATTATTCGCTCCTTTGCCGCCACCTTCAATCTTCAACATCATGGATGCCATGACCTCGCCTCATTCACGCAAACCTGACTGGCTTAAAGTTCGCCTGCCGCAGGGGCCGCAGTGGGCGCGCATCGACCGCCTGCACCGCGAGCAGGGACTGCACAGCGTCTGCCGCAGTGCGGCCTGCCCCAACCTGGGCGAATGCTGGGATCGCGGTACCGCGACCTTCATGATCCTCGGCAATACCTGCACCCGCAGCTGCGCCTTCTGCAATGTTCAGGGCGGGACGCCACAGCCGCTGGATGAAGGCGAACCTCAAAAAGTTGCACGGGCGGTCGCCACGCTGCAGCTCAAACACGCCGTCATCACCTCCGTCACCCGCGACGACCTCCCCGATGGCGGTGCCGAGCAATTTGCCGCCCTGGTGCGGGCGCTGCGCCTGGAGGCGCCATCCTGCCGCGTTGAGCTGCTGATCCCCGATCTGCTCGGCAACCCCGAAGCCCTTGAAACAATTCTCAATGCCGGCCCGGATATTATCGGACACAACCTGGAAACAGTGCCCCGCCTTTACCCACAGGTGAGACAGGGCGCGGACTTCAATCGTTCCCTGCTTCTTTTGCGGGACGCACAGCGAGTGGCCCCTCACATCCCCACCAAATCCGGCCTGATGCTGGGCCTGGGTGAGACATACGACGAAATCATTGACGTACTGCACCAGTTGCGCGCCGGCGGAGCCTCTTTTCTGACATTGGGACAGTACCTGGCCCCGAGCCGCAGCCATCACCCGGTGCACCGCTACGTCCCTCCCGAAGAATTTGAAGATCTGCGCCAGGACGCTCTCAAACTGGGATTTGTTCATGTCGAATCCGGTCCGCTGGTGCGCTCCAGTTATCACGCCGAACAACAGTTCAAGGAGTCTCATCATGCCCCAAAGCTGTGATTCAATTCTGCAGACTCTTATCCTCGGCTCAGGCCCCGCCGGCCTGACCGCCGCCATCTATGCCGCGCGCAGCCGCTGCTGCCCGCTGGTGGTGCACGGACGTCAACCCGGCGGCCAGCTGACCACCACCACGGTCATCGATAATTTTCCCGGCTTCCCCGAGGGCATCGACGGCAATGAGCTGATGGATCGCATGCGGCGCCAGGCGGAGCGCTTCGGGACGCAGTTCGCCGAGGAGGAGGTCACCCGGGTCGACCTGAAGAAAACGCCCTTTCGCGTATGGGTCGGCGACCAATGCCATCAGTGCCGCACCCTGATCATCGCCACCGGTGCCTCGCCGCGCATGCTGGGCCTGGAAAACGAATGGGACCTTTACGGCCGCGGCGTTTCGGTCTGCGCCACCTGCGACGGATTCTTCTACAAGGAGAAAGAAGTGGTGATCGTGGGCGGCGGCGATACCGCCATGGAAGAGGCTTCTTTTCTCGCACGGTTCGCTTCCCGTGTCACGGTCGTCCATCGCCGCGACGAGCTGCGCGCTTCACCGCCGCTGCAGAAAAGAGCCATGGAGAACAAGAAGATCGATTTCCGCTGGGATACGGTGGTTACGGCTATCCACAGCGATCCTCAAACCGGGGTGACCGGCGTGCGCCTGAAAAATGTGAAAAGCGGCGAGGAGGAGGATTTCTCCTGCCACGGCCTGTTTGTCGCCATCGGCCACAACCCCAACACCGACCTGTTCAAGGGGCAGCTTCACATGGACCAGGACGGCTACATCCTCACTCATGACGGATGCCGCACCAGCATCCCCGGTGTTTTTGCCGCCGGCGACGTGCAGGATCCCAACATCCGCCAGGCCATCACTGCCGCCGGCTCCGGCTGTACCGCCGCCATGCAGGCCGCGCGCTACCTGGATGATCTTGGCGTGGAATAAGTCCGGCACATCTGTGTGCGAAAAAGATCTCCGTCAGTTTTATTCACAACCCTTGGAGGTGTCATCATGGCAAACAAAGGAACCATCGGAATTCTCACAGGCGGCGGCGACGTGCCGGGACTCAATCCGGCGATTCGCGCCATTACCATCCGTGCGCTGCGCGAAGGTTACCGGGTTCTGGGAATTCGCCGCGGCTGGGCGGGACTGGTTGAACTGGTAGCAGAGCCGCAGGCCGACAACAGCTCGTGCGTGCAGGAGTTGACCCGCGACGTGGTCAACCGCGCCGGCCGCACCGGCGGCACCTTTCTACACACCTCGCGCACCCGGCCGAGCCATCTGCCGAAAGACAATCTGCCCGCGCACCTGCGGGACAAGTACACGGAAAAGATTAACGACGTCACCCCCGAGGTGCTGAAAAACATCGAATTTCTCGGGCTCGATTTTCTGATCCCCATCGGCGGTGACGACACCCTGAGCTATGCGCAGCGCCTGCACGAGGAAGGGGTCAAAGTGGTCGCCATCCCCAAAACGATGGACAACGACGTGCCGGGCACCGACTACTGCATCGGCTTTTCCACCTGCGTCACCCGCACCATCGAGCTGACCCACCGCCTGCGCACCTCGGCCGGCTCCCACGAGCGCTACCTGGTGATCGAGGTCTTTGGGCGCTACGCCGGGTTTACCGCGCTGCTGCCGACCATGGCCGGAGCGGCGGATCGCTGCATCATCCCGGAGCACAACTTCGACATTGAGCAGTTAGCGCGCCTGCTCACCGAGGATCGCAACAAGCATCCGAGCAAATACGCCGTGGTCCTGGTTTCCGAAGGGGCCAAAATGCGCCACCAGCAGGATATGTCGTTCGAGGGGGAGGAGGTCGACCAGTACGGTCACCGCAAGCTGGGAGGGATCGGGGACAAAGTCTCGGCGATGCTCAAGGAACTCTCGCCCGGGTTTAATAACGGCCGCAGCATCAATGTGCTCAACCAGCGCCTCGGCTACCTGGTGCGCAGCGGCGAACCGGACGCACTGGACTCCATCGTTCCCATGGCCTTCGGCAATATCGCCCTCGACCTGGTGCTCGAAGGCACCTCGGGACGGCTGGTCAGCATCCACAACGGCCATTACGACACAGTGCCGATCACGACCGTCACCGGCCAGAAAAAAGTGGTCGACGTGGAGAAGTACTACAATATCGAGCGGCTGCGCCCCAAATACGAATCCTTCCAGCGCCAGCCCCTGTTCATCATGACCAGCGATCTGTAAGAAACACGCAGCGGGGCCGTTTCCTGCCACGTCAGGAGACGACCCCGTTCACTCCTCCCAAACGGCTGTTCACCTCACTGACCTGGGCGTTGAGCGTCCAGTAATCGTAAATGATGCCGACAAGAAACAAACCGCCGGTGAGTAGATAAATCAACCCGGTCAGCCATTTGCCCAGATAAAAGCGGTGAACGCCGAATACGCCGACGAAAGTGAGCAGCACCCAGGCGATGTTGTAGTCTCTCGCCCCGGGGGTGAAGCGCAGATCGGCGGAGCGATCCATGGATGGGATCAGAAACAGGTCGATGATCCAGCCGATGAAAAACAGACCGAGGGTGAAGAAATAGATCGTTGCGCTGATGGGGCGGCCGTAATAGAAGCGGTGGGCCCCCATGAAGCCGAAGATCCACAGGATGTATCCGATAAGCTTGCTGTGCGTATTCAGTGTATTCATCTTACAACTCCAGCAGCATCTCTTCCGGTTCTTCCACCAGGTCCTTGATGCGTTTGAGGAAGCTCACCGCCTGGCGTCCATCAATGAGGCGGTGGTCGTAGGAGAGAGCCAGGTTCATGATGGGGCGGATGACAATCTCTCCGTCGCGCACGACCGGGCGGTCCTGGATGGCGTGCATCCCCAGCACCGCGCTCTGCGGCGGGTTGATAATCGGGGTGGAAAGCACCGAGCCGTACACGCCACCGTTGGTGATGGTAAAAGTCCCCCCTTCCAGATCGGCCAGGGTAATCTTGTTGTTTTCAACCTTCTCGGCAAAGTCAGCGATGGCCTGCTCGATCTCGGCGAAATGCATCTCATCCGCACTGCGCAGCACCGGCACCACCAGTCCCTTTTCGGCGCCGATGGCAATCCCGATATGGTAGTCGTGATACGTGAGTATATCGTCTCCGTCGATGCTGGCGTTGACTTCGGGAAAGGATTTCAGCGCCTCTACGCAGGCTTTCACGAAAAAGGACATCAGCCCCAGCTTGACGCCGTGACGCTGTTGAAAACTCTCCTGGTGTTTTTTGCGCAGGGCCATCACCCGGCTCATATCCGCTTCGTTGAAAGTTGTCAGCATGGCGGTCTGCTGCCGGGCCGCAAGCAACCGCTCGGCGATGCGCTTGCGAATGGGTGACATAGGCGTGCGGGTGACGCGTCCATCCTGCTCGGCGCTTCCACGAGGAGCGGGTTTCTTCTCCTGATCTTCAGCCGACTCCTTTTGTTTTTTTTCCGGCACTCTTTCCTTCTTCTCAGGCTCCTTCGAAGGGCTTTCGGCCGCCGGCACCGCTTTTCCGGCCGATTCGGACTCCGGCTTTTCCTTGTTTTTGGCAGCCTTCTTTTTCTGCTGAGCGGAGCCCTTTTCCTCCGCCTCTTCTGCGGCAGCGTTCTTGTCCTCTTTCTGCGCAGCCTCTTTTTCATCTTTCGCAGGGGCGGCGCCTTTTTCATCCTCGCCTTCACCCTCTTCCTCGTCAGCGATGGTGCCGATCACGGCTCCCACCTTCACCGTCTCCCCCTCGCCCACGGCAATCTGCAGCGTGCCCGAGGCATCGGCGTTGAGTTCAAGGGAAATCTTGTCGGTCTCAAGCTCACACAGCAGATCGCCTTTCTCCACCCGCTCTCCGTCTTTTTTATGCCAGGTGGAAACCTGCGCTTCATAGATCGATTCACCGACTTCGGGGACTTTGATTTCCATAAAAACTCCTGAATGAAATTTTCAACGGAGAGACGCGGAGAAAGTGAGACGGAGAGAAAAACATTTTAAGGAATAGATTTCTCTGCGCTCTTTATTTGCTCTCTGCGGCTCTGCGTTGAAGATTTTTGTCTATTTGCCTTCGGGCAGGTTGAAAGCCTCTTCCAGCAACGCCTCCTGCTGCTGCTTGTGCAGGCGGTGGCTGCCAACGGCGGGGGCGGCGGATTCTTCCCGGCCGACGTAGCGCGGATGCC
>NPID01000197.1_pt1 | contig 11943 bp, 8 predicted proteins | sample 8637491 | NCBI WGS metagenome assembly NPID01 (sample SAMN07420843, study PRJNA396082) | bioreactor metagenome | isolation source: sample BA6 brine-fed electro-methanogenic bioreactor BA | place: Japan: Kochi | collected 2016-06-14 | reverse complement strand
TTTTACCGCGAAGTGACCGGCGCGAGCCTGGCAGGTGTGCTGGAGTGCCTGCGCGATTATCATCGGCTGGGAATCTGGCTGGAGGTGACCACGCTGCTGATCCCGGAACATAACGATGCCCCTGACGAACTGCAGGCGATGGCTTCATTTATTGTCGATGAGTTGGGAGTGGATACACCCTGGCATGTGACCGCATTTTATCCCACTTATCGCATGAACGACGTGCCTCCAACCCCTCCGAAAACCCTGCTGCGAGCACGTCGTATCGGTCAGGAGGCCGGGCTGCACTATGTCTATACCGGCAATGTTGCGGATGTGGAGGGTGAAAGCACCTTCTGTCCCCAGTGCGGCGCGCTGGTCATCGAGCGGCGCGGCTTTCGCCTGGGCACCTGCCACCTGGATGAGGGGAAATGCCGTGAATGCGGAGCCCGCATTGCCGGAGTCGGTCTGGATTAGTCCCTTGCCTTATCACGGGGCGGGGATGCCGGCCGAATTGGGAAGCCAGAAGTCGTTGTTGTCGAGCGGGTCGAAGTAGCGGATTCGGCCAGGCCCCGGCACGGGATGCGTTTTCTCCCGGGGGGTGTTCTCGTGGAGCAGGCGGTCGACGGTGAGCATGATCGCCAATGCCGGACCATGCCGGTCGAGGGCGTGAAGGGCATAGGCCGAACAGGTCGGCGTCATGGGGCAGCGGGGGCCATCAACGGGCGAGATGAATTCTTGGAAAAAGCCGATCCCGTAGCGCAGGATACTCATGTCGCTGCCCTTGTCGACCGGTGCTGAATTGCGCGCTGCCGGTACCTGCCACGGCCCCCAGGATGGTGCTTGGGCATTTGCTTTTGCGCCTCCGCTGGGGCCCGCCAGCAGCAGGATCAGGGCGGCGCCCCACAGGACTCTCATTCTGATGCATCCTTCGGATCGTCACCGCGCTTTTTTTTGTGCCGCAAGGATTCGTGATAGCGCATGCGCTCGCCGATCATCTTTTCGTAGCCGCGATCCGTCGGGGTGTAAAACCGCCGCTCCGCCAATTGGTCGGGGAGGTGGGTCTGGGGCGCCACGCCGTGTTCATAATCATGGGCATAGCGGTAATCGCGCCCGTATCCCAGGTCTTTCATCAGGGAGGTCGGTGCGTTGCGGATGTGCATCGGCACCGGCAGCGCGCCGCTGTTGCGCACTTCCTTCAAGGCGGCGTTTATTCCGGCATAGGAGGCATTGCTTTTGGGTGCCGTGGCAAGGTAGGTCACGCCCTGGGCCAGATTGATCCGTGCTTCGGGCAGTCCGATAAAATGCACCGCCTGCTGAACGGCGAGGGCGACCTGCAGGCCGCGCGGGTCGGCATTGCCCACATCTTCGGAGGCGAAAATAACCAGGCGGCGGGCGATGAACAGGGGATCGTCGCCGGCTTCCAGCATGCGTGCCAGCCAGTAGAGGGCGGCGTCCGGGTCGGAGCCGCGCATGCTTTTGATCAATGCGGAGATGACGTTGTAATGTTCTTCTCCGCCTTTGTCGTAGAGCAGCGGCTTTTTCTGCAGGCTTTCTGCAACGTGGTCCCGTGTCAGAACCTGGCCTTCGGCTGAGAGAGTTGCGACTTCCAGCGCGTTCAGGGCGGCGCGCGCATCGCCGTCGGCGCTTTCGACGATAAAGTCAAAAGCCTCCTGCTCAAGTTCCATGCGGCGCTCGCCGAGGCCGCGCGGATCGCTCAGCGCGCGACGCAGCAAGGCGCCGATGGCCTCGGCGTCGAGGGGGTGAAGGACAAAGACCCGTGAGCGCGACAGCAGTGCGGCATTGACCTCAAAGGACGGGTTTTCGGTGGTTGCGCCGATCAGGATGATGTCGCCGCGTTCGACGTGGGGGAGAAAGGCATCCTGCTGCGCCTTGTTGAAGCGGTGGATTTCGTCGATGAACAGCAGGGTCTTGCGTCCGTGGTAGGCTTTGTCTTCCCGCGCCTTGGCGACAATTTCGCGGACGTCTTTGACCCCCTGCAGCACAGCCGAGAAGGAGACAAAGTGGCTGCGGGTGGTGTGTGCGATGACCTGGGCCAGGGTCGTCTTGCCTGTGCCCGGCGGCCCCCAGAAAATCAGAGAGGATATCCGGTCGGTTTCTATCAGCCGCCGCAGGGGTTTCCCCGGGCCGACAAGATGCTGCTGCCCGACGACCTCATCAAGGGTGCGCGGTCGCATGCGCTCGGCAAGCGGGGCATCGGGAGAGTCCTGACTGCTGTGTTCAAATAGATCCATTTTAGATTCATTTCTCCGATCGGAACGATTCTAGCACAGGGATTCCTGCTGCAACAACTGCCGCGGATGCCATCGACAGGGATAGACTCGGAGCCCCAGCTGTGCTAATTTCCGACGGCAATCAAGGAGGATTCCGGATGAAGAGAGTTGGACTCTACGCAAAAAAACATCATCCCGACGCCGTCGGTTTCGGACGCGAGGTCATGAACTGGCTGCTCGCGCGCAATATCGAGGTGATGCTTGAGGAAGACCTCGCTATAGCTCTCGGTGTCACGCGTGATTATGTGGATGACGAGATCCCCGAGCACTCCGACCTGATCATCGTTCTGGGGGGGGATGGTACACTGATCTCGGTCGCCCGTCATGTCGGGTCACGCATGAAGCCGATCCTCGGGGTCAACCTCGGCAGCCTGGGGTTTCTGACAGAGATTACGCAGGATGAGACTTTTACCACGCTTGAACGTGTGGTTAAAGGAGATTTCGAAGTTTCCGGCCGTTTGATGCTTGACGCGGTGGTTCGTCGCGACGGCAACGAAATTGCGCGCTATTCCGTTCTCAACGATGCCGTGATCAACAAGGGGGCGTTGGCGCGCATTATCGATATGGAGGCCTGGGTCGATCAGGATTACCTGACGACATTTAAAGCCGACGGGCTGATCATTGCGACACCTACAGGTTCCACCGCCTACAACCTGGCCGCCGGCGGACCGATCATTTATCCCGGCCTGAACTGCCTCGTCATCTCGCCCATCTGCCCTCATATGCTGACCAACCGCCCGGTGATTGTTTCGAGCAAGTCGGTGATCCGCATCGAGGTTAAATTTCAGGACCAGCATGTGGTATTGACAGCCGACGGGCAGGTCGGCATGCCGCTGCGCGGCGGCGATGTCGTCGAACTGCGCCGCTCGCAGACCCGTACCATGCTGGTCAAAAGCCCGAGCAAGGATTATTTCGAGGTGCTGCGGGCCAAACTACGCTGGGGGGAGCGCTGAGGTGCTGACCGATCTCAACATCCGCAACTTTGCGATCATCGACCGACTGCATGTGCGTTTCGGCTCCGGCTTCAATGTTCTCAGCGGGGAGACCGGGGCCGGAAAGTCCATCCTTCTCGGTGCGGTCGGGCTGCTGCTTGGCGCGCGGGCGCGTGCGGACGATATTCGGACCGGCGAGGATGAGGCCGGAGTAGAGGCATTGTTTGAGATTGATGAGCAGACGGCGGCTGAACTCGCGCCGCTGTTCGAGGAGGATGGTGTCGATTTCGACGGCTCGGAGGTCCTGATTCGCCGTCTCGTGAGCCGCAGCGGCAAAAATCGCGTGTTTCTCAACGGTGCCCTGGTCACCCTGGGACAGTTGCAGTCTATCGTCGAAAAACTGGTGACCATCTATGGCCAGCATGAGCACCAAAGCCTGCTCAAGTCTGAAAACCACCTGAAGCTGCTTGATGATTTTGCCGGCAGCGGACCTCTTCTTGTCTCCTATCGCAGGGCTTACGAAGACCTCCGTCAGGCTCGCGAAGATCTGGCCCGGCTGGAGACCGGCGAGCGCGAGAGACGGCAGCGCATCGACCTGCTCTCTTTTCAAAGCAGCGAAATTGCCGCGGCGCATCTCCAAGAGGGGGAAGACGGAGAGCTTGAGACTGAGAAGCGCCTGTTGCAGCATGCAGAAAAACTCACGGTCGCGACGCTGGGTGGATTTAATCGGCTGTATGGGGAGGATGGAGCTGCCTGCGAGGTCGTCGACCAGGCGGCGGCCTCCCTTGAAGCGCTGCTTGAGGTGGATTCACGGCTGGGTGATTTTGCCGAAGCCCTGCGCAGCGCTCAATACAGCCTGGAGGATGTCGCCGTGCAGCTGCGCAGTTATTCCGAAGCCCTGACCTTCGATCCCCAGCGCCTTGATGAGGTGGAAAACCGTCTTGCCGTGCTGGCCGGACTGAAGCGCAAATACGGCAGCACCGTTGCCGACATTCTGGCGTATCGTGACCAGATCGACAAGGAACTCTCGGAGCTTGAGGATATCGACGAGTCGCGCGCACAGGTCGCCGCCCGTATCGACCAGTGCGAAAAGGATGTTCGCGCCCGCGGCGAGGAACTCTCCACCCTGCGGCGAGAGGCAGCCCTCGATCTGGCGCGGAAGATTGAGCACGAACTGTCGGATCTGGCCATGGGACAGGCCCGTTTCGAGATCCGCTGCACCTCGCTTGAGGACTTTTCCGCCAATGGTCTGGAGAAAGTCGAATTTTTTCTTGCGCCTAATCCCGGTGAGGAAGCCCGTCCCATGGCCCGCATCGCCTCCGGCGGCGAATTGTCCCGCATTATGCTGGCCCTGAAGCGGGCCGCACCGGGGCATGAAACTCAAACCCTCATTTTCGATGAAGTCGACGCCGGCATCGGTGGCGTGACCGCCACCCGGGTCGGTGAAAAGCTGCGTTCTCTGGCGTCGGAGCAGCAGGTGCTCTGCGTAACGCACCTGCCCCAGGTAGCCGCTTTTGCTGACCGGCAGTATCTCATCGCAAAGTCCGAGGTCGACGGCCGGACCCGCACCGAAGTTGAGCTGCTGGATGAACAGGGCAGGGTCCGTGAGATGGCCCGCATGCTTGGAGGCGCGCGCACCACGGAGCGCAGCCTTGAACACGCACGTGAGTTGATCAGTTCTTCCGTGGTGCGTTGACCGTTTAGCTTAAACCTGCTGGTGTCGTGCCGGGTCCCGGTGCGGCCGAAAGGAATGGCACACATGATCCGCAAAGCCCTGATTTCTGATGCCAAGACGATTCAGAAACTGTTGATGGAATATGCCAGGGACGGGCTGATGCTGCCCCGTTCGCTTTCCGAGATTTACGAGAATATACGGGATTTTTATGTCTTTGATGAGCAGGGCACGGTTCTCGGTACAGTCTGTCTCAGTATCTGCTGGGAGGATCTGGCCGAAGTGCGCTCCCTCGCGGTGGCAGAATCCGCATCCGGCCGCGGCATTGGACGCAGCCTGGTCGAAGTCTGCCTGGAAGAGGCCCGGGAGTTGGGGCTGCGTCGCGTCTTTGCCCTGACCTACAAACCCGACTTTTTCGCAAAAATCGGGTTTCGGGAAATCGAAAAAAGTGAACTTCCGCACAAGATATGGGGCGACTGTCTGAAGTGCGCCAAGTTCCCTGACTGTGATGAGATTGCGGTCTGCATCGACCTTTGAATGACGCTGGAAGTTCTGCTGGCCAGTGATTTTCTTGACAAAAGGCCTTAATGTTTCGTAATAAAAGAGTTGCTGCCCGATTTGTGCGACTCGAAGAGAAAGGTTTTCGTTTGGCCAAGGGAAAATTCACAATTCTGGTAATTCCTGAAGACGCCGATCAGGTGAGGCGCGTGGTCCTGCGGAGTGGTACGCTGCGCCTTGCTGTTGTTGCGCTTTTTCTGCTGTTTGGCGCGCTAGGCTTCATGAGTTGGGATTTGACAAGGAATCGGGCCGATCTTGGAGAACTTGAGTGGCTGCGCCAGACCCACGTTTCACAGAATGTCGCCATGCGAGAGCTGTCCCGCGAACTCGAGTCGCTTCAGCGCCAGATGGTCGTGCTTGCGCACAACGACGCCAAGGTTCGAGTAATGGCGGAACTTACTCCTGCAGTGCTCGAGCCGGATACCGGCGTGGGCGGCCCTGCCGAACTCCCTTCGTTGGAAGAGGCCTCCGAGTTGCAGCGTGAAATTGACCGGGTACGCGAGGCTATTTCCCTGCGCCGCGACAGCCAGGCGCAGATCCGCGGTTTTCTGAATGATCAAAGCTCTCTGTTGGCGGCCACCCCCCACGGCCGGCCCACCAATGGCTGGATCACTTCCGGGTTCGGCATGCGCAATTCCCCTTTCACCGGTGCGCGTAAAATGCATGAAGGCATCGATATCGCCTGCCGAACGGGAACGCCGGTCGTTGCCACTGCCGACGGGATCGTCAGTCGCGCGCAGAACGTGGAGGGATACGGCAAGCTGGTGGTGGTCGACCATGGCTATGGTTATCAAACCTTTTACGCCCATAATTCGCGCATCCATGTCAAGGTTGGCGACCGGGTCAGGCGTGGGCAGAAGATCGCCGCCGTCGGCAGCACCGGCAGTTCGACCGGTCCGCACGTTCATTACGAAGTGCGCCTGAATCAGGTTCCCGTCAACCCCTATAAATTTCTCTGAGTTTTCCGGTCGCAGCGGCAAGCTCCCGTCCCTGGGTTTTCGCCCGGATTGTTTGTGTTTTTCCGGAGTTGCGCGCTGCTTTGTTCTTGTGGCTCCCTGGGGGATGTGCTAAAATTCCTGCCTTGGTAAAGTTCATGAAAAAGGACGCTTTTTATTTTTCTGATGCTTTTTCATCAGCTGCCTGATTGCTTTTCCCACCTACAATATCAAAGTATGTCCTGTCGCCGCCGAAAGGTTTCGATTGCTCGGTTGGGCAGGGCTTGGAGTTTGTAAATGATTGGAAGTCTAGTCCGTAAACTGGTCGGCAGCAAAAATGAACGCGAGCTGAAGCGTTTGCAGGCAGCGGTCGATCGGATCAATTCCCTTGAACCTCAGATGGAAGCCCTCAGCGATGCCGCGCTGCAGGCCAAAACCCCCGAATTCAAAGAACGCGTCGAGAAGGGCGAGACCCTCGACGACCTGCTTCCCGAAGCTTTCGCGCTCGTGCGCGAGGCCGGACGCCGGGTTCTTGGAATGCGCCACTTCGATGTGCAGCTCGTCGGGGGGATGGTGTTGCATTCGGGACGCATTGCGGAGATGAAGACCGGTGAGGGTAAAACCCTTGTCGCTACGTTGGCCTGTTATCTCAATGCCCTGTCGGGCAAAGGCGTCCATGTCGTCACTGTCAATGATTACCTTGCGCGTCGCGACTCCGAATGGATGGGCCAGCTTTATCGCTTTCTCGGGCTGACTGTCGGCGTGATTGTACATGGGCTCAACGACCAGCAGCGCAAAGAAGCCTATGCCGCCGACATTACCTACGGCACCAACAACGAGTTCGGCTTCGATTACCTGCGCGACAATATGAAATTCTCCCTGGACGACTACGTTCAGCGACCTTTCAACTTCGCCATCGTCGACGAGGTGGACTCCATCCTGATCGACGAAGCGCGGACTCCCCTGATCATTTCAGGGCCGAGCGCCTCCTCGAGCGATCTTTACTACGCCGCCAATCGTGTCGTTCCCATGCTTAAAAAAGGGGAAATCATCGAATCGCGCGACGGCAAGGTCGGGCAGACCGTCAAGCACCACACCGGCGATTATACCGTGGATGAAAAAGCGCGCTCCGCGGCCTTGACGGAAGAGGGGGTTGCCAAGTGCGAACGCCTGCTCAATGTTGAAAATCTTTATGACCCCAAGAATATAGAGCTGCTGCATCATCTCAACCAGGCTCTTAAGGCTCACGCGTTGTTCAAGAAGGACGTCGATTACGTCGTCAAGGACGGCGAGGTGATGATTGTCGACGAATTTACCGGCCGCATCATGCCGGGGCGCCGCTGGAGCGACGGCCTGCACCAGGCGGTCGAGGCCAAGGAAGGCGTCAAGATCGAGAGCGAAAACCAGACGCTGGCTACCATTACCTTCCAGAACTATTTCCGCATGTACGAGAAGTTGGCGGGCATGACGGGTACCGCCGATACGGAAGCCGCGGAATTCCATCAGATTTACCAGCTCGAAGTCGTGGTCATCCCGACCAACCGGCCATTGATTCGCAACGACCAGTCCGATGTCATCTATAAAAGCGAGCTGGAAAAGTTCAAGGCCGCCATTGAGGATATCGTAGAGTGTCACCAGGCTGGACAACCCGTTCTGGTGGGAACCATTTCCATCGAGAAATCCGAGACGCTGTCCGAAATGCTCAAAAAGCGGGGCGTCCCGCACAATGTCCTCAATGCCAAGCATCATGAGCGCGAAGCGGAGATTGTCGCCCAGGCCGGACGCCGCGGGGCCGTCACCATTGCGACAAACATGGCCGGACGCGGAACCGATATTCTGCTCGGCGGCAATCCCGAAATGCTCGCGCGCAAGGAGGCGGCTCTGAATGAGGATCCGGAAGCTGCCTATCCGCAACTTCTGGAACGATTCGAAGCGCAGTGCGCTCAGGAAAAACAGGAGGTGCTGGATGCCGGAGGTCTCTATATCCTCGGCACCGAGCGTCACGAGTCGCGCCGCATCGATAACCAGCTGCGCGGGCGTGCCGGTCGCCAGGGGGATCCCGGCAAAAGCCGCTTCTATCTGTCTCTCGAAGACGATCTGCTGCGGATTTTCGGCTCCCAGCGCGTTTCCTATGTCATGGAAAAGCTCAAGATCCCCGACAACGAGCCGATCGAGCACGGTATTATCTCCAGGGCGATTGAAAACGCTCAGAAAAAGGTCGAAGGGCACAACTTCGAGATCCGCAAACATCTGCTGGAATATGATGACGTCATGAACCAGCAGCGTGAGGTTATTTACACTCAGCGTCGAGAGGTTCTTGGCGGCGAGAATATCGAGGAAACGGTGCTGGCCGTGCTTGATGAAGCGGTCGAAGATATGGTGGCGACCTTCTGCCCTGAAAAGGCCCATCCCGAAAAATGGGATCTGGATGGGCTGTGGAACGATTTTTTCAACCTCTTCTCTTTCCAGCCGCAGTTGCCCGAAGGTGATCTCCCTGCCATGTCGCCCCGGGAACTTGAAGAATCCCTGCGTGAGCAGGCAAGGGGGCGTCTCAAGGAGAAGGAAGAGGAGTTCGGCACGGAAATCATGGCCCACCTCATGAAGATGCTGTTGTTGCAGACCATCGACATGCAGTGGAAAGATCATCTTCTCTCCATCGATCACCTCAAGGAAGGAATCGGTCTGCGCGGCTATGCCCAGCGCAACCCGAAGCAGGAATATAAAAAAGAGGCCTACAGCCTTTTTATGGAAATGATGGGGCGCATCCGGCAGGAGCTGCTGATGAAGCTGTTTCGCGTCCAGTTGGCCCGAGAACAGGATGTCGAACAGATCGAGGCCGAACAGCGCCGCCGCAAACTGGTGATGAACCGGGCCGGTGGCGAGGACCAGGCGACCAAGCCGGTCACGCGGGATGCCGACAAAGTTGGCCGCAACGATCCCTGTCCGTGCGGAAGTGGCAAAAAATATAAAAAGTGCTGCGGAAAATAAAAGGGGCATGACGGGGTGAATCAGGGGGAGATGGGCATGGATCTGACTGACAGGAACGAGGCGGCGCCGACCATTCTGGTTGTGGATGATACGCCTTTTTTCCGCCAGTCTGTTCGCAATGATCTGGAAAAGCACGGTTTTCGGGTGCTTGATTCGAATCATGGCGGGGACGCGCGCACGTTATTGGCTCAGGAAAATATCTGTGTTGTGCTGACCGATCTGGACATGCCCGAAATGGACGGGCTCAACGTTCTGCGGCTGGTGCGTGAGCAGTACCCCGAACTGCCTGTTATCATTATCTCCTCGCACCAGGATTTTTCCGCTGCCCGCCAGGTGCTGCGCCATGGTGCCCTTGATTATCTTGTCAAGCCCCTTGAAGAAGACGAACTGATCGAGTCGGTGCGCCGCGCAGTTGAGGTGCATCGGGCCTCGTTGAATGAGGCCGCTGCTCAGCGCGAGGCCCAACGACGCCTCTCCGACCTGATTCTGCTCAAGGAGATCGGTGAAACGGCCAGTAACGGCGCCGATCTTCAAATTCTTTTCGACAAAATCGTCGATTCCATCAGCCTTTCAGCCAATGTTGAAATGGTGTCGATGATGCTGCGCGATGATGAAGGCAATCTGTCCATCGCCGCGGCGCGCGGTCTGTCTTCCGACATCATGAGCCGGGCCAAGGTCGCGCCGGGCGAAGGTATTTCAGGCCATGTTCTGGCGACCGGCCGCCCGGTGCTGATCGCAGACCTGTCGCGTGACCAGCGGTTCCATTCCGCAGGCGATGCCGAGCGCTACAAGAACCAGTCCCTGTTGTCTGTTCCCATCCGCATCAAAGACCGGGTGCTCGGTGTCATCAACGTCAACAACAAGCTCTCCGGCGAGACTTTCCACGTTGAAGACCAGAATCTTCTGACCACAATCGCTCATCAGGTCGCGCTGGCCATCGAAAATTTCAAGCTTGTTTCAAACCTGCGTCAGCAGGCGCGGGAGCTTGAAGAGGCCAACCTGCACCTGGTCAAGTTCAACAAGGCACGATCCAAGCTGGTCTGCAATCTTTCTCACGAACTCAAAACCCCACTGACTTCAATTCTTGGTTTCGTTGACCTGATCATCAATTTCTTTGATCACATCGATCGGGACGAACTGCGTGATTATCTGGGCAAGGTGCACTCCGAAAGCCTGCACATGGAGAAGCTGATCTCCGGAATGCTGCGCCTGTTTACCATTGATTCCGGCGGGGAGCAGTGGGACTGGCGCAGTTTCTCCATCGAGGGGCTGCTCAGCGAGGCGCTGAACCGTAAAGGATACGAAATCAACGAGAAGGAGATCGCGACCCATATGGAAATTCCACCGGATATCCATGATATTTATGGTGATCCGGAAAAGGTGGCCATGCTGATCAACGCCCTGGTGGACAACGCGGTGAAGTTCAACCGGCCGGGAGGAGGAATTCTGGTGCGACTGGAAAACCGACTGGTGGAGGAGAGGCCGCATGTTTATATGAAAATTCACAATGACGGCCTGGCGGTACCGCAGGAGGCCAGCGAAGACATTTTTAACGAGTATACGCAACTTGGCGATATCAACACGGAGAAACCGACCGGGGTCGGAATCGGGCTTGCCATCTGCAAGGCCATTCTCAATCGCATGGGCGGACATATCTTCCTGGAAGAAACCGCTGGCGAAGGCACCACCTTTGGCGTGCTTTTCCCCACCGGCTGAACAAAGGATTCACTGGGTATGAGCGAGCAGAAGCCTCCCCGCATCAAGGGGTATAAATTTGCCTCCCGCAGTGCGGGGCTTAAAAAATCGGGACGCCCCGATCTGGCGCTGATCTTCTCCGAGGTTCCCGCGCGCTGTGCCGGAGTTTTTACCACCAACAAAGTCGTGGCCGCTCCGGTTGTCGTCAGTGGGCCGAGAGTGCGTGCAGGGCAGTGCCAGGCGGTTCTGATCAACAGCGGCAATGCTAATGCCTGCACAGGTCGACAGGGGCTCAGCGATGCCCTGCGCTGTGGTGAGTTGGCCGCTGCTGCGCTGGGTTTGCCCGAAGACCTGGTGGTGGTGGCATCGACCGGTGTGATCGGGCAGAATCTTCCCATGGCCAAATTCGAGCAGCATATCGGGTTGCTGCCCGGACAGCTTGAGGCCGGCGGCGCGTCTGGAGTGGCTGAGGCTATGCGAACCACCGATGCCTTCCCCAAGATCAGCTGGCGGGAGGGGGAGGTTGCAGGACAATCCTACCGAATTCTCGGCCTGGCCAAAGGGGCGGGGATGATCCACCCCAATATGGCGACCATGCTGGCCTACGTCGTCACCGACGCCCTGGTTTCCCCGGAATTTCTCGACGAGACCCTGCGGTGGTGCGTGAACCGCTCCTTCAACGCCATCACGGTCGACGGTGATACTTCCACCAATGATATGGTGCTGATTCTGAGCAACGGGCAGGCGGAAACTGAGGAAATTTTACCCGGGACCCCTGAGGCAGAGGATTTTCAACAGAAGCTTCTCGAGGTTCTGACCGAACTGGCAAAGATGATCGTGCGCGACGGCGAAGGAGCCACGAAAGTGGTTCAGATCAGCGTGCGTGGAGC
>NPID01007945.1_pt1 | contig 11952 bp, 10 predicted proteins | sample 8637491 | NCBI WGS metagenome assembly NPID01 (sample SAMN07420843, study PRJNA396082) | bioreactor metagenome | isolation source: sample BA6 brine-fed electro-methanogenic bioreactor BA | place: Japan: Kochi | collected 2016-06-14 | reverse complement strand
CGCTAAGCAATGGCGTGTACCTACTTGTTGTACAAACCAACGGCAAAGTGTTAAGCACTAGGGTAGTGAAAAAATAAGCGACTTATCTTTTGTAAAAAGGAGATAAATCAATTTTGAAAAAAGCTGAAGCAATCTTAGTTTTTGAAAAACTAAGATTGCTTCTCTTTTTTACCTCCCATTAGCGATATTCACCCTTGCAGAAACTACCCTATTTTTGACTAACAATCAGAATTGTTCGTTTAAACAAAACAGGAAGCCATGTGTTTATAACCCTATAAACCTGTATTAAAAAAACATGGAAAGAAGAGTGATAATGGTCAAAGGGCTAATGGTTTTACTTCTGCTTCTGAGCCCATACATTGGTTTAGCCCAGCACAATCCTACCGATTTTGCCGTTAAAAGCCTTTCAACCCAAAACTCTGGGATGTATGTGCTTGGAGGCTGGGCAGTAACCAATATTGCTGTGGGTGCATACGGATGGGCAAAATACGGCAATAGTACCCAGTACTTCCACCAAATGAACCTTATGTGGAATGTGGTTAATCTCTCAATTGCAGGTTTTGCGCTTTACAATAATGCTCAACTCGATGTTCTTAGTATGAGTTCAAGCGAAGCATTAGATTTCCACAGGAAAACAGAAAGAATTCTCCTTATAAACTCCGCACTCGACATAGCTTATATAGGCTCAGGTTTCCTTTTAAGGCATTTATCCTCAACCCGAGCAAACAGCAAAGACATTCTTAAAGGGTATGGCAATTCGCTCATCCTTCAGGGAGGTTTTCTGCTAGTTTTCGACTTAGTTCTGTACCAAACCCTAAGGCTACAAAGGCTTTCCTTTACCGATGGCATAAGCCTTACAGCAAATGGAGATGCAATAGGATTACGTTTTAGCCACTTTTTCTAAAAGTTACAAAAATGGCATTTTACCAGCTACACAAGCAGCAGCACATTAAGGCTACAATCGATGAGGTGTGGGACTTTATCTCATCGCCTCACAACCTAAAGCATATCACGCCAAAGCACATGGGTTTTGATATCACAACAAGTAATTTGCCCAAAACCATGTACCCCGGCATGATTATTACCTACAAGGTTAGGCCAATGCTTGGAATACCCGTAAAATGGGTAACCGAAATTACCCATGTTGAGCACAAAAAGTATTTTGTTGATGAGCAACGAGTTGGGCCATACTCACTTTGGCATCATCAGCATTTACTACAAAAGGTTGAAGATGGTGTGCTTATGACCGATATTGTATCATACAAACCTCCCCTTGGCTTGCTAGGGGCATTGGCCAACGCACTTTTTATTCGGAAAAAACTCGATGCAATTTTCACCTTCCGCAAAAGTGCATTGGAAAAACGTTTTGGAGTGTAGGCTCTCAATTACATATTTATTGAGCATATTGCTTTACTCCCCATTACTACCCTGCTCCTCATAATCACTAATCGTTAAAAACGAGTACTTGTAGTTCATGGGGATTATGGCGTTGTAATCGTCAACCGAGGCGTAATCGAGGCAGGCCTCAATTATTCTTCTGCCCACTGGGTTTAGATCGGGAGTAAGATACTGTGGTAGCTCCTTCTTGAAGAAGTCGAAAAGTATCTGTGCACCTGCATCGTAACCATCAGTTCCTACCTCAACCTGCCTATGCACCTGAAGGAATCGGGTCGATATGCGAGCTCCCTCAATGGTTAAGTACTTCAGCTCGTAACCCAAGAACGGACAACGGGCTGGTTGATACTGATCGCTTCGAAGTTTGGCATTCCCACGGCGGGTGAGGTACTCGCGCATTAGCAGCTGAGGCTTAAAGCCAACTTTCCAAACTCCAATATGCTGGTTGGGAACGAGGGTGTAACGAGTGCGAGGCGTATCAATTATTTGCTCTAGGAGCAAATTGGCATGGTGTACCCTTTTGCCCGTGGCAAATGGCCAGTAGGAGCCAACGCCTTCAGACTCCATACCTTCACCACTAATAATGCTTGGATTTCCATGACCTCGTGGAGCAACCAGTCGCCAAATCCAAGCTAAAGCAGGAGGAAGAATATGAAACAAACCTATTATTCCGTAGTTAGGATTCTCCCTCGAACTTGGGGGAGTGCGAACACCAAAACTCCTCACATCAACAGCAATGGGCTTACTAATTACGTTGGGTACGCTATCGCGTGGAAGAATTACCCGTGGATTTGGGCATCGCTTACCCGGTGAATCCTCAATATGATCCCAAACAAGAGCTGTGCTATCGGGGTTGGTTTTCAGGTTGAGAAAGAGTAGGGGCTTTTTTGGCTTGATTGTTAGCTTCTCAAGAAATGGATCATCACCATAATCCAGTATGCTATCAACCCTAATAAACCATGCGTTCTCTGCATCAATTACCGAAAGCTTACCATTGTCCTTTTGGAGCGAAGGATGGCAGATGGCCATATCATCGGTAACTGGATTAAAGGAACAAAACACTGGCAAACTGATACTTCGCACTTCGTGATTAATAAGATTTTGGCCCACCTTAACCAATCCATTTGGCTCTCTTACAATGGTTTGTAGCATCTCACTTTTACCTCCACCGCTTGCGCCCTCGTGCATAAAGGTTGTAACATTATCGTATGGACTAATAACCTGAACGGTAGAGCAATGCGCAGTAATCCAACCCTCGCGCTCGCCCTTGGTTAGTAGGGCTCCGTAGAGCCCTTTCTTGGCACTTGGGCCAGGGTAAAGGTTGTACGAAAATATTTCGTGTAAGGAGTCGGTTCGATTATGAATTACAGCCTGCTTGCCCTCGAAATGGGTGTGCCTAAAGGGTGGTGCAACATAAATAATGGACTCAACCTTAAAATCACTGGTAAGCTCATTTACCGACATCATCTTCTGAAGCATTGCAAGTCCCAAGGCAAAGAAACCAGCATTGGCGGGAGCAATGGCCAATCCGCCTACACCAATGCCATCGCGACCAGCAAAGTAGAAGAAAACGGCCAACTCCTGATCTTTGAGCCAATGAAAAGTTTCTTTTCGCAACCCATCGAACTCATAACCGTACTTATCTCTGAATCTTATCTTATCGCTTGGCAAATCGTCGGCAATGGACATGGTTGCTGGATCGCGACGACGCATGTATGGCTCGGTGTAGTTTGCCGATACCCCGTTGGTTACCCTATGCACAATGGCCTCAACAAAATCACCTTTACCGGGAATTTGGTACTTCACCTCATACGAACTGTTTTGGCTACCGCCAAGTGCTGCCACCATAAGCTCATCGGTGGTATTGAAAACGGTATAGCCCTTGCAGCCTCTTAAAAGTTTCTCGGCATCGGTGGGGAGTTTTACCCCTCTCTTTTCAAGTTTGGATAGAAAGTTACTCATAATTAGGTATTTTATGTTGGTATTATTTGATGCAATTAATCAGGTTAACAGTAATCATTTCTATTTATCAAACTAGTTCCTCCTTAACATCAGCAGTAAAAATGCAAGGAGTAACACTCCTGAGGTTATACCTCGAACTCATCGATTCGCCGTAGGCTCCCGCCGAACGGATGGCCAGCAGATCGCCTCTGGTTAAACGAGGGAGCATAATGCCTGTGGCAAAAGTGTCGCTGCTTTCGCAAATGGGTCCAACCACATCGTACTTCCTTTGCTCGCTCCCATTATGATTAACACAGTAAATACTGTGCTTAGCCTGATATAATGCTGGCCTGATAAGATTGTTCATGCCCGCATCAACCACGGCAAAAAATCGCTCCTGTCCCTCCTTCACATATAAAACCCGTGTAACAAGCTCGCCACATTGCCCCACCAATGAGCGACCCGGCTCGAAATGAACACTTACCCCATCGGGAAGATCTAGATTGTCGGCAAATGCTTTGAAGTATCTAGCAAAATCAGAAATGGGGTTATCCACAGGATTATCATAATCAATACCAAGCCCTCCTCCTAGGTTAATGTATGTTAGATCAAGGTGCTTATTATCAGCATAAATATTATTTGCATAGAGAGCAAGCTGCTCGAACTTTGTCATGTCCGATATTTGAGAACCGATATGAAAATGAAATCCAACTAGCCTTACACCCTTAAGATTGGGCAACAATACTAGTGCCTCGTTAAGCTCGGCACTGCTAAATCCGAATTTATTTGTACTCGTTCCGGTTGTGATATGCTTGTGTGTACCAGCATCGAGGTTTGGATTTAGCCTAAGGGCTATGGGCGTTGAGCTACCCATCTCGGTTGCAATCTGATTTACAACCCTTAACTCCTCAAGCGACTCGATATGAATGCACTGAATCTGATTACGAATGGCCAGATCTATCTCCTCATTGGTTTTACCAACACCAGCAAAAACAATGGTTTCGGGTTTGAAGCCCGATTCGAGAGCGGCCTTCACCTCGTTACCACTCACACAGTCGGCACCCAAACCTTGCTTCGCAATCGTATCGAGGATACGCGGGTTAGAGTTTGCTTTCACAGCAAAATGAAGCGAGTATCCATAGCGCGATGCTTCTTTCTTGGCTACTTCTATTGTTTCTTTAAGCAGCCTAAGATTGTATCTGTAGGCTGGCGTTTCAACCGCTTGGGTATCGGCCAACGACTGGATTGTAAGCACGCTTTGCAATGCTTGCAGTGCAGTTACTTTATTATCACTATCGATTAAAATGGTGATATTATGGGAACTTCCACCGTATGATATTTGTCCGATTGGTATCTCCCTTAAAGCGCTAAGAACCCTGTAAGCAGCGCCAGGCTTTTCGGCAACAAAGTCGCCCACAACACAAATTATGGTCTGGTTGGGAACCACCCCTACGCTAGAAAAAGCCTTAAGGGCTTTTAGAATACTATCAAGGTTTTGAGTGTTATCAATGGTTAGCGTAACTGCCACTTCGGAGGTGGTAATGAGGTCGACAGGAGTTTTGAACTCATCAAAAACATCGAAAACCTTTTTAAGAAACCCATGAGCCATTAGCATTCTGAGCGATTTAATACGAATGGCAGTAATGCCATCCTTGGCTGCAATGGCCTTAATATCACCCTCCTGCTGATGCGAAGTAATCACAGTACCAGCATCGCTGGGGTTAAGGGTATTCTTAAGAATTACCGGAATATCCTTCTGCCTGCAAGGGTGAATGGTTGACGGATGCAGAATCTTTGCGCCGAAGTAGGCGAGCTCGGCAGCCTCATCGAATGAGAGCTGGCGAATGGGAATTGTGCCCTTTACATGCCTTGGATCATTGTTGTGAAATCCATCAATATCGGTCCATATTTGCACCTCATCGGCACCAATGGCATTGCCAATTATAGCAGCGGAGTAATCACTTCCACCCCTCTTTAGATTTTCAACTTCTCCTTTTGAGTTACGGCAGATAAATCCTTGAGTAATAATTACGTTTATGCCCGAGCACGAATCGAGCAACCGATCCAAACTCTCTGCAATGTAGTAGTAATCAGGTTCTCCATCCTTATCAACCCTCATAAAGCTGAGTGCTGGTAGAAGAGCCGATTCGACCCCCTGCTCGTTTAAGTAAAGGTGAAAAAGATTTGTGGAGAGAATCTCTCCAATCGATATAATTTTTCTTTCAGCAAGATTTGAAATATGATCCAATTTTGGTGAATGATCCTCGAACATCTTTTGAACAAACTCTTTACCCTTCATCATAAATTTTGGCGATGCGAAAAGATTTTCACAAGTATCAAGATGCATCTTTTCAATCTCTTTGAACTTATCCTTGGCCATTTGGGCTTTGCCCTGGTTGGCAAGGTTAATTGATTCGACAAGGCCATTGGTTACACCAGCCATAGCCGATAGAACCACAATTACAGGTTCTGTGGTGGGGATAATTCGACTTAAGCCCTGAATGCGCTGTGCCGTTCCCACCGATGTACCGCCAAACTTTAAAACTTTCATCTTTTTTGAATTTTTTTGAAGGGTTTTGAATTTCACAAAAAAAAGGCCTGCATAAACTGCAGGCCTTCGCTTCTATTTTGAGTTAAGAGTTTTCATTATTCACCCATTTCACCCAGCCTGCTTTTGCGCATACGCATCTTATTGAACATGGCTTTGGCCATATCCTTGCGTTTGTTGTTAAGCATAGCTGAGTTAAAACTGAACATAGTTAAATGGTTACTGTTTCGAATTGCAATATTAAGGCATTTATTTTAAAGATAAAATAGGCTTCCAAATTTTTCTTAACCAACATGCTACTTCAGCTCAACCACAAAGCAATCGGGATAAAGCTGCTCCACCTTTCGCTTAAGAGCATCGGCTTCGCGCCTCGAAGGGAAACCACCAACCATAAGCCGATAAATTTTTTCGCCATTCAGTGATGCTACCTGCACCCTAACCTCCTCCTTAAGCGATGTTTTTAAATCGTCGGCAATGCGTAAAAGGTTTACCAACTCTTTGTAGCTACCTATTTGCACTGCGTAACCCTGGGGGTTTAGGCGCATAACCTTTAACTCGTATAGTTCGTTTGATGCATTATCGGTTGGTGCAGGTGCAGGTTTTGGTGGCTTTGGTGCCACTTCAATGGGTCCTTTTTGCGGTTCTTTAATTTGCGCCGATGTTGGTTGCTTTGCGGCCTGCTGATTATTTGGGCGTTTTACGTGGGTTGTCGATTGCGGTCTGGATACTTCCTGATCTGCAACATTCCCTTCGCTATCAATCACCTCAATTTTAACATCGGCTATGCCGGCTTTTATAAAATCGAGCTTTTCGGCAGCCGAACGGCTGAGGTCGATAATCCGATTTGGCACAAAAGGCCCTCTGTCGTTAACCCTTACAACAATTGTTCTACTATTAGTTAGGTTAGTTACCCTAACCAGCGTACCGAATGGCAATGAAAGATGAGCGCATGTATTTTTGCTATGGCTGTATCTTTCGCCCGAAGCGGTGGTTCGCCCTTCAAACTTATCGGCGTAAAACGATGCCTTACCCTCTTGCACATATCCCGTTTGGGCAACTAAAACTGTTGAAGCAAACACGAAGAATATTGATAAAAATAGGGTTTTCATTGCTTTATGGCTTTTCGGTTTCAAAATCGGTATTTGTTTCGGTTACCTGTTTCATCTCCTTTCGTTTGTGAAAAAGCGATGAGATGTTGTAAAGATATGTAAAAGAAATGTTTTGTACACGCGCTGGCGATCGGGTTGGATTACCCTCAAATTTGTAGTAGTACAAATCGCCCAAACCGTAATGGAATCGTGCTTCAACCTGAATAGTTCCCCAGTTAAAGTCGTACCCTACACCCAGTCCACCCATTAGGCCATAATCGAAACGGTTGTCGCGCAGAATATTTGTTTCGTAGGTGCTCATCTGATAGCTTCCGGTAAGGTTATCGCCCTCAACCGAACGAAGCATATACGAAGCGGTTACACCAGCATTGAAATGGATAAAAATATCGTTATGCTTTGCCCTTACCTGCATAAAAAGGGGCATTTCGACGTAAGTGCTTATTCGCTTAAAGTGTTTCTCATCGCCTAAGGGCAATCGGTAACCCCTTTGGGTTAAGTTAACCTCGCCTTGAAAGCCAAAGTACTGCAAATCGAAGTACTTAAAAACCAGCCCAGCATCAAAAAGCCTTTCGTAAACAGGGCGCTGCTTGTAATCGGGAATAAAATCAACCGATGATATGCTGTATCCACCCCTCAACCCTACGTGCAGCTGCGAAAAGCTAGCAACGGAGATGGTTAGCAGAAACAGTAAAAGAAGGGTCTTCCTCATTATGCAAACAGCTTTACAAATTGGTTACTATTCCTCGATATAGCGATGCTTAATTTTGCTCTCAACCGAGTCGATTTTTGAGCGGATTCGCCCTTTGTCGCCTTTTCTTATATCAATATTTACCGTTACGTAAACCCTGTCACAGTCTTGCTCAAGCGTTGCATAGGCTTTTTCAATTACACCTAGGGCTTGGCTTAACGTTTCGGTTTCAACAATGGTTCCCATAGCTGTGAGCTGGCTATCGAATCCGCTTGAACGAACGCTTTTTACAACTTTGGCAACGTATGGGCTAACGCTTTCGCTTTTGCGGGTTGGGAACATGGCAAAGTTCATTACAACAGACATATGGCTAGCGTTTTAGGTTAAAACTAATATCGTATTCCCAGTTGGCTCTTACTTGTATCTCCTGGTTATTTGTTGCATCCTTGTAAAAAATAACCCGCTCGGGTTGTTTCCCTTCGAGGTATAAGCCGGTATCCCATTTGCCGTTCAAATTTTCATCAACAATAAATCTCAACTTATATTTACCCGGCTTAACATACGTAAACGAAATCATTCCGTCGGATTCAACCGTTTTCTGGTCAATAATTTCATCTTTACCTCCAAGCAAATGAGCAACCACATTTGGCGTAACCCCTTGGAGGGTGAGATTTATAATGCCAGACATCTCGGGGTTAGCCCCTCTAAAGTTAAATGTAACCGTATCGTTAGCTACACCATCGAGGTTAACAAAAGCACCGGGGAAGGCGGTTAGCTGGTAGTTAACAAGATTTTCCCAATTATAAGTAAACGAATACACCCTTGGGTCGAGTGAGTCCTTTGCGATGGTAGGGAGCGATAACGCAATGCTATCGGTTGAGTTAAAAAGATTTATGAGCGAAGTATCAACTTTTTGCTGAGGCATTGAAAACAATAGCGTAAGCGACTGGTTAGGTATAACATTGTCGCCCGTTCTAACCGATGACTTAACCATTTGGGTAGGCGTTTTTTCCTCAGCATTGTCCTCTTTATCCTTGTCCTTTTTCCCCTTTCTACCTGTTTGCTGTTGAGACGTCTCAGAGTAAAATAGTCTAAGCGTATCGGTTTGTGGCACAAGGTTCATTAGCGAGTCCGATTTAAGGTAATTAACCACCATGCGCAAACTATCGTCGAGTGCCATGTTAGCATTGGTAATCCAAAAATCGAGCGAATCGCCAACCACATTTCGTCCAGGAATAAACCACGTTTCAGTGCTATCAAGGCTATAGCCAATTGGGCTAAGGGCAACGTTTCCAATAGGTTTTTGCGAAAACCCTAGTTTAATTCTCCGACGCTGTGGCCGTGAGTAATCGGTTAACGACTGCACTTTGCTTTTCTCCTTAAAAAGCCTTAGCGTGTTTAGGCTATCGGCCTGTGCTGCTGCTTGCGAGGGGTTAACAAGCATATCCTCATTAATAATGGTATTGCTAAAGGCAATCTCCTCGGCCATTTGATCGAACAGGTAGTTTGTATTGCCATCGCGAAGAGCAAAAATTTTGTAGCTATTTTGCTTTAAGTTACTTAGGAAGAATGCTCCCTCTTTGTTTGTTTTTGTAACGTATCGCGGTCGCTTAATTATGGGTACCGAATCGGTGTGCTCTTCGTAAAGCATCACAAAAACACCCTCCTGCGGCTCAAGCGTAAACGCATCGATAACTCTGCCAGTATACCTTAACGAATCGATATACGAGCCCGTTGAGAAAGCAAACTCGAAGTTATCAATAGGATTATTCTCGTTGTTATCCCTTATGGCATCGGCAAAATACAGAGTATAGGTTGTACTATCGGTTAAGGGTTCGGAAAATTTAACTTCAAGACTTTTCCCCCTTATTCTTGTTTCGGGCAGCCGTTCTTGCGGGGGCGAAAGCACTAACTTTTCACCAATCTTATCGAGTTTAACATACTCATCAAAAGTAATTACAATTTTTTCACCCTTAAAATTAGTGGCATGTAGCAGAGGTTCGCTCTTAACCATAACAGGTGCAATGGTGTCTTTTGGTCCGCCCGTTGGTGCAACAATAACCGCACACCTTGGAAAGAAAAGGCTTGCCAGAAAAACTAAGGGGATTGCAAATGCGACTATCCGTTTCAATTCTGTATTGGAGTTAATTTGGTAGCAAATTTACAAATCTTTGGGCACCTTTTGGTCTTTATGCTGAACTTCTGCTTTATAAAACGCCATAAATTTTGTTAAGGTATGGCATGGGAAGAATTAGTAGTTTCAAAAACAAATTACAATCTTTGCAATTGTAAATAGATGCTTAGCTTTAACTCATTATGCTCATCGACATTCTTATTCTAGTAGTTGGACTAACCATTCTAATACTTGGAGCAAACTGGCTGGTTGAGGGTGCCTCAACTGTTGCCGCCAAACTCGGGGTATCGGCATTTACTATTGGGTTAACCGTTGTTGCGTTTGGCACATCAATGCCCGAATTTGTGGTAAACGTTATGGCCTCGTTCTCTGGCAATAGCGGATTAGCAATTGGCAACATTGTGGGAAGCAACACCATAAACATTCTGCTAGTAATTGGTATTGCTGCGCTTATTAAGCCCGTTGGGGTAAAAAGTTCAACCGTGCGCATTGAGGTTCCGTTTAGCTTGCTGGCTGCTGTTGTGCTCTTCTTTTTGGCAAACGATATGCTGCTCGATGGTTCGGATTCTTCAATCCTGAGTCGTATCGACGGACTTATTCTGTTTTCATTCCTATCCATATTTTTATACTACACGTTTCTCTCGGCAAAATCGGATGAGCATGCCCCAGTATCGGATGTGAAAATTCGGAAAGGATATATTACCATACTAATGATTGTTGGAGGCATTAGCGGTCTTTACTTTGGTGGTAAGCTAATAGTTGACTCATCGGTTAGCATTGCCAAACTATTTGGCATTTCCGATGCGCTAATTGGTTTAACCGTTGTAGCCATTGGCACTTCGCTGCCCGAACTTGTAACCTCGGCAGTTGCCGCATTTAAGGGAAACTCCGACATTGCCATTGGCAATGTTTTAGGCTCAAATATTTTTAATGTATTTATGGTACTAGGTATTTCGAGCATTATTCGCCCTTTGCCATTCTACCCATCGGCTAATGTTGATATTTTGGTGACTTGCTTAGCGAGCATTCTGCTCTTTATTTTTGCACTTGCCGGACCAGGACGAAGGATTGACCGCAAAGAAGGAGGTCTTTTTGTTGCAATTTACGTTGGCTATATTATTTACTTAATACTAACCGCCTAATAATTTATGCCTAACAAGAAGAATCAAAGAAATAGCAACATAATCTTTTTCTGGGTTCACAACCTTGTGGGTTCGGGTGGTCGATTTTTATTCAATATGCTTTTGAGCTTAACGGGAGGGATTCTTTTCAGCTTTAACCTTTGGCAATCGACCATTGCGCTAGCAATATTTGGTGTTGTGTCGCCATTACTTTTTACGCTTTGCCTCTACTCAATACTTCGAGCCACAACAACCAATTCGGACGATAGCCCTTTTCCCAAAGCCTTTACTAAAAGGAGAAGCAATGCCATAATGATGATTATTGACATGGCTGTTATTATAGCACTTGCCATTCTAATTCACACCAACATACTCAACTACCTTTTTGTTAGGCTGCTGCAAACAGTAATTTTCCCAGCGTTAATGCTACTTATGCTGAGAGTACTTTACGTAAACATTACCACTCCAAGAGAATAGAATTGACGCGGATTTAAAGCATCAGGTTTTGTGGATCGCCCTGAAGCCAATACCTGATATTATCAAGTACAATTTTGCCCCTAAGGGCAATGGCCTCATGTGTTGCAAAACCAATATGAGGCAGCAGCAACGTATTGGGGGCTTTAAGCAATGGATGATTTGCCTCAATGGGCGGTTCTTGCTCATAAATATCAATTGCTGCACCAGCAATAATCGATTGGTTAAGCGCATCGGCTAGCGCATGGTAGTTTACCACTTTTGCCCTAGCTGTATTTAAAAGGAAAGCCGAAGGCTTCATTAGCTCAAGCTCTACTATGCCAATTAAGCTTTGTGTTTCGGGAGTTAATGGGAGGTGAATGGAGAGTATATCAGACCTTTTAAAGAGCTGCTCAAAATCAACAAACGATATGCCTTCTAAATTTTTCGGGGTTCGGGTCCAGCAGATAACCTCACAGCCAAAAGCACTCGCAAGTTTTGCTACTCGCTGTCCAATTTGTCCATAACCCATAATGCCAAAGGTTTTCCCATTAAGCTCGTTC
>NPID01004738.1_pt1 | contig 11991 bp, 11 predicted proteins | sample 8637491 | NCBI WGS metagenome assembly NPID01 (sample SAMN07420843, study PRJNA396082) | bioreactor metagenome | isolation source: sample BA6 brine-fed electro-methanogenic bioreactor BA | place: Japan: Kochi | collected 2016-06-14 | reverse complement strand
AAAAGAGGTTCTTCTCAAGGAACTCCACCACCGGGTTAAAAACAACCTGCAGATAATATCCAGCATCATTAATCTTAGCAGATCTTCTCTGGACTACCTTTCGCCGGAAGAAGTCCTTGAACACGTGCATGAGCGGATAACAATCATCACCCGCATTCAGGAAGATATTTTCGATCATATATCCGAAGAGCGTCTTCCGGTCGGCGGTTTAATTACTTCCCTTGCGGGGTATCTTGAGCTGAACTGCAGTGACCGGCGCATCCGGTTTAAGGTACAAGCGGAACCGCTTGTGTGCAGGTCATGCGGGCTGGTGCCGTTCGGACTGCTTCTCTACGAGATGGTCTCCAATACAGTACGTCACGCCTTTCCCGAAAACCGGAAGGGGGCGGATTCCAGTGATCCGGAGATTGAGATAGCTTTTTTTCGCAAAAGCGATGACAGCATAGTACTGTCGGTCTCCGATAACGGCTGCGGATTCCCGTTTCAGGGAGATCCGCTTGAGCGGAAAAGCCTCGGCATGAGCATGATAAAGGCGCTCGCGGAGCAGCTGGATGGTACAGTGGAGTTAAAAGGGACAGAAGGTGTCTCCTGGACTGTTACCTTTCCCTGCAGCGAATTGAACGTAACGGTTTTCTAGTTGGCGGCTTTTCCGGTGGAAGAGCTGATCAGATCTTCCATATTGTACATGCCCGGTTCAAGCCCGCAGATAAAACGCGCAGCCGCAATGGCTCCGGTGGCAAATACCTGGCGGGAGTAGGCTTTGTGACCTATCTGAATAAGTTCGTCCGTTCCGGCAAAGTAGACATCATGTTCGCCCACAATGGTTCCTCCCCGGAAGGCGTGAATTCCCAGTTCACCTTTTTTGCGGAGAGCGTCACCGCCTTCCCTGCCGAAGACGTACTCCAGTTTTTCATGCCTTACTTCGTTGATGGAATCCGCCAGCATGAGGGCTGTGCCGCTGGGTGAGTCCTTTTTAAACTTATGATGCTTTTCGAAAATTTCTATATCGAACTCATCCCCGAGAATTTTCGCCGCGTTTTTAACCAGCTGCTGAAGAAGGTTTATTCCCAGGGACATGTTGGCCGACCTGAAAACCGGAATTGCTTTTGATGCACCGTTCAGGAGCATAATATCTTCAGGAGAAAGACCTGTCGTGGCAACCACCACGGGAAGCCCCCGCTTGACTGCCTCGGGGATAAAAAGAGGAAGTGACTTGGGGTTGGAAAAATCGATGAGGGCATCCGCCTCCACCGTGCATTCAGACAAGTGGGAGAAAACGGGGAAATCGGCCTCTAAAGGGTGTATATCGATGCCGGCGGCAACTTCAACCTCTTCCATGGGTTCAATCAGGTCGGCGAGCACCTTTCCCATTTTGCCGCTGCAGCCGTTTAAAATAAGCTTTGTCATGTTTTCTTCCTCCCCTTGTCTCCATGATGATATAAGAGAAGAGGGCTAAAATCAAGCTGAGGCTCTCTGACTGTATGTTTTGACGCTGCCGGTTTATAGTTATATGTAATAGGAGCGAATCAATATGGAACATCAGCATAATCAGCACCATCATGGACACAATCACGAGGCCGGAAAGAATATCGGGTTCGCATTCATACTTAATCTGACCTTTACCATTATAGAGTTTATCGGCGGGTTTATTACCAACAGCGTCGCCATCATGTCCGATGCGGTTCACGATCTGGGCGATACCTTTTCACTCGGGCTGGCCTGGCTTTTTCAGCGCATCTCCTCCGGAGAGCGGAGTCCGGCATTTTCCTTCGGAATGAAACGCTTCTCACTTCTGGCCGCCCTGATAAACGCCCTCATCCTGGTGGGAGGCTCGGCCTTTGTTCTCTCACGGGCCATCCCCCGCCTGTTTGCACCCGAAAGTCCCGACGCCCGCGGAATGTTTCTGTTCGCTCTTGCGGGAATGTTGTTCAACGGATATGCGGTTCTGAAGACCTATCGGGGAAAGACCATGAATGAGAAGGTTCTTACCTGGCATCTTCTGGAAGACCTCCTCGGCTGGGCGGCGGTATTTGTTACAAGCATCGTGCTTATATTTACCGACTGGGCATTTCTGGACCCGCTCATCTCTATTCTTATTACCCTGGTGATACTGACGGGGGTTATTAAAAACCTGAGAAAGACCCTCTTTCTCTTTCTGCAGGGCGTCCCCGACGATTTTACCCTGCTCGGGATTGAAGATACCATTAAAGAAATACCGGGAGTCGGGGCGGTACACGACCTGCACATCTGGTCCCTGGACGGAGAGAATAATGTGCTGACGGCGCATATCCTGCTTGAAGAAGGCTTTGATCTGGCGGAGTCCGGCGGTCTGAAGAAGAAGATTAAAGCCAGACTTCGTGAACTCGGGATAGGTCATATTACACTCGAGCTGGAAGTCCCAGGAGATGAGTGTGAGGATTCGTGCTAGTGTCCGCAGTATTCCTTCAGCTTCTGCCGACAGCCTCCCCTGCCCGTCGCACATACTCCCCGATCGGACCTTCCGGAAGCAGCGAAGGGTGGGGTGCCCGGAGGTCCAGGAGAAAGGTTCCGATGCGCGGGTCCCGCAGACGCTCCGGATACATGGCGAACCTGTCCCGCCAGATGCTGTTGTAGTCTCCCCTGTTTTTTACCACCAGGAAGCGGTTCCCCTGCGAATCGTTTATGGCCTCGGAACGGGAGCAGCCGGGGAGGCAGTGCGCATCCATCACCGTTTTTCCGCAGCCGCCATCTCCGCTTATACCGCCCGACTCACAATTGCGTACCAGGCAGTGCCGGCTTTTCATAAGAAACACCGGAGCCGCAAGCGGCGCCCACAGTTCGATACCCGCGGGAATGGTAATCTGTCCGAACCGGCCGGCGCTTAGCTCCGGTGAGCAGAAAGCCCCCCCTGCGCCGTGCTCCCGGAAAAAATCCAGGGCATACCCGTTGGCGGTGTTCAGCATCGGTCCCCCGACCCACGGAATGCCGTGCTCCTGTGCAAAGAAGGCAATCCCGGAATTGTCGGTGACAATGAAGGCGCTCTTCCGCCGCAGGAGAAAACCGCAGGCGGCCTCGTACTGCTCCCCGATCAGGATTGACGGAAACCACGGAACAAGATCCCCGTGTCCCGTAAAAACCGCCTCCGAAGCGGAAAGCTCACCAGGATCCGCGGGAAGCTGAAAAAGCGCAAGCACTCCGCTTTCCCGGGGAATCTCTTCCAGAATATCGAGGCTCCAGGGCTCACCGGAAACCGCCACCGCCAGACGCCGCACCGCAGGTCTCCCTGCGGGAACAAGCGGGGAAAGGGCTCGCGTCTCCGGCCGGCTCTGCACTCCCGGGCTCCGGGCGGCGTGAGTCTCCTGCCGCTGTGAAAGCAGCGCCTCCACGGCCGCTCTGCGCAGCTCGTTCAGCAACCTGACCGGAATAAAGAGACCCTCCGCAAGTCCCGCGGTATCGCACTCCTCCAGGAAAAAAGGCGTGGTGCCCAGGCGTGAGAGCTGCTTTTTCACCGCTTCGGTAGAGGAGGGACTCCCCTCCGCCCTTTCGGCGGCGGTTTCGGAGGCGACCCGCACGCTGCCCTCCGGACCGGCCGCTTCCAGCACCAGGGGCTCCCCGGCCCGGCCGGAAAGGCGGAAGCTCAGGGGGATTTTTTTCTCCGCCGCCTTCATCGAATCAAGCTGCCGGTTCACTTCGGAAAAATCGATCAGCCGCGGCTGCGACCAGATCTCCTGCCCCTTCAGGATTTTCCCCATCAGCCGGTGTTCGATCCGGAAGGCCCAGGCGCCGCTTTTTTTCCGCTCCAGGAGCGTCCCGGTGCAGATGAACTTTCCATCGGTATCCTTTATGGTGATGCTCTGACCGGCTCCGAGTCCGCCGTCCGAATATTTCCCGCCCGGAGACTCCCCGGCCGGAGAAAGCGAAAGTTCCCTTTCGGCGGCCGAATAGGCGGCCACCGTACCGCGCCGAATCAGGGACTTGTCGCCGCTGTCGGGGGTAAACGAGCCGGCGCCCAGGCGGCCCTTAAAGAGATTGTCGCTGAAGGAGCGGTTGAACACCGCCGCAAGGCGCGGATCGTTTTCCCGCGGCTCCCAGTGCGCGCCCAGGCGCTCCAGCTGCTCACGCCAGGCGGAAACAACGCTGTAGACGTAATCGTAACCCTTTATGCGCCCCTCTATCTTAAGCGAGTCGGCTCCCGCATCGACCAGTTCGGCGGCGGAGGCGAAAAGCGAATTGTCCTTCAGGTTGAGGGGCTTTATGGGCAGGCCCGCTCCCGGCATCTCCGGGCGGTCCGGAAGATAATCCCTCCGGCAGGGCTGCACGCAGGCGCCGCGGTTGGCGCTGTTCTCGTATACATGTCCGGAGATATAGCACTGACCGGAAAAGGAGACGCAGAATGCCCCGTGTACAAATACCTCGGCTTTAAGACCTTCCGCGTGGGCCGCCGCGATCAGCTCCCTCAGCTCCGCGAGGGAGAGTTCGCGCGACAGGTTCACCTGCCGGACACCCGCCCGGGCAAGGAGCCCCAGCTGTCCCCGGTTGTGGCTGGTCATCTGGGTGGAGGCGTGCAGCTCCAGCTCCGGAAAGATCTGCCGCACCACGTGAAGCAGCCCGTAATCCTGGACTATTACCCCGTCGATCCCGCTTACGGTCATCCCGGCCAGCAGTTCCATCACTTTCGGAAACTCCTCCTCCAGGATGATCACATTCAGGGTCAGGTAGATCCGGCAGTTCCGCTCATGGGCAATTGCGCAGAGCTCCCCGATTTCATTCGGGGAAATATTGACCGCCCTCTTTCGCGCGTTCAGCTCGCCGACTCCCAGATAGACCGCGTCCGCTCCCGCCAGAATGGCGGCTTTCACGGACCTGGCATCTCCGCCGGGTGCAAGCAGTTCGATGCTTCTCATGGGCCGCATGCTATCATAAAGCGGCCCGGTATTACATAGCGGGGGGCGTAAGACCGCCGGCCCCGGCACACCGCAGCCCGGCGAAAAGGGATCCGCCCTTCGACTCCGCCCCCTCGTTCCATAGCCGCTTCTCCCGCCGCCTCTCCGGGCTCCCCTTGCGGTCCGCCCTGGCGCCGGGGCGGGCTATTCCACTCCCCCCGGGCAGGCTCAGGAGAGCTCTTCGATAAGTGTCATAAGGGTTTTTTTCATCGAGATAAGCTCTTTGGAGGAAATCCTGCTGCTTCCCAGTGTTTCTACCAGGCGCGCGGGAATCTTTGAGGCTTCGGCCTCGAGCTCCCTTCCCCGGGTGTCGAGAGAGACAATGACCTCCCGCTCATCCCGGGAGGAGCGCTCCCTCCGGACCAGACCGTTCTGCTCCATCCGTTTAAGCAGGGGGGTCAGAGTGTTGGTCTGGAGGATAAGCTTTTCCGCAATCCTGTTCACCGTCTGAGCGTCGGATTCCCAGAGCACCATCAGGACAAGGTACTGGGGGTATGTAAGACCGAGGGCATCAAGGTGAGGCTGATAGGCCCGGGTTATCAGCCTGGATGCGGCATAGACGGGGAAGCAGAACTGGTTTTCCAGTCTGAGCTGTTCGTATGCCATGAGCTTATGCCTGTGCTTCGTCCGGCCCGCTTTGTCCGAGAAGCGCCTCAATGTCCGGTACCAGCTTGTCGGGGCTTACGGAGGGAGCAAAGCGCTTTACCGGTGAACCGTCGGGAGCAATGAGAAACTTTGTAAAGTTCCATTTAACCTTTTTGCCTATGGAACCGGGAAGAGCGGCGGTAAGGTACTTGAACAGGGGGTGAGCATCACTGCCATTCACATTGACCTTGCTGAAAAGCGGGAAGGTAACACCGAAATTTATGGTGCAGAACTGGACAATTTCCTCTTCGCTGCCCGGCTCCTGGTGGGCAAACTGGTCGCAGGGGAAGCCTAACACTACCAGACCCCGGTCCCTGTACTCTTCGTAGAGTTTCTGCAGCTCTCCGTACTGGGGGGTAAAGCCGCACTTGCTAGCCGTATTAACGATAAGCACGGTTTTTCCCCTGTATGTTTCCATCGGAATGTCTTCACCTGCGGTGTTTTTTGCCCTGTAGTTGTAAAAGTCTGATTTCATCTTTCGCTCCTGTCAGTTTGAATGCTAAATATCGTTTAAGATAATATCGCACACGATGTAATAGGTCAAGACCTCTCCCCGGTACATTTTCTGATAAAAGGGGAGTAAATTTCTGGATCAGAAACACCTTCCCTCATGTTCCTTCCGGCATTCGGGATCGCTGCACTGGTAGCAAATTTCGTTGTCCAGGGGCGCACCGTCGAAAAAAGCCTTCAGGTTCGAAAGGGTTGTGGAGGCAATATTGGTCAGGGCTTCACGGGTAAAGAATGCCTGGTGGCTGGTAACCAGAACATTGGGGAAGGTGAGCAGCCGTGCAAGTTTGTCGTCTTCGATGGTCTCATTGGAGAGGTCCTCGAAAAAGTAGTCTCCCTCCTCTTCGTAGACATCCAGGCCGGCGCTGCCGATCCTCTGCTCCCGGATTGCATCGATAAGGGCGCCGGTGTCCACAAGCTGTCCACGGCTGGTGTTGATGATCATCACTTCGGGCTTCATTTTTGCGATGGAGCTGCTGTTGACCAGATGGTGGGTTTCAGGGGTAAGAGGGCAGTGGAGGGAGATGATGTCGGACTGCCGGTAGAGCTCCTCCAGACTGACATAGTCGAAGCCGTATTCCCCGGCCGCTGACTCTCTGGGCATGGCGTCGTAGGCGATGACACGCATGCCGAAGCCCCGCAGAATGTTGACCAGGGCAAGTCCTATCCGGCCGGTACCGATAATACCGGCGGTTTTCCCGTTCATATCGAAGCCTATAAAGCCGTTAATGGAAAAATTATTGTCCCGGGTGCGGTAGTAAGCCCGGTGGGTCTTGCGGTTAAGGGAGAGCATGAGGGCTGCGGCATGCTCGGCCACCGCGTAGGGAGAATAGGCGGGGACACGTACCATATGAACATGCCGGAACGCAGCCTGCAGATCGACATGGTTGAAACCGGCACTGCGGAGGCCGACTATTCCAATCCCCATCTCCTCCAACTGCCGGATAACCGGGGGGGATAAATCGTCATTAACAAAGGCGCAGATGGCATCGAAGCCGCGGGCAAGCGAGACGCTGTCCTCATTAAGCCGGGTGGGAAAGTATTTTATTTCGAATCCGTATTCGCGGTTTGCCGCATCAAAAAACTGATTGTCGTAGGGCTTTGCATCGAAAAAAGCTATCTTTTTCATATTACGAATATAGCAACAGCGGATCAGGAAGTAAAACAGGCGCAGTCCCGTGTGCGGCAATTTGTCTTCATATGCGGGTATTGTTACGTTTTAATAGTAAGGAAAAGGAGGCATATATGAGCAGCTGCATTTCCAATATCACGAAGCAGATCCGGGGAGGGGAGTAATGGAACATAAAAATCATAATGAACATCATCGCATGATGATCCGGGATTTCAGGCGCCGTTTTTACATTACCCTGGTGCTGACAATTCCGGTTCTCGCCCTCTCCCCGCTTATTCAGTCTCTTCTGAATTTTTCGTTCGATTTCAGCGGTTCCGCTTATGTCGTATTTGCTCTGGCTTCGGTGATCTTCTTCTACGGCGGGTGGCCTTTTCTCTCGGGCCTGTACAATGAGCTGAAAGAGAAGAGTCCCGGCATGATGACCCTTATCGGTGTTGCAATTACGGTTGCCTATGTTTACAGCGCCGCGGTCAGCTTCGGACTTGAAGGAACGCCCTTCTACTGGGAGCTTGCAACCCTTATAGCAATCATGCTGGCCGGACACTGGATCGAAATGGCTTCGGTCCTGAGCGCCTCCTCGGCCCTCGAAAAACTGGCCCAGCTGATGCCCGGCGAAGCACATCGGAAGGAGGGAGATGATGTCACGGATGTACCTCTTTCCGAAGTGAAAAAGGGCGACATTTTACTGATAAAACCGGGTGAAAAGATTCCTTCCGACGGAGTGGTAAGCTCCGGTGAGAGCTATATCAACGAATCAATGCTTACCGGCGAATCACGTCCGGTAAAAAAAGAGGAGGGAGATAAGCTGATCGGAGGCTCCATAAACGGCGACGGCTCCCTGGAGTTGAAAGTTGAGGGGACCGGGGAAGATTCCTACCTTTCCAAAGTTATCAACATGGTGAGGGAGGCTCAGGCGGCGAAATCAAAAACGCAGGCCCTTTCGGACCGTGCCGCCTTCTGGCTTACCATTACAGCCCTCTCCGTGGGAACCATCACCCTGGTAACCTGGCTGCTTGTCGGTAAAGACCTTCAGTTCTCCATCGCAAGAATGGCCACGGTAATGGTTATTACCTGTCCCCATGCTCTCGGACTGGCAATTCCCCTGGTGGTTTCGGTTTCCACATCGAAATCGGCAGAAAACGGATTGCTTATCCGCAACCGTACCGCCTTCGAAAATGCCCGCAGGATTACCACCGTACTCTTTGATAAAACGGGAACCCTGACAAAGGGAAGTTTTGAGGTTTCCAGTGTCGACAGCCACGACAAAGGCTTTGAGGAGAGAAAGTTACTTGCCTTCGCAGCAGCGCTTGAAGGACAGTCCGAACATCCCATCGGAAAGGGGATTGTGACCAGGGCGAAAAAAGATGAGATCGATATCAAATCCGCCGAAGATTTTCAGGCGATAAAGGGTAAGGGAGTAAGCGGAACGGTATCGGGTAAAAAGATTCAGGTGGTAAGCCCCGGGTACCTGGATGAACAGGGTCTGGAAGTGCCGGAAGGGGCCGAAGCCAAAGGCGGCGTTACCAGGGTCTTTGTTATCGTAAAGGGTAAGCTTGCCGGTTCCATTGCACTCTCGGATACCATACGGCCGGAATCCAGAAAGGCAATAGAGGCGCTGCAGAAGCGGGGAATAAAATGCTGGATGCTTACCGGTGATAACAAGGAGACCGCCGAAGCTGTTGCGGACGAGCTCGGGATGGACGGCTTTTTTGCCGAGGTTCTCCCCGACAGGAAGCAGGAAAAGGTGAAGGAACTCCAGGATAAGGGTGAATACGTTGCAATGACCGGAGACGGAGTCAACGATTCTCCCGCTCTGGCACAGGCCCAGATCGGCATAGCGGTCGGTTCGGGAACCGATGTCGCTGCAGCCACCGCCGACATTATCCTGGTCAATTCCAACCCGATCGATATTACCGCGCTTATTCTCTTCGGCCGGGCAACCTACCGGAAAATGGTTCAAAACCTTATCTGGGCAACGGGATACAATGTAGTGGCAATCCCTCTGGCGGCGGGTGTCCTATTCAGCGCCGGCATCGTTCTCTCGCCGGAGGTGGGTGCAATTCTGATGTCCCTGTCCACGGTCATTGTGGCCATAAATGCAAAACTGCTGAGGGTGAAGAAGGAGGAACTGGAGGAGGTAACAGGATGAAAGTCGTTGGAAACGATCGGTACTCTGCGCCGGAGAAAGAACGCTGAAATGCCTTGTGACAGGATATGAGCTCTATATGCCTTATGAAGTTGTTTATGACCTGATACCGATTCAGATTGGCAGGATAGCTGCTCCTCCTTTCCAAAGACATGTTTTATTGAAAACTTCCATATTGTTTTCCTGAATAAAAGATGGCGTATCTCAATGTTTTCTATTGGGGCTTACTGAAGTGCTGCTGGTTGCAGGGAAGGGGCTGAAGATAAACAAACCGGATCAGAAAATTAAAAAAATATTGACAAGGCTTCTGATTTATTGAATAATTAAATATAATCTTCAATAAATCAGGAGGAGTAGGATTGGATACCAAGAAAGAGCTCATCCTGAAATCGGCCCTCACCTTTTTCGCCCGTTACGGATACCGTAAAACAACAATAGAGGATATAGCATCCCGGGCAGATATGACCCCCGGGAACATCTACTTCTACGTTAAAAATAAAAAATCCCTATACCACGAGACTATCCGTTACGGCTTATCCGGCTGGAGAGACTATGTGGCGGAAAAAATCACCGAATCCGGTAATCCCGTTGAACGGTTCAAGGTAATGGCGGTCCAGGCCTTCGAGTATCTTAAAAACAACGACGATCTCCGGAATATCATCGCCAACGACCCCGGTATTTTCACCCTCTCCGAAGAGGAAGATGCCTTTAAAGACATCAACCATGGCGCAATAGAGCTTCTCCAGGACGTTCTGAGGGACGGCATTGCCCAGGGCTTCTTCCGCCACGTCGACGTCCTTCATTCTTCGGAATTCCTTTTTTCTGTCTACATCATGTTTATCATCAAATCTTATGTGAAGTCTGGGAGCAACTGTCCCGACACCATGTTTCTTCAAGCCCTGGATATCTGCATCAGCGGTCTGCTCAACAGGGATGCAGGCCATCTGAAGATGTAATTCCTGCACCGGGACCATGGTGCTGAATTTAAAAACTTTTTTAAGGAGGAATTGATGACAGAAGCGACGCAACAGGCACTGACAGGGTTAAGGGATCTGACAAGCCTTAAATGGTATGTTATCCCTCTTCTGAGCATTGTGTTCTACATCTACACAACGGAAATCAAGAAAGCAAGATCCACGGGGAGCTGGAATGCGGTACTTGCGGGGGTCACCATTTTCGGGATGGATTTTTTTAACGAAACCTGGAACGGATGGATTATGTACCTGACCGGCTATTCTGCCTTCTGGACCGCTCCGGGAGAGACCGCCCTTCGAACAATGGTGGGATGGAACATAGAAATAATGTTCATGTTCGCCCTGCTGGGTATCATTTTCTACCATACCCTTTCGGAGGATCTGAATAAAAAGATTCTGGGATTGCGGGAAATGTGGATTGTTGCCGCAGGATACACCCTCTTCTGTCTCTTCATCGAAGTGCTCCTGAATATGGGTGGCCATCTTGTCTGGGCCTATCCTTTCTGGAACCGCTCCTTCGGTGGGGTCTGGCTTATCATGCTGATAGGATATTTTCATTTCTTCTGCGCCGCCATCTTCGTAATCACCAGAAAAACAATGAAGACGAAGATAATCACCATCGGAATCATTTACACCGTCCCGATCCTGATGAACCTGATAGCCTTCGGTCTACTGGGATGGCAGTACTGAACGCTTCTTCATAAAAACCCGGTATAGCGGCCGCGTAAAGCAGACCATCCGCAGCTCAACCGGAATGACTCCGGCCGCTATACCTGTTAAACCCTGACATAATGGTTGGGAAAACATTATGAGGAAATGCGGAAGCGAAGAATCTGGTGCCGGCGCCCTGCGGGTTATGAGCCGCAGCAGTGCCTTTACCAGGTGTAACCAGGGTTCTGGTGTCAGGTTCCTGGCTACAGTTGGGTGAGCCTCCGGGATCTATCTTAAATCCCGGGAGCCTTCTATTTATCAGAATAATGGAATCGGCACTGAATGATGGTGATTGAATCATCATTGTAGGTGTAAACCAATACATCTTTCTTGTTGATATGCCGGGAGAAGTAACCTGAAAGGTCTCCCTTTAAGGATTCGGCTCCTTCTTCCGGCGTTCGTCGTGCTGCCTTTATTAAGTTATTGATCTTCTTGAGTGTTTTGCGGTCCTGGCTTTGCCAGTACTCATAATCTTCCCATGCAGACTCATGCCAGTTGACCCCTCTACTCATCTATAAGGTCTCGTCTGATAACTCTCCCGGCCTTAACATCGCGGGCTGCCTTTAACAGGCGGCTGGCGTTCTCAGGGGTACTAAGCAGGTGGTTGGTGGTTGTCCAGCCATTGTAATCGGCAAGGGACATCACTACCACATCCCGGCCTTCCTTTGAGGTGATGACAGTTTCTGTAGAGGTATCTACAACGTCATCAATCAGTTGCCTTAGATTGTTCCGCGCATCGGTATAGGTTGTTATTCTCATGACATCCTCCTATTACAATATACTGCATGTTCAGGATTCTGTACAGCTTTCTGTGTAGAATGTTTCCAAATAATTATCCAAACTCCTCACACTCGACCATCCGTTCCATCAACTCACTCAAATGATCGCAAATTATGGGCCTCGTCCTGAACTCCATTAAGCAAAAAACCGGTTCCGTCTAAAAGGACAAAACCG
>NPID01001530.1_pt1 | contig 12063 bp, 4 predicted proteins | sample 8637491 | NCBI WGS metagenome assembly NPID01 (sample SAMN07420843, study PRJNA396082) | bioreactor metagenome | isolation source: sample BA6 brine-fed electro-methanogenic bioreactor BA | place: Japan: Kochi | collected 2016-06-14 | reverse complement strand
AGAACCTGCCGCGACCGGAGGAAGCCGTGCGGATGGATGAACTGCAGGTCCGCTCCGGGGTGAACGCCACCGTGGGATGCAGCAGATACTCCTCCCGTCGGCTCCGGCGCAGCGTCCCGTAGTCGTGCTCGCCCGCATCCCGCACATATTCCAGAAAGGTTGTATCCTGAACCAGCAGCACCACCGGCTCCCTGCTGATGAGCCCCAGCGTCGCCAGGCTGTGCCCGTCGAGGATGTCCCGGGCATCCACCTTGCCGTTGTTCAGTAAACGGTAGGCCGCCTGCGTCTCCGCCCAGCCCCGGCAGGCCGCCGGTATGCTCTGGGTGGAATGCTCCCCCAGTCGCTCCAGCAGAATACCCAGCCGGCTCTTCAGTCGCGCATCTGCCATCCTGCACCTGGCTATTTCCTCATCCACCCATCCCGTCATAGCGCCTTTCCGGTCGCAATCGATTAGGGAGAGGCTAAAATATTTCTTCATCCGGTCCGGTGATCCCTGAACACCACTGCGCGTGATCCTTCTCCTACACGGCGCTTGATCCATTCGCCCGAGGTGCCATGATCTTTACGCCATGACCTGTGTGTAATGGACAGTGGCACTACTTTCTTTCGACGATGAGTTTAATCCGCCCCTCTACCATTACATATTCTTCTTCGAAGGAGAGGATAGCCTGCTGTATTGCTGGCCTATTACCTGCTTTGCACGCACTTTCGAGTTCGGCACAACAATCACCGAAAGACAACGCTCCAATAGATCGCGATGATGACTTGAGTTTGTGCGCAACAGCCGCTACGTGCTGGGCATCATCCGCAGCAATGGCTGAGCGCAGATCTGCAACCTGCTCAGCTGATATGCTGAGATAGTTCATCAGAAACTCATGCACAATGTTTTCATCGTTTCCCACCAAACCTCTAAGGACGTCAAGATCTACTGCTGACTTTTCAGTTTTCTTCTGATCGGGGATAGGTATCCGATCAGTGATACCAGTCTCCACAGTTGTTTCCTGCGACGACACCCATTTTTCCAGTATCCCCTTGAGCACGGTGAGTTGTACTGGCTTCGTCAGGTAATCATCCACGCCGATATCCTTGGCCTTTACCTCCTCGCCACGCAGGGCATTGGCAGTTAGGACTACGATTGGGATGTGTTGTGCTTTCTTCTCTTCACTGCGAATAGCCTTTGCCAATGAATAACCATCCATCTCAGGCATGTGAAGGTCAGTCAGCACCATGGCGTAGCCAGTGTTTCTACGCCACAGTTGCAAGGCAACAGCACCGTTGTTGGCCATCTCGCCAGCATAACCAAGTAGACTAAGTTGCTGCAGTATAACCTTCTGGTTGATCAGATCGTCCTCGGCTAAAAGGATCAGTTTTCCCTGTACACGAGCCTCAGCAACCGTGGGGGGTGCGGCCTTGGCATGCGCCGAGTCTTCCACATTGTTCTCATAAGAAATCTCCGGGGAGGCTCTGCCTGCTGCAACCGCTACTGCTCGCAACAGCACCCGTCGTTGAAGAAATCCAAGATCGAGGGTAACGATGTCGGGTGCGATCAATCGAGGGCGTCGGCGCCTCCCTCTGGTAATCACTAGGTGACGAACATCAGTTGCGTCACTGAACTCAGTATGCAGTTTGTCCGTAGAATATGCGCCATTGTTCGCATCATGCACGATCACCATGGGGGGGGTTACCCCAACTGCCTGTGTAGCGGCTACCTTCAGGTCGGGTGCAATCAGAACATGTGCTCCGGCATCTTCGAGATAAGAACTTAGATCATTAGCCCGGTATTCCGGGTTCTCTACCACGATGCATTCCAACCCGGACAGATCTTGAAGCTGCTGTTCTACGCAGGCTTCAATTGTTTCTACTGGCAGGGTGACAGTGAAGCTGGAACCCTCACTTAGCACACTCTTCACCGCGATATCTCCACCCATCATCTCCACTAGACGCCGGGAGATCGCAAGCCCAAGGCCGGTTCCGCCAAAACGTCGTGTGGTTGACGATTCGCCTTGGCTGAAAGTTGAAAAGAGCCTAGCCTGAGTTTCTGTGGTCATGCCAATGCCGTTGTCGTCGATGGAGATAATGATATGTGAAGCTAACTCATCTGTTGGTTCAACGCGTATCGAAACATGGCCCCGCCGCTCTGGCCGGTCACCACTGAACTTGATAGCGTTGCCTATCAGGTTGTAAAGCACTTGGCGCAGTCGCGTCGGATCTGAACTGATCAGGGCTGGAACGCGAGGCTCGACAAACAAGACCAGATCAACACCTTTCTTCTCTGCAATCGGCACCAGTGTACTGCATACACTCTCAGCTATTTCGGTGATTGAGACTGGCACCTCCTCCAAGTCCAAACGGCCTGCTTCGATCTTGGAGAAGTCGAGAATATCGTCGATGAGACGAAGTAGGGTGAAGGCTGAGTCTCGAATGGTCGAGACCGCGTCACTCTGATGAAGATCAAGCTTGCTATGAGATAAGACATCCAGCATACCGATCACGCCATTTATCGGCGTCCGGATCTCGTGACTCATGGTGGCGAGGAATGCTGACTTGGCGCGATTTGCCTTTTGGGCGTCATTCCTCGCCTGCTCCAGTTGTTTGTTGGCGATTTGCAGTAACCTAGTGCGCTCCTCTACCCGGCGCTCAAGGTCATCGTTGAGCGCATGTATGGCCAATTCAGCCTGTTTTCGTTCACTAATATCCCGGATGGATACTGCTATCATCATGCCTTCCTCAGAGTTCATCGGACTCAGACTGATGTCCACCGGGAAAGTCGAGCTATCCTTGCGCAGAGCTTGCAGGTCGGCATTCTCACGCCCCATTGGTCGGGGCGTTGGTTCCTGAATATATTGATCTCGCATGTCGACATGCTTAGCACGGACTTGCTTCGGTATGAGCATCTCCACCGGTTGGCCAATAAGTTCGTTACGCGTCCAGCCGAACAACTGTTCCGCCTGATGATTGGCCTTGACGATCAAGCCCTCCTGGTTGGTCATCAGCAGGGCATCAGGTGAGAATTCGAACAGGTCTTGGTATCGCTGGTGGTCGCGCTCGCGCGACATCTGTCCCGCGGCGGCTAGTGCGAATGCACTCAGAGTCTGGGTAACCACATCGCTATCTGATATAGTTGATCGTTTCATCACCCCGAGAAGGCCCATCACTTGGCCGTTCACATCCTGCAGAGGCATGGCGGCATAACCTTGAATCGCTTTTTTCTTCAGGTAGTCATCTGCCGGATATTGGTGCTGAACGCCATCCTTGATTACTAAGGCATTACCGGTAATAACCCGCGCACAGGGCGTATCTGCCCAAACGTAGCGAATGTTCGGTACATAGCTGCCGTTTTCCACCATGGCGATAGTGTGAACTGTATCCGGAGACCCAGATTCCATCCGGCTGACAAAGGCGATATCAGCATCAAGAATCTCGGCAAGCCTGAACGCGGACATCTGGTAATAGGCGTCACCCTCCAAGGCAACGAGGTCGGTCAAGACGCTCTGCATAGCCTGTTCGATCTTCTTACGTGCAGTGATGTCCTGGACTTGCAAGATGAAGTGCTGAGGTGTGCCATTCTCTTTTCTAACCAGTGAGGCGTTAAGTAGGGCCCAGATGGTTCGGCCGCTCTTATGGAGATAGCGTATTTCCTTCTGATAGGTTTCGATCTCGCCTGCCAGCATCTGGCGGGCTCTGTTCCGTTCTGCGCCCAGATCGTCCAGGTGTGTGATGTCCTTAAACGTCAGGCCTAACAGTTCTTCATGTGGATAGCCGATTAGCTGGCTCAAAGCCTCATTGGCATCCAGTACACGGTAGTCAGGTGCCACCAAGGCCAAGCCGATAGGGGAATAGTGCATTGCTGAGCGGAAATGCGCCTCACTCTCGCGCAAGGCCGCGGTGCGTTCGTCGATGCGCAGTTCAAGTTCGCTGTTGAACTGCTGGAGTTCGCTCTCGCTACGCCTGAGTGCCAACGCAGTGCGCCGTAAAGCCAACTCCATGCCGTAGATTCGCCAGCTCGTAACGATGACACCGATGAGGATCAGTAGTGTGGTGGATGCCGCCTTTACATAAACGGCGGACTCACGGCCCAGGATGTGGTTATCACGCAGGAAGAGATCAAGCAGTCCTAGAGAGGCGGGAAGCACTACCCCGAGGGGCAGCAACCAGATTAATAGGGTCCTAGCCATGCCTTCGCTGCCCAATAATCTTACCAACCCATGACCAGGTGGGACACATGCAACACCAAGTACAAGTACCAGTGCCAGCATAGAAGTGTAGATGGAGGTGAAGTAGCCATAAAAAAACTCAGCCTTGATGACATGACCAATCAGGGAAAGCAAGGCCAATACTGCTGTCACTACAAGCGACCCCTGGCTAATCCAAACCATTCCTCGCTTTACCATGAGCTGTATCAGGAAAGCTATTGTGAGCAGCATCAGCATGATGGCAGTGGGCAAGGACATTCGCGAGGGGTTGTGAGTTTCATTAGACGACAGCGACGGAAACAGCAGGTTGTCCAGTTTGGCCGGTGCAGCGATCAGATACAGGGCAATCTGGATACCGGCTACAGCCAGTAGCAGCACTAACAGCCACTGCAACATCGGCTCTTTATGCAAGATGATGGTCTGCGGCAGTCGGTGCAGTGCGCTCGTGGGTGCCAGGTGCAGCATCAATGACAGGCCAAGAAGTGCACAGCTAATGGCGGTTAGGGGGTGCATCGCCGGCCAACCAGGATAGATGCGTGTGAGCAGATCTATATTCAACAACCAGCCGAGAAGTACCAGGACAGAGCCAACACTGGCCACTATCCCGACCCAAAAACCGACCGCGTGGCAGTTAGGCTCGAAATCCCTGGAATGGTCCCTGTGCATAAACACCTTCCCCTCTGTTCAGGTACGGCAATAATATCTTCTTCGATGGCGAGCCAACCATGGTTCAGACCAACTACAGCCACACTGCGGCCGATTCAGCGCACATCGACTATCCATTTAACTTAGTTTTCGTTATATAAAAATATGGTTGCTTGACCTACCACCCAACTCCTCCAGCAACGCCGTATTGGTTAAATCAGGGTCGTCGGACACTGTTGTCGTGGCTGTCCTGCTACTCACCTATATAACTGTTATAACTGTTCCTAAATATCGGTCACGGAGGGAACTCTGGCGACCAGCTGTGTTCTGAACGGGTGTCGACACCAATCAGGAACACACAAAGGCCACCTAGACGACCCGAAGTATAGCGAATCTTCGCCGAACACAGCGTCTGCAACTGCAGCGTGTAGTCCAAAATTCCCGAGATATGGAATATGACCGCCGCGCCCTGGCGATTCTACATCTGGCCAAGAGTAAGACGATGAAGGAGGTGGCAGCAAGGCTGTGCGCGGTGCGTCCCACGGTCCCTTGCTGGCGCGGTGCCTTTCTCATCCGAGGAGAGTCGAGCCTGGAGAGCCAGCACTGTGTGCAAGAGGTGAGGACCGCTGACCGAGGAGGTAGTGGAGCTGGTTCGAGAACTACTGCACATGCAACCGCCGAAACTCGACTATCTGCGCAGCCGCTGGAGTTCTGAGTTGCTAGCGTGAGCAGGCCTGCGCCAGCGGAGGTCACGCCTGGCGCTTCATTTGCGTGACTGCAATAGTGTTAGGCATGTTTAAGATTGTTAGTTACACCATTGACTAATTCTTTGCCAGCGTCAATCCTTAGCAATCAACTACAGAATAATGCGGTTTACAGCATCAGAGAAGGGACTTCCTAATCACCGACATAACCAACAATAGTGAAAATAGCGAATCTGCATCTGATGATGCTCCGGGGCAATACAGGGCGTCCCGCTCCGCCACAGCCCGGGGAGGATGTGTGGCGTTGGGTTAAGATCAACGCCGGCATCACTGCGGCCTATTTCACACTCGCACTGGCTGCCGGGCTGCTGACATCCCCGGAGATCCGCGCGGCACCCATCTGGCCTGCCGCCGGACTGGCCCTGGCCGTCATCCTTATGGTCGGGGCGCGCTGCTGGCCGGGCATATGGCTCGGTGCCTTTCTCCATCTACTCACCATCGATGGTTCCAGAACCGGCATCGCGGTTGCGGCAGCCGTTGCCGTCGGGATCACGCTCCAGGCACTCCTCGGGGCCCGGCTGACCCGGCACCTGCTCGCGGTGTCCCAGCCTCTCGTTCGCGAAGCTGCGTTGTGGCGCTTTCTGGTGCGGGGCGGCCCGCTCGCCTGCACGGTCTCGGCCAGTCTCGGCACTGCCGCCCTCTACGGGGCGGGTCGGCTGGCGGTGGCGGACCTGCCGGCCCGCTGGATGTCCTGGTGGACGGGGGATTCCCTGGGCGTGCTCCTCTTCACTCCGCTGGTATTGCTGGCCTGGCCCGGAGTCCGCCGGCTCTGGCCGGGGAGCGGGGCAAGGGTGGCCCTTCCGCTTCTCATCACCGCCCTGCTGCTGGGCGCCGGTCATTTTGGTCTCGACCAGCTGGAGGAGACCCGCGCCCGGGCCCGGGCGCAGGAAGTGATGCAGGGGGTCTCCCGGGCCGGCTTCACTCCCCTGCCACAGGTCATCCTGAGCCTTGAGGATGTCGGGCGTCTCTTCGCCGCGAGTGACAAGGTGACCCCCCGGGAGTTCTCCATTTTTACCTCCAGAATGGTCCAAGAGGCCGCACTGCGCTCAGTGGACTGGGCCCCCCGGGTGGCGGCCGCGGAAACTGGGTCATTTGAAGCAATGGCGCAACGGCAGGGCATGGAGGGTTATCACCTCTTCGAGCTGGATGCCGGTGGCCGGCCCGCCCCGTTGGGTTCGCGGCCCGAGTATTTCCCCGTCATCTATACCGCGCCCCTCGGGGGAAATTCCAGCGTGCTCGGTCTTGATCACGGCTTCGAGGTGCCCCGCCGGACCGCCATGACCAAGGCCTGCGACCTGGACGAGGCGGCGGCATCAGGTGTCGTACCGTTGCTGCGTACCAGCCGGGCCGGGATGCTGGTCTTTGTCCCGGTCTATCAACCGGGCTTTGTGGCCGAGACAGCATCACCCGAGGCGCGGCGCGAGGCACTGAGGGGTTACGTCGTCGGCGAGTACGATGTGCAGATCCTGTTCACTCTCCTGACGCGGCTGGCCGCGGAGCGGCAGCTGCAATTCCGCGTCGCCGATGTCAGCCCCGGCGACCCGCCGCAGACCCTGGCTGGCGATCTCCCCCCGGAGGCAGCTGGCTGGAGCCGGGAGGTGGATTTCGCCAACCGGCGCCTGCGTCTCACCATGCAGCCGGTGGCCGGCTACCGGCCCGGTGCCGGGTTGCGAAACGCATATATATTTCCCGGCATCTCGGTGCTGGCCGCATTCCTGGTGGCCTTCGCCGCCCTGGGCGCCGCGGGCCGGACCGTTGCCACCGAGGCGCTGGTCACCGAGCGCACCGCCGAGCTCAACCGTGAGCTGCTGGCGCGACGGGCCGCGGAGAAGTCCACCCAGGAGCGTGAGGAGGATCTCCACATCACCCTTCACTCCATCGGGGATGCGGTGCTGGCCACGGACGCGCGGGGCCGCGTCACCCGCATGAATCCGATCGCCGAGCAGCTCACCGGCTGGGCGGAGGCGGAGGCGCGCGGCCTGCAGGTGGACCGGGTGTTCAAGATCATCAACGAGGAGACCCGCGCCCCGGCCCACGTACCGGTGGCCGATGTCCTGCAAACCGGCGAAATCCACGGGCTGGCCAACCACACGGTGCTCATCGCCCGCGACGGTTCGGAGCATCCCATTGCCGATAGCGCCGCCCCCATCCGTGATTCCGACGGCAAGGTGCGGGGCGTCGTGCTGGTGTTTCGCGACGTGGCGCGGGAGCGGGAGGCGGAGTTGGCACTGCAGGCAAGCGAGCGCCGTTACCGCAACTTTATCAACATGGCCCCTTACGGCGTATTCGTCCAGTGCGAGGGTCGCTTCGTCTTCCTGAATCCGAAGGCAGTGGAGATCCTGGGCGCCCGCTCGGAAATGGAGATCCTGGGCCGGCCCGTACTGGATTTTCTCCACCCCGACAGCCGCGATGTGGTCTGCGAGCGCATCCGCCGGCTCAACGAGGAGCGGGTTAGGGTGCCGCCCCTGGAGGAGCGCTGGCTGCGCCTGGATGGCAGCAGCTTCCACGGCGAGGCCACTGCGGTGCCTTACGACCACGAGGGGCAGCCAGGTGCGCTCGTGCTGCTGCAGGACACCAGCGAGCGCCGGAAATTCATCTCTGAGCTGACCTTGGCCCGGGAGGAGGCCGAACAGGCCAACCGTGCCAAGTCGGCCTTTCTTGCCGCCATGAGCCATGAAATACGCACTCCAATGAACGGGGTCATTGGCATGGTGGACGTGCTGTCGCACTCCAGTCTCTCCGCCCACCAGGCGGATCTGGTCGGCACCATTCGTACCTCCGCCTCGACCCTGCTGGGCGTCATAGACGACATCCTCGATTTCTCCAAGATCGAAGCGGGCCGGCTCCAGCTCGAGGCGGAGCCTGCCTGCGTGGCCGAGATCGTCGAGGGGCTGTGCAGTTCCCTCGTGCCCGTGGCTGCGCAGCGGGGGGTGGACTTGACTGTGTTCATCTCCCCGGAAATTCCAGGGCGGGTACTCGCCGACGAGGTGCGACTGCGCCAGGTGCTCTACAACCTGGTAGGGAACGCCATCAAGTTCTCCGCCGCCACAGCGAAACGACGCGGCCGGGTGTCGGTGCGGGCGGAAACGGCAGCGGGGCCTTCGCTGCGGATCGCCTTCACCATCGCGGACAATGGCATCGGCATGGCGCCTGAAACCCTCGAACTCCTGTTCACGGCCTTTACCCAGGCGGAGGTCTCCACCACGCGCCGTTTCGGCGGTACCGGGCTCGGGCTTGCCATCTGCAAGCGGCTGGTGGAACTGATGGCGGGGGAGATCGCCGTGGAGAGCACCCTCGGAGTCGGTTCGACCTTCACTGTCACGCTGCCTTTCGAGTCGGCGGCGGAGCAGCCTCCGCAAACCGAACCGGAGCTCATGGGCGTGGAATGCATCGTCGTGGACGGAGCCGGGCGTGAAGGGGAGACCCTGTGTATCTATCTTGAGCATGACGGCGCACGGGTGCACCGGGTCATTGACCTGCCGGAGGCGGCCAGGGAAGCGGCCCGTCTGCCGGGGCCGGTGGTGGTTATCCAGTCGACGGGGTATGCCAAGCCGTCGACGAAAGCGCTGCAGGAGCGGTTCGCCGCGGTTCCGGACGTGCGCCATCTGCTGATCACCCGTGGCCAGCCGCGCAATCTCCGGGTCGTCGCACCGGACCTCGTCATACTCGACGGCGGGATAGTGCGCCGGCAGTCGCTGCTGCGGGCGGTGGCGGTGGCGGCGGGCCGGGCCTCCCCGGAGGTCATCCGGGAGATCACGGACGGGGTGCCGGCGGCCGAGTCGGTGTTGCCGCCCACCACCGCCGAGGCGCGCGCCCAGGGGCGGCTCATCCTGGTGGCCGAGGACGACGACATCAACCAGAAGGTCATCCTACAGCAGCTGGCGCTGCTGGGGCTTGCCGCCGAGATCGCCGGCGACGGCCGAAGGGCCCTCGATATGTGGAACAGCGGGAACTATGCTCTGCTCATCACCGATCTGCACATGCCGGAGATGGACGGCTATGCCCTGGCCGAGGCAATCCGCCGGGGAGAGGCAGGCGGTGAACGCAAGCCCATCATCGCCCTGACCGCCAATGCCCTGCGCGGGGAGGCGACTCGCGCCAGTTCCGTGGGGATGGATGCCTATCTCACCAAGCCGGTGCCACTGCCCAGACTGAGGGAGACGCTGGAGGCTTGGCTGCCCGCTGCGGGAACGGATCTGCCGGCGACCGCGGCACCGGTGGCAGAACAGGAGGATTCCGGCACCGCCGTGATGGATCTGGGTGTGCTGAAGGCATTGGTGGGCGGGGAGAAGGAAACCTTGCGGGAATTAGTTGCCGACTACCGGGATTCCGCCCGCCGGCTCGCGGTGGAACTGCGTGCCGCATACACTGCGGGTGATCCCCGGCGTGCCGCCAATGCTGCCCACAAGTTCAAGTCGGCATCCCGTTCCGTCGGCGCATTGGCGCTGGGTGAGATCTGCGCCGGGATTGAAAAGGCGGGCCGGGCAGGAGAAAGCGAGGCTGTCGCACGTGGGATGGAACAGTTCGAAGTCGCCCTGGCGGCGGTCGAGACGGAGATATCCGCCATTCTGCAGCAAACCTGAAGGGACCACGAACATGACAAAGGGAATGCAAGAATTAAAGGTGCTACTGGTCGACGATGAGCCTTTCGTGCTCAAACTGCTGGCGGGACAGCTGGCGAAGCTGGGCTGCAGGGACGTGACCACCTGTGAGCGCGCCCATGACGCTCTGGTTCTGCTGGAAATCGGCGGGGAAGAGTTCGATCTCATCTTCTGCGATCTCCAGATGCCGGAGATGGACGGGGTGGAGTTCGTGCGCCGACTGGTTCAGATCGCCTATGGGGGTGGGCTGGTTCTGGTGAGTGGTGAGGGAAGACGCACCCTGCAAACTGCGGAAAAGCTAGCCAACGCCCACCAGCTCCGCATGCTCGGTGCGCTGCACAAACCTGTTCGTCCCGAGCAGCTACGGGAGGTGCTTGAACGGGCCACCTCTCCCATTGCCCCAAAAGACCGCCCGCCGACAAAAACCTACTCTCACGAGGAACTGCTCAGAGCGATCGAGCAGCGGGAGTTGGTCAACTACTACCAGCCCAAGGTTAAGATGGACACCGGTGAATTGTTCGGCGTCGAGGCGCTGGTCCGCTGGCACCATCCGGAAGATGGGCTGGTCTTTCCGGATCAATTCATCACCCTCGCCGAGGAACATGAACTCATTGACGAACTCACCTGGGCCGTACTGGACAACGCGCTGCAGCAGGCCGGGCGTTGGCGCGACGAGGGCCTGGACCTGCAGGTGGCAGTGAATGTCTCAATGGACAATCTGGCCACCCTAGAGTTTCCAGATTTTATCACTACAGCCATCACCAACGCCGCATTGGACCCCTCCAGCCTGATACTTGAGGTAACCGAGAGCCGATTGATGAAGGATCCGCTCACACCACTCGACATCCTCACCCGCCTGCGCCTCAAGCGCATCGGCCTGTCCATCGACGATTTCGGCACCGGCTACTCCTCCCTCGCACAACTGCGCGACCTGCCGTTCGAGGAGCTCAAGGTGGATCGTGGTTTCGTGCATTGTGCCTCCCGCGATCCATCCCTGCGGGCGATTGTCGAGGCAAGCCTGGGCATGGCGCGCCAACTGGGGATGAAGACCGTGGCCGAAGGGGTGGAGGAGATGGAGGACTGGCATTTCCTGCGCGCGGCCGGTTGCGACATGGCCCAGGGCTACCTGATCGCCAAGCCCATACCGGCCGAGGAACTGCACGGCTGGCTGGAGGAGTGGGAAACGCGCCGCGCTGAGTTCACTGTTCCGGATGTGTGACTCACAAGACGGAGAAATGATGTACCTATGCATAGTCCTGACTCACATATCCCCGGGCGTCGCGGGTAGCAGTGTGGGGCGAGCACCTGGATCAATAGCGCTCACGGCACCACCTGTTCCATCTCCGCCAGAAATCGCTCCCGTCGGGCCAGCTTCTTCTTGCCGGCATACTCCACCTGGGTAAAGGACATCTGCTTCATCTTCGGACTCCGTATCCTTGCTGGAGAAGGCACTATTCTAACGGGGCGATCCTTGCTGTCACATGGAACAAATCAGCGATTCCTTAAATAAAACCCAACTCAATACAGCAATCTGAAGGCCTCAGTTATTTGATTTATGCACATGTTACGAATATATACATTCCGATAACATTGCATGCGCACTGTAAGTGCGTTTTGACTGCCTGTGGAGGCGTGACAATGGATGTCCGTAACATGGACTTGTTGCCTTTTGCCGTTGCCTTCGGGGTGACGGTTCTGCTGATCCTGGTGTTGCGTCCCCTGGCGTTCCGGATCGGGCTCGTGGATGTGCCCGGCGGCCGCAAGGATCATGCCCACGACACGCCGCTCGTGGGCGGCATCGCGCTGTTCTGCGGTTTCTTTTTCGCGGTTCTCCTGACCGACGGGGCGCTGGCGCCCTAC
>NPID01005844.1_pt1 | contig 12064 bp, 10 predicted proteins | sample 8637491 | NCBI WGS metagenome assembly NPID01 (sample SAMN07420843, study PRJNA396082) | bioreactor metagenome | isolation source: sample BA6 brine-fed electro-methanogenic bioreactor BA | place: Japan: Kochi | collected 2016-06-14 | reverse complement strand
GAACAGGAAGTTGAACTGTCCAAGCAGATGGAAGAAGGCGAAGCAATAATCAAACGGGTTGTGAAAGAGTCCGGGATGATTATTCCTCAACTTTTCAGTCTTATGGATAAGACGTTTTCCAAGACCGATCCACGTGAACTGGATCTCTCAAAGAAGGAGATTTCCGAAATTCTTACCGAACGGCGCAGGTTGAACCAGTTTTATCGTGAAAGCTTTCGGAAAGTCGGTCCGCAGCTCAAAGCCTATATGGAGCTTAAGCAGAAAGTTGTTTCAACCGGTGGAGATGTACTTACCGACGGCAAGCTTGGAAAGAAACGGCACGAACTGTTTGCCCTGATTGATGAAATGGATATCCATCAGGAAGAAATAGTCGGTTTTTCAGAAAAATTCAGCGATACGGCGAAGAAAATTCGGCATTACCGCCGGGAACAGGAACGTATCGAGAGACGTCTGGGCGTGACTTCTTCCAAGGAACTGCGCAATATGGGCCGCGGGCTGGCAATTCCCGAACGTAAACGGACGATAGAAGAGGATCTTCAGCTTTCGGCTGATCAGATCAAGGAAAAGATCCGTCTTATTCAGATGAACGAAAAGCTTCTGCTTGCTATCGAACTTGAGTTTGAAGATGAAATAGAATCTATTCTCGACCGGGCTCAGGAAATAAGCCATGGTCAGGTTATGATGAAGAATGCCAAAGACCGTCTGATTCAGGCGAATCTCAGGCTTGTTGTAAGTATTGCCAAGAAATATACCAACAGGGGGCTTCACTTTTTTGACCTTGTTCAGGAAGGTAATATCGGACTGATAAAGGCTGTGGAAAAATTCGAGTACCGAAAGGGTTACAAGTTCTCCACATATGCCACCTGGTGGATCAGACAGGCGATTACGCGGTCAATTTCCGATCAGGCACGAACTATCCGTGTTCCCGTTCATATGATTGAACAGATAAACAAGGTTGTGAGAGAGTCCAGACAGCTTATGCAGATTCTCGGAAGGGATCCTACGGATGAAGAAATCGCTGAAAGGCTTGGCTGGACGGTCTTGCGTGTTAAATCTGTAAAGAATGTTGCAAGGGAACCAATTTCCCTTGAAACACCGATCGGCGAAGAAGAGGACTCACTCCTCGGTGATTTTATTGAAGACAAGGATATTGAGAATCCTGCAAACCAGACTGCCTTTACGCTGCTTCAGGAGCAGCTGCAGGAGGTTATGAAGACTCTTCCGCCAAGAGAGCAGGAAGTGCTGAAAATGCGTTTTGGCCTTGAAGATGGTTATTCCCTTACTCTGGAAGAAGTCGGTCTCTACTTCAATGTCACCAGAGAGAGAATAAGACAGATAGAAGCAAAAGCTTTAAGACGGCTGCGTCATCCCAAGCGAAGCCGGCGATTGAAAGATTATATAGACAATTAAGGAGTAGATCCGATGGTGCAGGATGTTTTCTCTAAGCTTAAATCTCTTCAGGAGATACTCTCGAAAAAATTCGAGATTGAACAGGAAATTCACGATATTCCCAAGGTGCTGAACACCAGAAACGAGTTATTGAACAGGCTTAAAAAGAGCTATGTTGATAAGAATACTCAGGTTGAAGAAACCAGGGACCAGATTAAACGCTTGAAAATACGTCTGGATGATGCCGAGAGACAGCGCGAAACGTATGAAAAGCAGATGGATCAGATTTCCACTCAACGTGAATACGAGGCGCTGGACAAGGAAATAAAAGATGCTACCGAAAAAGAGCAGCATCTGCGCAAGGAAATTCTCAGACAGGAAAAAGAGCTGGAAGAGCTCAGCTATTCTCTGGAACAGGAAGAAACCATGATCCGTCAGCAGGAGGAAGACCTGCAGGAGGAACAGAAGAGAATAGAGGCTGAAAGTGATGATAAGAGAAAACTTCTGAGAGAACTCGAGAAAGAGGAAAAGACAATATCTCCGGGACTGGATGAAGAGATACTTTTCAAATTCGAGAGGATCATACGAAGCAAATCAGGGCTTGGAATAGTTTCGGTCAAGGATTCCGTATGTACCGGTTGCCACATGATGCTTCCGGCGCAGTTTGAGAATGATGTCCGTACAGGTGAAACCATACTCTTCTGTCCTTACTGCAGCCGTATTCTTTTCTATGAAGAAGATGAAGTAACGGATGGAGATTATGTTACCGACGAGGATAGCGGAAGTTTGACTGACTTGGTGGATCTTGGAGAGTTCGGGCTCGAAGAGTAGGAACTTTCATATTAATAGTGTATTTTGAGCAGGCCGGGCGGCCGCCGTATTTTTTAAAAAGTACGGAGGAAAGTCCGGGCTCCGCAGGACATGGTGCCGGGTAATCCCCGGGGACGGCTTCGGCCGTTACAGACAGTGCAGCAGAGAATAGACCGCCGTAGACCGGCTTGTTCCGGCTTACGGTAAGGGTGAAACGGCGGGGTAAGAGCCCACCGCTTTGCCGGTAACGGCAAGGGCACGGTAAACCTCACCAGGAGCAAAGTCAAGCAGCGGTATGGCTGGTCCGGCCGGTACCGCGGGTAGACTGCATGAGGAAACCGGAGACGGTTTTCCAAGATAGATGGTCGCCATAACAGAACCCGGCTTACAGGCCTGCTCTTTTTTCATGGAGAAAAAAATGATTCTGCCGCAAAGCAGATACCAGAAACGATATCGGCCGGAAAAAAATAATGGAAGAAAGATTATTCTCTTAATCGGTATCATACTGCTTTCTGCTGCAGGTTTGATCTTTTTTCTTTTGAACACGGATTCTGAAGACCAGGTTCCAAAAAATGTCATTGTGTCAGAAAAAGAAGACACGGTATCGATTCCCGTTGAAGAATTATGGAATCAGGGGGAATATGCAGGTGTTGTAGCCTGGGCGGAAGACGAACTGGAAAAAGATCCGTTTGGCATTAATGCACTTCTCTATCACGGCTTTGCCGCATTTTACCTTGGAATCGGGCAGTTTACTCCGGAAGAACAGATACCATTGTTCGACAAGTCCATTGTAAGTCTCAGACGGGCGCTGTTGTTTGACAATATGCGGATGAGAAGAGAAATCTACTATATTCTTGGAAAGGCTTACTATCATAAGGGCAGGTATTACGCCGATCTGGCTCTTGAGTACCTTCTTGAATCCCTGGCGGCAGGGTATGAAGGAGAGGATACTCTTGAGTATATCGGGCTTGCCTACGGTGAACTCGGAAGATTTGAGGAGAGCCTTGGTTACTTTCTCAGGGCCGTTGAAAACCGTCCGAGCGATATTCTTTATCTGACGATCGGGCAAACTTATGATAAAATGGATAACGAAGAGGAAGCAGAAACTTTTCTTCTTAGAGCTATAAGTGTAACGGAAGAAGAGACGATCGAGCAGAAAAGCAGATTTCTTCTTGGAAAGCTTTATATCGAACAGGAAAATTGGGAGCAGGCGGAAATACAATATAAACGGATTCTCGAAAAGAACAAAAGGTCTGCCGATGCGTACTATTACCTCGGCGAAATATATGAAAAGCAGAATAACAGTATAAAAGCCCGGGCTGAGTGGAGAAGAGTGCTTGAAATAGACCCTTCACATTATGGAGCCCTTACAAAGCTTTACTAAGACAACGTGGAGGACTACATAACATGGCTATGAAAAAATTTACCGGAGCTTTTTCTACGGATATCGGAATAGATTTGGGAACATGTAATACGCTCATATACATCAGGGGAAAGGGTATTGTAATAAGTGAACCCTCGGTAGTCGCCGTGGAACGGGGAACTAAAAAAGTGGTTGCCGTCGGCTCAGAAGCAAAGCGAATGCTCTGGAAAACACCGGGAGATATTATTGCAATTCGGCCACTGCGAGATGGTGTCATTGCGGACCTTGAAACAACAGAAAAAATGATAAGGTATTTTATTTCAAAGGTTCTTCCCCGGCGTTGGTTTGTTAAACCCAGAATGGTTATTGGTGTTCCTACATGTATAACCGAAGTTGAGCGGCGGGCAGTAGAGGAAAGCGCCTATAAAGCCGGAGCACGTGAAGTCAAGGTTATCGAAGAGTCGCTGGCTGCCGCGATTGGAGCTAATATACCGATTTTTGAACCGGCAGGACATATGGTATGCGATATCGGCGGTGGTACTACCGAGATTTCTGTCATCAGTCTCGGCGGTATGGTAGTGACGAATGCAATACGGCTTGGCGGTGATGAATTTGATGAAGCAATTATAAAACACGTGCGAAGTGTGCATAATCTGATAATTGGCGAGCAGACTTCTGAAAATCTTAAAATCAGTATCGGCAATGCAACTGCCGACAAGAAAATAGAAAAGATGGAAATTAAGGGAACCGATGCTATAACAGGTTTGCCCCGTCGTCTCGAAATAGACAGCGTGGAAGTCCGCGAGGCATTGCAGGAGCCCATCAATGCTGTTGTAGAAGAAATTAAGCGGACCTTAGGACAGACGCCGCCGGAGCTTGCCGCAGATATAGTTGAGCGGGGGATTGTAATGACCGGAGGAGGATCACTTCTTAAAGGGTTTCCCAGGCTTATTGCAAAAGAAACTGGAGTACCGGTTATACTTGCGGAAGAACCTCTGCTGTGTGTTGCGAAAGGTGCGGGAATGTACTTCGAACACACGCGAGATGCAGCGGGCAGCAAGACAATCTATAATACGCTTAACAGTTGAGCGTTAAGTATAGCTTTGTGTCATGAGGAAGCCTAAAGATTTTATTTCATCCCATGCCTCCGGGTCTCTCCTTGTCCTGTGTGTCATTGTGTCTCTGGTCGGTATGGGTGTGGAAACCAGGCGCAGAATTATTAATCCATCGGGACTCGTAAAGGGAACAGCTTCCGCAGTTCAATATATCTTTTCTTCGATTGAAGGTTTTGTTTCCGGAACAATAAACTCCATCGGAGAATTGAATGATCTGAGGGAAGAATACCTTTCCCTTCAGGAACAGGTAAAAGAGTATCAGATGGTAAAACAGGATCTTGATTCTCTGAAAATGGAGAATGACCGCCTGAGGCGTCAACTGGGCTTTTCAATTGATCAGGAATATCGACATGTTCCCGCTCATATCATCGCAATGGATCCGGGTACGCTGTTTAACGGTATGACCATAGATAAAGGTAATCGTGACGGCGTAGCCGTTGATATGCCTGTAATAGCGTATCAGGATGGAAAGCAGGGTCTTGTTGGGAAGGTCATTTCTGCCGGAACTCACACAGCAATGATACTGCCAGTCTTTGATCAGGAGTGTTATGTAGCAGCACGATTTGCCGAGAGCCGGTATGAAGGGCTTGTTGGCGGCAGTGACAGAAAAGACGGCACTCTCTATATGAGGTATGTAAAGAAAAGGGCAAGAAACGAGATCCATACCGGCAACACCGTGGTAACCAGCGGACTGCGCTCCATATATCCCGGAGAAATTCCCATAGGGGACGTAATAAAAATAGAAGCGCCCGAATGGCAGCCTTCGCTTATTGTTGAAATTGAACCAGTGATAGATTTTTCAAGACTGGAATATGTATTTGTTCTTCAGCAGGAGAAAAAATGATGAGAACAGGAAAAACAGTTTTGTTTGCTATTGTTCTCCTCATGACTGTTTTCATAGATACGACCTTTTTAAAAGGCTGGTCCTGGAATGGTGCTCATCCCGATTTTGTAATGGTTCTTCTTGTGTTTATTGCTCATTCGACGGGATCCAGACGTGCCGTTCTCCTTGGTTTTGCCGCCGGTCTCCTTATGGATATTTTAACCCTTGCGCCATTCGGATATTACGGACTTATTTATTCGACCACAGGATATCTGTTTGGAAAGACCAAAGACAACGTGTTTCTTGATCCTCTGCTTTTTCCATTAATACTTCTTATGGCGGCATCTCTTGTAAAAATAGTTCTGTCAGGAGTAATAAATTCCATATATCTTCCGGAAAAGGTGAGTACTGCATTTTCTGCTCCCGCTTTTGTAGAAATGGCAATGAACATGTTTCTTGCACCATTTATACTCGGACTTCTTAAACTATCTGGTCTTCTGAAAAGTCATGAACGGGATGGTTACTGATGCCCGGATTCTCAAGTCAGCAGGATTCCGTTTTTTCGAAGGGAAGGGTAATTGTCCTGGGCCTGATTATACTTGTAATTTCACTTGTCTATATTCTTTATCTTTTCAATATGCAGGTAGTTCATACTATTTTCTATCAGAATCGGGCAAAAGCGGTTGCAATGCGTTCTTTGACCGTTCCGGCGCAGAGAGGAGAAATATACGACAGGAATGCTGATTATCCGCTGGCAATGAATATTGATTCATTTGCACTGTATATTGTCCCGGCTCAGCTTCCTGAAGAGGAGAGGGAAGCTGTATTTGAACGTCTTGCAAGGGTTCTTGGAGTGGAAGTTTCGGCTGTAGAAAGCAAAGTCCCGTTTAGAACAGCACAGTATTATCAGCCGATTGAAATAAAGAGCGGAGTGGACCTTCCAACCATAACCAGAATTGCTGAAAATGTAGAAGATTTTCCCGGAGTATCCTGGAGCAGTAAACCAATAAGGCATTACAACGATGTGGAGTCGCTTTCGCATATTCTGGGATATGTCGGGAATATAACCGTAGAAGAACTGCAGGTCATGTTCAACCAGGGTTATAATCTTAACTCGGTAATCGGTAAAAGCGGAATAGAGAAGAACTACGACAGTATTCTTCGGGGAAAAGACGGGAAATCTTTTTCCACCGTAGATGTCAGGGGACGTCAGGTCGGCGGAATAAGCAACCGTATGGATACTCCGGAAAACGGAAAGAATATTATTCTGACCATAGATCGTAAGATACAGAAGTTATCCGAAGAAGCCCTTGGTGACAGAATGGGGTCTGTTGTTGTCTTGAAACCGGCAACGGGAGAAATTCTGGCCATGGTCTCTTATCCCTGGTTTGATCCGAATCTTTTTTATACGGACAGGAGTGATGAATCCTACAGAGAACTGAGTCTGGATCCCAGGCATCCTTTCCTCAACCGGGCTGTTCAATCGGCCAATCCGCCCGGATCAAGTTTTAAGATCATCATGACAACCGCGGTTCTTGAAGAGGAATCATTTGATCCGTTACAGACTATAAAGTGTGACGGCCGGTTCAGGCTTGGAGATCGCTATTTTAATTGTCATGTTCTTCATGGACATGGTCCTCTGAATCTGAAGGAAGCACTTGCCGAAAGCTGTAATGTGTACTTTTATACCGTAGGACTTCGGCATCTGGGTATCGATATTATCGCTGAATATTCCAGAATGTTCGGCCTGGGAGACCTGACAGGAATTGATATTCCAGGGGAAATAAAAGGTCAGGTACCTTCTCCCCAGTGGAAACAGCAAAGGTTTAACAGTCCCTGGGTCGGCGGCGATACCCTGAACACCTCTATTGGACAGGGATATAACCTTGTTACTCCTATTCAACTTGCAAACGCAGTAGCTATGTCTGTCAACAGAGGTGTTATATACAAACCTCATTTCCTGAAAGAAGTAAGAGATCCCACCAGCGGAGAAGTACTGGAAACTGCAGCTCCGGAGGTGCTCAAGACCGCGCCCATACGAAAGGATACCTTTGATACGGTCCAGGAATACATGCGTGGTGTTATTGTTGATGGAACAGCAGAGGTGGTTATTACTACCAAGGTTGTTGATGTTGCCGGCAAAACCGGTACATCCGAAGTAGGGTACGATGACAGATGGCATGCCTGGTTTGCATCCAACGGTCCATATGGTGCACCTCCTGAAGAACAGGTTGTAGTCATAACAATGGTCGAAGCCGAGAACGAATGGGAGTGGTGGGCAGTACGAGCTGCGAACATAATTTTTCAGGGAATTTTTGCGGAACAGAGCTATGATGAAGCCATAGAGGCATTACGGTGGGGATGGCTGCATAATGATCGAAGGAGGGGAGAATAATGTCCAAATCAAAAAACTTATTCAGTTTTGATCCGATTCTCTTCGTGTCCATGATGATCATGATGGTATTGGGAATCCTGTTTATCTATTCAAGCGGTATCTCTTCTACAGGAACTCTAGTATCAGATGAATATGTATATCAGATTATATGGGTTGTCGTCGGTCTTGTGCTGTACTTCTCACTTCTGATGATCGATTATTCCATAATAAGAAACTGGTCTTTGACCATCTATGTCAGTTGTCTCGCTTTGCTGGTGATAACTCTTTTAATAGGACGGTCGGTGAATGGTTCACGGTCCTGGCTTGGTTTGTTCGGTTTCGGAATTCAACCCTCTGAATTTACAAAGCTTGCAGCCGTTCTTGTTCTTGCCCGATTTTTTGAAGAACACCGTAAACAGATTCATCAGCTTTCCATTTTTCTGCGCGGCCTTGTATTTGCCGTAATACCAATGGGACTTATACTCCTTCAGCCCGACCTTGGTACAGCTTCAGTTTTTCTGCCTCTTTTTCTGGTAATTGCATTTATTGCAGGCGTCCGCAAAAGGTATATTCTGTTTATTATTCTGTACGGAGCTTTGACTGTCGTACTTGGTGTTCTGCCGGTTTCACAGCTTTATTTTCTGCAACACCAGACGGCATTTGTCAAAGTTCTTGCCGATCCGTATCTGTTTGGAGTTCTTGTTATCTCGTTCCTGGCTTTATCGACCGCCTCATGGATCGGATACTGGTTTATTAGAAAAAAGTATTTCTACTGGATGGGATATTTTTTTGTAATACTCACACTGTCGCTTGCATCATCCACTCTCATAGAAATAGTATTGAAAGACTACCAGATAATGCGATTGATTGTCTTTATAGACCCCTCAGTCGATCCGCAGGGTAATGGATGGAATATTATACAATCGGTAACAGCGGTCGGTTCCGGTGGTTTCTGGGGGAAGGGTTTTCTGCAGGGAACGCAAAGCCATTACCGGTTTCTTCCCCAGCAGAGTACGGACTTTATTTTTTCGATCCTGGCCGAAGAGTTCGGCTTTGTAGGTTCATTTCTGGTGATACTGCTTTTTTCTGTCATCATTATCAGAGGACTGAGAATGATATTTTCCAGTAAAGACAGATTCGGAGCATTGGTTATTGCCGGTGTTATGGGGATTTTGTTCTTTCACATGTTCGTCAATATCGGAATGGCCATAGGAATAATGCCGATAACAGGAATCCCTCTGTTTTTCCTCTCCTACGGAGGCTCATCTTTATGGACAGCATTAATCGGTCTTTCTTTGGTCCAGAATATTTACATTCACAGATACCGTTATTAAGTGATCGTTATCAATCAAGCGAGGTTTTCAATTGACTCACAATAGAATAAATATAGAGCATGATCTGAGGAAGATCCTTCACAGTGTCGTTATGCCTGGAAGGTATGTCGGCGGAGAGTTCGGAACAATACGGAAAGAAGTAGACAGTCTGTACAGGGTTGGAATTTGTTTTCCGGACCTTTATGAGATCGGAATGTCGAATAATGCTGTTAAAATATTATATCAGGTACTAAACAGCATCCCTTCAGTTGCCTGTGAACGGGTATTTGCGCCCGCATTTGATTTTGAGGAAGAGCTGCGCAACAGCGGAATACCGCTTTACACTCTTGAAAGCGGTATTCCACTGCGTTCTCTTGACATGCTTGGTGTTTCTATCGGATATGAACTGGCTGCCACTTNNCTTCCATTCTTCATGTACTGGAAGCCGGGGGGATTACGCTGGAAAGCGCTTACAGAGCAGCTGATGAACCGCTGGTAATAGCCGGAGGACCGGCAGTTACAAATCCGGAACCATTCGGCAAATTCTTTGACGGGATTTTTATTGGAGAGGGCGAAGATGCCTACGCTGCTCTGGTTCGAAGACTGGCCGCTGCTGAAAAGACGGGAGCGGACAGGAATTCACTTCTCGGAATACTGAGAGAGGATCCCCACGTCTGGTATTCAGGAAAAACCGGAGAGACGGTCAAAGCGTCCTGGGGCGGATTCGGTTGTTCCGTTCAGGGCATTCCTCCNNTCGGAGAGACAATAAAAGCGTCCTGGAGCGGATTCGGATGTTCCATTCAGGGCATACCTCCGGTTCCCAATGTCAAGTCGGTTCAGGATCACGGAGTGATAGAAATTATGCGCGGATGTCCCAACGGGTGCCGTTTTTGTCATGCCGGTTATTTCTATCGTCAGAAAAGGGAAAAATCGATAGAAAATATAATACAGGAAGTTGATAATCTGGTTTATAAAGCCGGTTACAGGGAAATAACTCTTTCATCTCTTTCTTCCGGCGACTACAGTCGGATACGTGAACTGATAAGTATTCTTAATACCAGATACAGCGAAGAAGGAATCTCTTTCGCCTTTCCTTCTCTTAAAGTAACATCTTTTACCTTGCCGCTTTTGAAAGAGATTTCAAAGGTCCGTAGAAGCGGCTTGACTTTCGCCATAGAAGTTCCTTCTGAAAGCGCTCAACGGGGTATTAATAAAGGGGTAGAAATTGATCAGGTTATTTCTATCATAAGAAATGCCAAAGAGTCCGGTTGGCGACTTGCAAAATTCTATTTTATGATCGGGCTTCCTGCAGGTGAAATGGAAACTGAAATCGACCGGATAGGTTCCTATCTTGATGATATCCGATCCGCAGTCAGGATTCCGTTGAATGTCAATATTGGTACTTTTATTCCAAAACCCCATACACCTTTTCAATGGTCTGCACAGCTGCAGGAAAAAGATGCAGCTGAAAAGCTATATGAAATAAAAAAGAGATTTCGAAAAGGTTCAGTAAAAATCAGTTATCACGATCCTTTTATATCGACTCTGGAAGGTGTTATTTCGCGCGGAGATGCCAGGGTCGGAGATTTAATTGAAAAAGCCTTCAGAAAAGGGGCAGGACTTGATGCGTGGGAAGAGTTTATCCGGCGTGATGTCTGGAGAGATGTTTTCGAACAGGCAGAATGGAATGTAGTCGGAGAATCTCTGCGGGAACGAAGTCTGGAGGAATCCTTGCCGTGGGATTCTATCAATACAGGAGTAGGGAAAGGATTTTTTAAGCAGGAATTTAAAAAATCAAAAGAAGAGATAATAACAGCCGTATGCAGTGACCCATGCGATCATAACTGCGGAATATGTGTTGGAGATACTCTTGTTGAGAATACTCCTGAATTTGATGAAGANNAAAGCGGAGATGAAAACCGCCCTGTAGAAAAAATACTTTTCAGGTTTTCAAAAACCGGAAAAGCCTCTTTTCTTAGTCATATAAATACCATGACAATATTTGAAAGGTCTTTTCAGAGAGCGGGTATCAGTATCCAGTTCAGTCAGGGATTCAATCCGAAACCAAAGTTAACCTTTGCAAATCCGCTGATGCTTGGGATTGAGTCTGAAGCCGAATACCTGATGGTAGAGATGAAGCGGAATGAACAAACCGATAGTGCATTTGTGCGTCTTAACGAGGTACTGCCGGAAGGATTCAAGACCCTGGAACGGGGAGCTGTTAAACCGCCGGCAGAGGGTGAAAAGAAACTATCCCTTATGTCGGCTTACGGAGGTTCTGTATATAAGATACAAAGTGAATTTGATACAGAACTTGTTAAGTTGTATGATTTTTTTAAAACCAATATACCTTCGTGCGGTACCGTTGGTAATGAACCCGATGGGATAAGGCTGTTTTTACCGGATACTGCAAAAAAGGATGGAAACCTGAGATGGTATATGGAGCTTTTTTCAGAAAGTGTGAAAGATTTCTTTCATCTGTTTACCGTTCATCGTATAGAGTGCCTTGCGCGTCCCAAAGGAGTGCAGGGGGAACTGCCGGAGNNTAAGCTACGAAGAACTGTTTCTCTAAGTGGAGTCTTCTGCAAGGAGCGTTTTGGCTTCCTGCCAGAAATGCTCCATTTTTTCCATGTTCTCTTTTGAAAGTTCCAGCTTGGAATCGGTCATTCTTGATTCCACATGTTCAAAGCGGTTTATAAACTTGTTGTTCGTACGATGGAGTGCAATTGCCGGATCGATATCGAGAAATCTGCAGATATTGATGACAGAAAACAGAAAGTCGCCCATTTCTTCTTCAGCGTGGTTTCGGTCATTGTTCTTGAAGGCTTCAAAAAGTTCATCGTATTCTTCTTGTATTTTTTTCCATACATCATGAGA
>NPID01015859.1_pt1 | contig 12083 bp, 8 predicted proteins | sample 8637491 | NCBI WGS metagenome assembly NPID01 (sample SAMN07420843, study PRJNA396082) | bioreactor metagenome | isolation source: sample BA6 brine-fed electro-methanogenic bioreactor BA | place: Japan: Kochi | collected 2016-06-14 | reverse complement strand
TATAAAAACCGAAGACTTTGACTACGGTAAATTCGCATGGGTAAGAGATCCTGAAGGAAATCGTATTGAATTATATCAGCCACTATTTCCGGCTTAATTTTTCTTCCAAGCTGTTTATTTGATTTTTTATCTTTTTGAGTTCATTAATAATATCGGCATTTTCTGAATGAAGAATTTCACCAATCTGTTCAACGTTTCTTTTCGATTCTTCTTCTTGAATTTCGCTCATAGTATTTACTACTATGGCAATAAAAATATTTAATGTTGTGTAAGTGGCTACAAGTATAAAGGGTATAAAGTATAAATAAGCTAAAGAAAATTTTTCCATTACCGGTCTCGAAATTCCCATAGACCAGCTTTCAAGAGTCATAACTTGAAATAAGGAATACATTGAAGCACCGATTGTTCCGAAGAAATGAGGGAATTCTTTCCCAAAAAGATTGGTGCCGATTACTGCAAAAACATAAAAGACTACCAATAGAAGTGCGAAAATCCACCCAATACTTGGTACTGATTTTAATAAGGCTTCTACAATAAACCGCAATTTCGGTACAGCTTTAATTAATCTTAATGATCTGAAAATTCTAAGAGTTCTTAGGACAGATAAAGCTCCGGAAGTTGGAAGAAGAGCAGCGGTAACTATTATAAAATCAAAAACATTCCAACCGCTTTTGAAGAATCTAAAATCAAAAGCATATATTTTTAGTGATATTTCAATAACAAAAACAGCTAATATAATTTTGTCAATAAAAAGAAGAACATTTCCGAGGTTCTTCATTAAATAATCTGAAGTTTCTAACCCAATTGTAATTGAGTTTATAATAATCAAAGCGATAATAAAATTTTGAATTTTACTGCTCTCAACCCATTTACCAATCTTTATTCTGCTATTCATATTCCCAAATATTTGTGATGAATTAATACGTAAAATTTTAGAAAAAGGTTCCAATTGGTAACCATCGGTTAAGTTGGTTGAATTATTTATTAAGAGTGTTTATCTGAAATGTTGTTAACAAGTAATTAAGTTACGAAAATATCACCTTCTAATTTCTTATTCACTTAAGTTATCAAAGATTCTAATAGAACACATTGTTGAAAATAAATTTATTTAAGACGGTTTTCTTCTTTTTCCATAATAAATTTGTGTCGAAATTCCTCGGCAAATTCTTCCCAACTTAAGGTTGTTACAGTTTTATCATCTAACCAAATAGATGTAATTTGTCCTTGCTCTATCTCAGTAATATACGGTGGTTTATAGTTATAAAGTGATAGAACAGAGTAATCATCATAATCTGATAATACACTCGCTGGAACAAAATACTCTTTACCAATTATTGGCTCTAAATTATAACCGTCCTCTAACCAGTATGGACTATATGCAACAATTATTTCATTTCCTTCTTTGATTATATGTGAACCCTTTAAAACATTAGAAACAAGAAAAGTGAGGCTAACCTTATTACCAAATATTTTTCTTCCATCTGGTAAAGTAAGTTCATTTCTATTTATGCTTGTTAATGTGCCTTTGAAGAAAAATGGAATCTTAATATATAGTGCAAAAGCTTCACCTCTTTTTGATGCAATTAACTCTTGTAGTTTTTTTATTTTAATAGCTGGCTTAACATCAGTTTCTGCTAAATTTCTATCATTCTTTGCCGCGTTATTAAAATTCTCATGGTTACTTTTATAAGTATTTAAAAAAGATATAGGATTATCTGCATATCCATCATAAAGCAATGTTATCATTGAATCTAACTCTTCTACTGGAATTTCTGATAATTCAATAGAATTCAACGCATCTCTGCTTGGAAAAAGATTATTTAGCTTTTGAAAAAAAATATTGGGCTTATTTTGTTGACCATATAGAGACAGACTTAACAGTAGGGTGAAAATCATTAATGAGTTATAATTTTTCATTCTTCGCATATTTTTCTCGTTCTTCGTTTAAACAGTCTATTGTGATTGTAGCAAATTTCAAAATCATGTAAACTATTAACTTAGCTACAACAAGGATATTTAAATTGACTTTATTTAGCAAGCCACATTTTTTAGCATACAATTAAATAGATTATTAATTTATTCAATTCATGTAATCTAAAAACTATATCAATTGAATTGTTATTTATCCTAAATAATTATATGAGGAAATAAGAAAATTATTGATTAATTTTGTAAATAAATTTTTCGGTAGTAATTATTTGTATAGAGATAGAATTACACAGATTTTTCAATACACCTTTCCATTTGGTTCCATCTATTATTGATAGTAGAAAGTCTAAGTGAAAATTTCATTAATAATTCTCCAAAACACCAAAACAGGTAATCTTAATAAAATTTACTATCATTACATATAAACATATTTAGGAAGCAGAATGACAAAGTTTGAAGAACTCGGAATTGATAAGAATATTCTAAAAGCAATAAAAGAACTTGGATTTGAAAATCCAATGCCCGTTCAAGAAAAAGTAATACCTCATTTATTAAGTGAAAGCAATGAAGATTTAATAGCATTAGCACAAACCGGAACCGGAAAGACCGCAGCTTTTGGAATACCGTTAATTCAAAATACAGATTTTAGTAAAAAGAAAACTCAGCATTTGGTTCTTTGCCCAACTAGAGAATTATGTGTCCAAATTTCAAATGATTTGACTAACTATTCAAAATATACAGATGGTTTAAGAGTTGTTGCTGTTTTTGGCGGAGCAAGTATCGAAAATCAAATTAAATCGATCAAAAAGGGAGCGCATATTATTTCTGCTACTCCGGGCAGACTTTTAGATTTATTGAACAGAAATGTAATTAACATAAAAGAAATTAAAACAATTGTTCTTGATGAAGCAGATGAAATGTTGAACATGGGATTTAGAGATGATCTTGAAGCGATTTTAAGTGAAACTTCAAAAGAAAAAAACACACTTCTTTTCTCGGCTACAATGCCAAGTGAAGTAAGACAAATTGCAAATAGATATATGAAAGATCCGATTGAAATTACAATTGGCAAAAAGAATTCGGGTTCCGATTCGGTAAATCATATTTGTTATATGGTACATGAAAGGGACAGATATTTAGCTTTAAAACGAATTGTGGATTTCTTTCCGGAAGTTTATGGAATTGTTTTTTGCAGAACCAGAATTGAAACAAAACAGATTGCCGATAAATTAATGCAGGATGGTTATAACGCAGATGCGCTTCACGGTGATCTTTCTCAGCAGCAGAGAGATGCTGTTATGAATAAATTTAGAATTAAGAATATAAAATTACTTGTTGCTACTGATGTTGCCGCAAGAGGATTGGATGTTGATAATCTTTCTCATATTATAAATTACAATCTTCCTGAAGATTTAGAAGTTTATACTCACAGAAGCGGAAGAACCGGAAGAGCAGGAAGATTAGGGACTTCCATTGTTGTTGCAAATCTTAAAGAAAAGCAAAAAATAAAATTGATTGAAAAACAGATAAATAAGAAGTTTGAACATTTAGCTGTTCCAAGCGGTAAAGAAATCTGCGAGAAACAGTTATTCTATTTAATTGATAGAATGCAGAATGTAGAAGTAGTTACTTCGGAAATTGATTCTTATCTCCCAACAATTTATGCAAAGCTTTCTCATATAGATAAAGAAGAACTTATTAAGAAATTTGTTTCCGTAGAGTTTAACAGATTTTTAGACTACTACAAAAATGCACCAGATCTAAGTAAACCTGATGATACAAGAAGAAGCAGCGATTCAAGATCAAGCAGAAATGTAGAAGGATTTACACGTTTCTTTGTTAATCTTGGAAAGAAAGACGATCTAAAACCAGCATCTTTAATGGGAATAATTAATGATTTTACCGGAATTAGAGATATAGAAATCGGCGATATCGAAATTCTAAAAAGCTTCTCTTTCTTTGAAGCAGATTCTTCATTTAGTGAAAAGATTTTAAAATCGTTTGCGAAAAAGGAATACAAAGGAAGAAAAGTAAATCTTGAAATTGCAGAGAATAAAAAATCTACTTCAAGTAGAAGTAAATCGAAAGATAGAGAGAAAGAAGGATTTAGAAATTCAAGAAAGAGTTTCGGTTCTTCAAGAAGAAAAGATTCGAACCCTAGAAACAGAAGAAGATAAATTTTGCAGTTCCGCAGTTGAAATTTATCGGCTGCGGAATTTATTCTTACAAGATGTCGTCTAAAGAAATTCAAATACCTGAAATAGGAAAAGTAACTCTCCGAAAGAATTCAAGAGCAAAACATGTCAGCATTTCAATAAAACCTTACAAAGGAGTTTTTCTAACTTTGCCCAAATGGGTCTCATATCTTGAAGGGGAAAGAATTTTAAATACTAGAATTGACTGGATCAAAAAACACCTTCCAAAAATTCAGAATTTTGAAGAAGCTAACAGGGTTAATTATGAAAATGGAGATCTAGTTTCAAAATATCACAGAATATTTTTTAATGATCACAATGTTGATGATGTTTTAGTTCGTATTAAAGAAAAGCAAATCACCATTTCAATTCCGGCAGAATTAAATCAAGAAAATGAAAGAGTTCAATCTGCAATTAAGTTTGCCATAGAGCATGCATTGCGGAAAGAAGCTAAGGAATTTTTACCTTATAGAATAAACAAATTAGCAGACGAATTTGGATTTTCCTTTAATAAGGTAGTTGTAAAAAATATTAAATCCAGATGGGGAAGCTGTTCTTATAAAAACAATATCAACCTAAGTATTTTCTTAATGAAACTACCCGAAGAATTAATTGATTATGTAATTCTTCATGAATTAATGCATACAAAAATTAAAAATCACTCGCCATTATTCTGGAATGAACTAATAAAAATTTTACCATCTGCAAAAGCTTTGGATAGAGAATTAAAGAAATACGGAAAATTTGTTTACTAGGGAGTAGTTAGAATTTTAATCTTTGGTAAATTTTTTCTGGCAAATACTCTTGACATTTATTCCCTGAAATATTAAAATAGCAGTGCCACTTCCCACCTTTTAGTGGCTAACAGAACAACGTCGAACAATTAATCCCCGGTGAAAATCGGGGATTAATATTTTAAACCGATTTAAAAATTATCAATGATTTCCAAAATTCTTTTCACCGGCGGTAATTCTAAGTTTTATCTTGTTTTGTTCAGGAGGTAAAGGGCATGTTGCATATTTTGAAAAAGCGCACGGCGGATTGTATGCTTTATTAAAATCCAAAATTACATTTTTGTTTTGATCGGGACCATCGGTGTATAAAAATCTACCGGCTCCGTATGTTTCTTCACCGGAAGTTAAATCAGCAAAGACAAAAAATAAACCATCACCGCTCTTTATTGCGTCAAGTTTATAAATGTTGTTTTGAATTTCAAATTCTACATAACCGGGGGATAACTCAACGTCAACCGTTCCAATTATAGTCGGAATATTAATCTCTTTCGGCGGCATATAATCAACAAATTTCGCATTTAGTTTCCAATCTTCATTAACCGGAAATCTTTCAATACCGGGAAAATTCTTTACTAAATCTGCATTTAAATCTCTAAGTCTAATTCCAAATTTTTCACCTCTTTTTATAAGGAACCATTTAAAACTTTTGTATGAGATAATTGTAGTAGAATCTTCTAAATCTGATTTTAGAATGATTGTTGATATTATCTGGTTGTCAATTTTAACATCAGGATTATCAAATATTTCTGCAGTTACAATTGAATCCTCGAGGACAAAGTTTCCTATAAATTCCGGTGTACCATCTGGAAAAACTAATTGATTAGATTTACTAGATCCAAAACTATTTTTGCCAGGCTGGAGCCAATATAAACCGACTAAGTTAAGCCAGCCGGATTCCTCCTTCAATCTTTCAACTCTCTTTTCATGCCAATCATTAATACTTTTTATGTATTCGGCTGTTCCTTTTTCTTCTAATTTTTCTGATGAACAATTACAAAATAGAAAAGCTGCGATAGCAAAAAGAAAAATTTTTAACTTCATAAATCCCCTTAAAAATAGAATGTTAATTAAACAATTGGTTCTTTAAAATATGAAATAGTTGAAAACAAAAGTCAATAAAAGCATATAACAGTTTATTAAAAATTATTTTGCAAATAATGGAGCGAAATTAAAATTATTGATATTATATATAAAGAAATATTTCTTTAATTTTTTATTCATATTCAAAACTTGCGAAGTTAATTTTTAATATATTTAGTGCACCAAAAATAGATCGTTGCATGTTTATCTTGTTCAAATTAGAAACTAAAAAAAAGCTGCATTTATTTTATCTGATCGTTTCGATTCTCCTTACGATAGCTACATTCCTTTATTTAACATTTTCATATTTTAGTTATGATTTGGAAGTTCAAAAAAGATACATTAGAGATAATGAAGTTGTTCAGAAAATATATTTCAATGATTTAGATAAGAATGGATTATCTGAAAGATTTGAACTTCATTATCTAAAAGATATAAAACGAAATATGCTTCTCTGCTACAACAGCGACGATATTTTAATGGAACAGTTTTATTTGGACGGTACTGTAAGAAAAGAAGGAATTCATTTTAATGATTGGGATAATGACAATAACAATGATTTAATGATTCTTCATGTTAATAACGATACTTTATATTGTGACGTAATAGATGTGTTAGGCAGAAAATACTTAGTAAAAAATTTATATGTTACCGTTAAAGATGAACGTAATAATTCTAAAACATGGTTTTACAATTCATATCCAGTTTTTGATGAAGCAAATAATAAAAGATATCTCTACCTTTCGGTAGCAACCGGTTATGGTATTTATTCCCGCTCAGTTTTTCTAATTGATAAAGCTAAGCTAAAAGTGATAAATAAATTTGATTCAACAGCTCCGATTGATAAAGCTTATTTAGCCGACATAAATTTTGATTCCAAAAATGAATTGGTTGCATTAACAAAGGCAACAGGAAACGATTTTACTAAAAAGGGATTTCATGATTTTAATTCATGGCTGTTAATTTTTAAGGATTCACTCAAGTTTTTTCAAGAACCTAAAGTTATTAATACTTATCCCGGGCAGTCATTTCTTTATCAATTGGAAACAGGAAAAAACTCTTTTATGCTTTTTCTTAATGAGATAAATCTTCCCAGGATTCATGCAAGTCTGATAAAACTTAACAGTAATTTGGAAGAGGAAAAATCATTAATAGTTGAAGGAGGTTTATTATTTCCGGTTGTTGATGAAAACAGCAGAAGAATTTATACTTCAACCAGAGAAGGTATTATAACAATTTATGATTATAATCTTAACACGGTTAATTCACTCAAAATAAAATTTGAAAGACCAAACCTTGTTAAGAAAATTTCTGCTGTTGATGTTAACAATGACTCTCTTAATGAACTACTTGTTTTTGTTGATGGTGAAATTAGAGTGTACAATCAAGAATTGGATCTACTAACTATAGGAAGTTCGGATTATCTTCTGCAGGAAATAAACGATAGCGAATTAGTAACACCTTATAATTCTATTAGTCAAACTGCATTAATTATTCCCACTTCATCAAGTATATGGATTTATTCATTAGTGAATAATTATGTTATAGCCAACTTGGTTTATCTGATTCCGTTTTTGTTTATCATTTATTTCTTATCATTTGTTTTTTCCGGGAAAATAATTGCCGCACTGCTAAGCTATATTAATGTATTTAATTACTTTGTTAAAATTTCAGATCAAGGGATGATGCTTTTAACAAATACTGGAAAAATAAAAAAGATCAATCAGAGTCTGCAAAAACTGCTGCTAATTGAAGAAGGAAATTATTTAGGCAAAGATTTTAGAATGGTGCTGCGGAATAATGATGAAGTTGTTGAACATATAAAAAATTCTTTAAAAGGTGCACAAAATTCCGAAATGGATTTAACATTTAGAAGAGGAGATAATTATTTTAACGGAATAGTTAGAGTAAAGGTTTTTAAATCATTCTTTCAATATCCTTACGCTTATTTAGTTGAAGTAATCGATTTTTCAAAGAGTCTTTTAGAAGATAGATATAAAATATGGAGCCGTACTTCTCAAAAAATTGCACATGATATTAAAACGCCTCTTTCAACAATCTTGCTGAATTTAAAATCGCTGCAATTTAGGATTGATAAAGAGAATATTTCCAACAAGGAAGTCTATAATGAAGATTTAACAATCATTCAAAATGAACTTGATAGAATAAAAAATCTAACAAGAAATTTTTTAAAATTCACAAATTCGGAAAAACCGAATTTTACAATTGTTGATGTTGAAGAAATAATAAGAAAATCTCTTAATCAATTTGAAAGTTATTTTGATGAGCACATTAGATTAAAAGTTGATATAAAAGATAAGCTTCAAATTAAAGCCGATGAAAATCAATTGGAACAGTTATTTCATATTTTGTTTGAAAACGCAATTGATGCAATTGAAGGAGAGGGATTTCTAAAAATTTCTGTGGAAGAAATAACAGATATAACTACAAGCAGAAATGTTTGTTTTATCGAAGTATCGGATAATGGAAAAGGAATACCAAAGGAAATAATAGATAAAATTTTTGAACCCTATTTTACCACAAAAGATGATGGAACCGGAATGGGTTTGGCAATTGGCAAGAAAATTGCAGAAGATCATAAAGGTACTTTGGAATTTTATTCTCACAACAATTTAGGAACAACTGTAAAATTAAGTTTACCGTTGGATTAATATTATGACTCCAAAAATTTTAGCCATTGATGATGACCGAGTATTTCTTAATTCACTTCAAAAAATGCTGGCTTTTAAGGAATACAACGTTGATGTTTTATCTAATTCTAATAAAGTTGTTGATCAGATTGTAGCTAAGGATTACGACTTAGTTTTAATGGATGTTAAAATGCCGGGTAAAAGTGGAATTGAATTATTTTCGGCAATTAACAGTCATAAACCTACTCTCCCGGTAATTATGATTTCCGGACAAAGCAATATTCAAATTGCAGTCGATTTGATCAAAAAAGGGGCATTTGATTTTATTGAAAAACCATTGGAATATGAGAAATTATTTATCAGCATAAATAATGCTTTAACAAGAAAGAGTTTGATTCAAGAAAAAAATGTTTTGTTTGAAGAACTTGAGGAAAACTTTAGAATGGTTGGTGTTAGTCCGCAATTAACCAAAATAGTAAATACGATTAAAACAATAGCAGAAACCAAAGCAAAAGTATTGATAACCGGAGAAAGCGGAACCGGCAAAGAGCTAATTGCCTGGGCGGTTCATCATAATAGTAAAAGAAGCGGAAAACCTTATATTAAACTTAACTGCGCATCAATTCCGGAAGACTTATTGGAAAGCGAATTGTTTGGTCATAAAAAGGGTTCTTTTACCGGGGCATATAATAACTATAAAGGTAAATTTATTGCTGCAGACGGCGGAACTCTTTTCCTTGATGAAATTGGCGATATGAGTATAAATCTTCAATCAAAATTGTTAAGAGTTTTGGAAGATGAAGAAGTGCAGGCAGTAGGAGAAAGTGCATCAGTAAAAATTGATGTTAGAATTGTTGCAGCTACAAATAAGAATTTGGAAGTTGAAATATTAAACGGGAAATTTAGAGAGGATTTGTATCACAGGTTAAATGTAGTAAAAATTGAAGTTCCCCCATTAAGAGAAAGAAAAGAAGATATATTACCAATATCGTACTTATTTCTAAAGAAGTATACTGATATTTATAATAAAAAAATATCAAGCTTTAGTCCCAAAACGGAAGCATATTTGAATAATAATCCTTGGCGCGGTAATGTAAGGGAATTAAGAAATTTTATTGAAAAATGTGTTTTGTTTGCAAAACGTAATGAAATTGGATTTGATGTAGTTTCAGAAATAATTTCGACTAAATTTGATGCAAAAGAGGAAGTAAATAACGAAAATTTACGAATAGCAAAAAACAAATTTGAAAGAGAACATATAATCTCTGTGTTAAATAAGCATAATTGGAAAGTATTGGAATCCGCAACCGCACTCGGTATAGATAGAGCACATCTATTTAAGAAAATGAAGCAGCTCTCAATAGAAAAGTAAATTGAAAAATGTTGTGTTAATGCAACATAAAAATTGCAAAATGTTGCTTATTTGCAACCACCCTATTCGATTTTAATTGATAAACACAATATTAAATATGGCATAAGCTTTGCACATATTATAGTGTTATTTTATAGGATTTCTATTTGGACAGCACCCCACAAAAAAAGCACTCCGAGTAACGATTAAAGATGATGATCTTATCATTTCACTCTCTCAAGTAACCCGGATTTCCCTAATCCGGGTTTTTTATTTTAAATGTAGTTTTTATTTCAGTTTGCCAGATTAATCTTCTTATGTTATTTTTGAATAATAAGAGAAGTGAGTATTAATATGAAGACAGAAATTTTTTTTGAACACAAAAATGTTGCAGTTCTTGGAGTTTCATCAAAAAAGAATAAGTTTGGAAATTATATTTATGAAAAACTTTTAGATTCTGGTTATAATGCTTTTGCCGTAAATCCAAATGCTGATGTGAATAATGAAATAAAATTTTACAAATCGATTGAAGAATTAAATAATATTTCTTCGGTAGTATTTGTTACAAAACCGAATGTTACAAATCAAATTTTGACTAGTAAGCTGCCAGATAACATAAAGTATATTTGGATTCAGCAAGGTGCGGGTAATGATGAAACAAAATCGATTTTAAGTTCATTGAATATTGATTTTGTTTATGATAAATGTGTGATGATGTATTTAGAACCGGTAAAAGGAATTCATAAATTTCATAGAACAATTAGTAAGATTTTCGGCAGTTACAAAAACTAATTTAAGCTAGATTTATATCTAATATAAATGATGTTCCTCTTCCTTTTTCGCTTTTAACGGAAATCTCGGCATTGTTCAAGTCGCAATATTTCTTAACTAATGCTAATCCTAATCCGTTTCCTTCAAATTTTCTAGTATATCCGCTTTCTTCTTGAGAAAATGGCTTGAATAGATTTTTCATATAAACTTCTGAAATACCAATTCCGCTGTCTTTTACTATAATCCTAATTTTACTATCGGAAATATTACTGCTTAAAATTTCTACAGAACCGCTGTTTGTAAATTTGACTGCGTTATCAATCAAATTATCAAATACTTTTGTAAGCATATATTCATCTGCGTAAACCTTTGTCTTTTCTGCTTTATTGATAAAATTTAGCTCAAGATTTTTCTTCTTTGCAATAGGTTTGAATATTGGGTAAAGATTTTGAATTATATCATCCTTTATATCAATTACATGTGGATTAAAATCGTGTGTATTTGTTTGAATTTCTGCCATGTTAATTAGTAAATCTGTAGTACGAATAATTCTGTTTCCTGCAGAGTTAATAATTTCAAAACTTTGTTCTAAATCGGGAATTGCATATTCGGCAACATCTTCTTTTATCAAGCTGGTAAAGCTTAACATAGCATTGATTGGAGTTCTAATTTCATGACTCATTTGAGCAAGGAATTCAGTTTTTATTTTTTCCGAATTTTCTGCTTTATTTTTCGCATCTATTATATCGGAAAGCATTTTTTTTCTTTCGGAAATATCCTGTACAAATGCGAATGTTATTGATCTCCCTTCAAACTGGAAATTATTAATTGTAACTTCAACAGGAAATGTTGAACCATCCTTCTTTTTATGAACAGTTTCAAACGTATCTGTTCCAGCATCATTTATTTTCTTGAGGTAATTGGTCCATTCTTCTTTAGTTAAATTTACATCTATTGTCTTTATATTTAACTTCGTTAACTCAGCTTTTGAATAACCTAAAAGTTTGCATGCATATTCGTTTACATAAATAAAGCTGCCGTCATCATTTAATTGGAAAACTCCGATTTGTGATTTTTCAACTCCAATTCTGGTTAATCTAAGCTGTTGTTCAGCTTTTATTCTTGCTGTTATATCATTTACTAAAACTAATCTTGAAGTTTTGCCTTGAATATTTATTCCTTGTGATTTTATTTCGACAAAAATTATTGTTCCGTCTTTTAATTTATGCTTCCAAGGACTGGAAACCTGAACTTCATTTTTGTAGAATTTTACATCATTACGTAATCTTTCATGTTCTTCTTCGGGACGAAT
>NPID01006902.1_pt2 | contig 12088 bp, 9 predicted proteins | sample 8637491 | NCBI WGS metagenome assembly NPID01 (sample SAMN07420843, study PRJNA396082) | bioreactor metagenome | isolation source: sample BA6 brine-fed electro-methanogenic bioreactor BA | place: Japan: Kochi | collected 2016-06-14 | reverse complement strand
CGTTGGGGATTGCGGGCTTCGTCACTGTCTACCGTTACAAAAGCTGATGCGGGGCAGAATGCTTCAAGTAAACACTTAAACCCCAATGTTTTATACATGATGTTGTGTGCTGTGTTTATTTTTTATCTTGTCAAATGTAGTAAAAAACCATTTCATTCTACTGATTATGTGTAGTATAAGATAAATCGTTAATATGATAGCAAATTTATCGTGAATCTCAATGAAGGTTTTCCGTAGCATTTCATCTCCTTTTAATGAATCGATAAACCAAGGTATCAGTCCAGTTATTGCGACTAAAACAAAGAGTAAAGAAAATATCAAAACTTGTTGGTTTTTAGCAAAGAGTTTTTTTGTAATTACGATTTTGTACCATTTCCAATGCTGACAAATATGAAAAATCATTAATAAAGAGAGTACAACTATCGAAATTTTATGCACAACAGACCAGCCGTGATAATTTATGCCGAACACAGAATCATTTATTGCAATATTACCATGATTGCCCATATGATACTTTACTTGAATAAGCATTCCAGAGAATGCAGAAGCAAGACCAAAAACAAATAGTCCAAGATTTACCATGAACCGATTAATATTTTTTTCCATTACAAATCTCCTATTATTTATTGAGTTTACTAATTGCACCAGCATTGCAAACTTTAACACATTTCAGACAACCTATACATGCACTTCCATTGATAAATCGTATATGCTTGTGCCACGGAAGATTTATCCTACCAATCACGTTTTTATTACACACTTCTAAGCATTTCCAACATGCTTCACATTTTTTTGTATCAAGCAAAACAAACGCTGTGTTTGTATGCTCTCTTTTGAAGAAACCTTGTCTCATATTATATTTTTTGAGCAAAATTCCTCAAAAATTTACCTCGCAACGATAACAATTGTTAAGAAATGATTCTTATTTTCCATTTCTTATCCGACTAAGCGAAATAGGCGTTATCCCTAAATAGGAAGCTATATAATGCTGTGGTACTCTCTTAATTATCTCAGAATGGTTTTTTATCAAATCTTCATACCTTTCTTTCGGTGTATCTTTAATTCGGGACAGAAAAAGTTGAGCATAATTTCTGAATCTCAGAAATAGGTATTCATTTAACTTATCTTTAAATTCTGGGTAAATTTTATTTAATTTTTCAAAAGTTTCCTTATTGACGGAAATAATATTTGAAGGTTCAATACTTTCAATCGTGAATAAACTGGGTTGATTGTTCAGAAAACTATCAATAGATGCAACTGCTTGGTTCTCTAAAAAGAACTGAAAAGTAATGTCTTTTCCATCCTTATTAAACCATTGTCTTAAACATCCTTTTTTTATATGAAAAATATGGTTAGATATTTCACCATCTTGCAATAAAATAGTCTTTGAAGGTATCTCAATCTCAACGAATGAATCTTGAAATTGCAACCAAATTTCTTTGTCTTTTTTTACTACTTCAATCAATTTATCAAGCATAATCAAGGCTGTCTGATTTTTTTAACATGGCACACAACGGTTGGGGGTTGTGGCTAGTGGGGGAGTGCGTAGCCTGCGTTTTCGTCACGGGACGAAAACGAAACGGTGCGGGTGTACCCGTTGCGTGTACTTTTACATCCCCCCATTAGCTACACCCCATGTTGTATGCTGGTGTTTCATGTCCACAGGGTGAAAGGTGGCGTTTGGAATGCCGTATCTTTCGACCCGATGACGTAACGGCCCTAATTTTGTTTTTGTGCGTGGGCAAATCCTTAAACCGCCCTTAAAGGCGGTTAGCTGGGCTGGGCTTGGAAGCTCTTTGGCAAGTTTTGGCTGTGCCAAGGCTAGTGCGACTTGCCAAAGTGCTTGCAAGTGGGGTGGGCTTAGCTGCGTACAAATATCCCGAGTACTTCTAATAGCTGTGGTTGGTCGTACAATGCAACTTTTGCAATGGCGTCAAAATCATCCATCCACTCTTTTAGTGCCAATAAAGCCGCATTTTTAGATTTTGTTACGTCTTGCGACTCTCCCAACTCTTTATCATAGTTAGCCCTTTCGGCTAAAAGCGTATCGAGCTTGGATAAGCAATCTGTCACAACATCCGAAGTGATTTTAATCCTATCCATTTCAGCTTGTATGGTGGCGTTTTTCTGAATTGTACCGTAAAACATTTTTACCTTGTCGAAAAACTCATTGTACTTGGCAGGGAAACGACCCTTTACGCCTAAACTGCTCAGCACATCGGGATTCTTTTTGAAGAAAATGAGCACCTGGTCGCGGTGACGTTTAAATAAAGCCTGTAATTGGTTATAGCTCGCTTTGTAGCTATTGGATGCAATTTTGCTTTCAGCATCTTCGGTTTTATTGCGTTACCATACTTCTTTGGCATTGTTGTACACTTCCAAGCCTTCGGCTATTTTAGCAGCATCCATCCCGTAGGCTTCAAGGGCTGGTTGAATTTCTGCATGGGTTTGGGCATTGGTTAATGCAATGCGAGAACGTTCTAAGAACTTAGATTCTGATGTTAATAGGTTTGATGACATGATTTTGGGTTTTAGTTAATAAAATTTTGATTTTAAAAAAGGGTTAATAAATATTTACTAACGTTGGTTTTTGCTCTTTTAGTGTTTGGGTGTAACTTAGTTTAAGTGAAATATGTTCCTAAATCGGTAAAATCTGCTCCTTAAACGGTAAGATGCATTCCTTAGCCCGTTGGTTGCACTCCTTGAATGGTAAAATATACTCCTTAAACGGTAAATCGGACTCCTTGGCAGTTATATTGCGCTCCTTAACTGGTGAAATAGGCTCCTAAGCTGGTAGGTTAGACAACTTGGCAGATTTACGCTTATCTGATTTAAGTGATGTATATTGTTAACCTTGATATTTAGTAAAATTCTCTGTTCAACGTAAGCTACATCTCTTTTTATGTTGCTTCTGATAATATTCCTTTTACTTCTTAACAAAGCAGGTAGAGATTGCTTTACATACGCCTGAATTTTTGAACTGAAATATAAATATAACAATTTATTGTTAAGTTATTGTATATATTAAATTGGAGGTAATCCCAAATCTTTTAAAAATTCATTGTGTTTGTCCGTATTGGTTTTAATCCTTTCATTTATCGAAGTTAGGGTTGCATTTACTTTCTTCAGGTCAATTTGCACTTCATCCACTGCCGTACTCACATATCTTGAAATGTTCAGGTTGTAACCGTTCTTTTCAATTTCTTCCATTGAGACTTTTCGTGAAAAGCGTTCTGTTTCTTGTCTGTATTTATACGTCTCAACAATGTTTTTAATATGCTTTTTGCCTAAGCTGTTCTGGCGTTTCCCATTTTCGTATTGCTCACTGGCATTGATGAATAAAACATCATCTTCCTTTTTGCATTTCTTTAGCACTAAAATACAAACAGGTATTCCTGTTGAATAAAACAGTTTGGAAGGTAAACCAATAACCGTATCGATGTTATTATCCTTTAATAGTTTCGTTCTGATTCGTTCTTCTGCACCACCACGGAATAATACCCCGTGAGGCAAAATGATTGCCATTGTTCCTTCTCCACTTAAAAAATGGAATCCATGTAACAGGAAGGCGAAATCGGCGGCTGATTTTGGAGCGAGACCATAACTTTTGAAACGGAAATCTTCTGCTAAGGTGTCGTTTGGATCCCAACGCAAGCTAAAAGGTGGATTGGCAACAATAGCGTCAAATTCCATCTTCTTTGCGGGGTTCATTTCGTTGAGCATATCCCACTGATTGAGCAATGTATCACCATGAAATATCTCAAACTCGGTATCTTTCATGCCATGCAAAAGCATATTCATACGAGCAAGGTTGTAGGTGGTAATATTGTTTTCCTGACCGTAGATTTTGCCAATAGTACCACCATTCTCCTTGATTCGCTTTCGCACATTTAGCAACAAAGAACCTGAACCACATGCAAAATCAAGCACTTTGTCCAGCTTGTTTTTCTTACCTGTACTTGGGTCTTGACTATCGAGCGTAACAATTTCGGAAAGTATGGTTGAAATTTGTTGGGGTGTATAAAATTCTCCTGCTTTTTTCCCCGAACCTGCGGCAAATTGACCAATCAGATATTCATACGCATCGCCAAGTGTATCGGTGTCGGTGGAAAAATCTGCAATTCCTTCCGCAATTTTTTGAATGATTGTACAAAGCTTTTTGTTTCGGTCGGTGGGTGTTTTTCCAAGCTTTTCGGAGTTTAAGTTAATTTCTGAAAATAAGCCTTGGAACGAGTTATCAAACGATTCGTTTTCGATGTATTTAAACCCTTTTGCAAGTGTTTCGAGCAATTCACCATCTTGTGTACGGGCAAGTTCGGTTATGTTGTTCCACAAAAAATCTGGTTTGATTACATAATGCACTTTCCTACGCATTTGTTTCTCAAAGTCAACAACATCATCCGGGTTTTCTTTGTACCATTTCTCTAAGGGTGGCTTAATCTTAAGTTTAGAGGTCAAATCAGGTGGGGTATCTGTGGGGTAATCACGTCCCAATTCCTTTTTTGCGGACTCTTCGTAATTGGTTGATAAATATTTTAGAAAAAGGAACGAAAGCATATAATCGCGAAAATCATCGGCATTCATTGCACCACGAAGCTGGTCTGCTATTGACCAAAGGGTTTTACCTAATTTATCTTTTTCTATTTGTGTCATTGTCCATTATTTACTTCTTCGGGTACTTCAAACAACTCCTTGTTGAAACGGTAGTTATTCATAAAGTCATCCAAAATTATTTTAAAATACTCCTTGTTTTCTTCAATCATCTCAATGGGTTCAAATAAAAGGTAATTTCCATGGCTGAGAACATTTATTAAACGTGCATGAATAATTCCCTCGGGGTCATTTTCTTTGTCTTCCTTGATACAAGCTGAAAAATTACTAAAGCCATGAAATGTGGCTGTCCGCTCCAAGATGTTCCGTAATAAGCTAAAATGATATGTAAAGAGTTCCCCTGTATCAGAAATACGTTTTAGCTCTTTGAGTAAAGCAACATGATGAAAAAATGGAGTATCTCTTGTGTACTGTAATGTATATTCGTCTGTATTTTTATCCTTTGCTAAAAAGTAGGGTTGAAATTGTTTTCTTTCCATTCCCAATTCATTCCACAATACATTGTAAAACAAACTGTGATGAGTTGATATCACAAATTTTATATCATTTGTTCTTTTATCCTCTTCCTTTTTGATATCATTTCCCTTGCCCATGATGATATATGCCAAGTGGCTGGCTACTGAAACTGCATTATTATCATCCAATGAAGAAATTGGGTCATCTATGAAAATATATTTAACCCATTTATAATTTTCTTGTTTATCAATAGCCATCTGAACAACGGCTAAAAAGAAGCACCAAATAAAAACGTTTTCTTCACCCCTTGAAATTTTTATATGCTCTACATTTTGGGCAGTTCCATCAACTATTTCTTCACGTATGAAATTCACAGCCCAATATTCAGGTCCTTCATCTTCTCCTTTCTCGTTTTTCTTACGATACTTGTAATCAATAATGAAATTAAAATCTGCGTATCTGTGTAAAATGGGTCTGATTTTGTTATCCATGTCTTGATTTTCAATACCGCCAAAAAACTGAGAATTCTTATTGAGAACCAGCACTCTGTTAGTATCGTATTCCAAATCATTATCCCATGTAAAAAGGTCTTCCGTAAATGCGTTAAAGTATAATGTATCTCTATCTGTAACCTGTCCTTCTTCATCGAACTTTTTACCAGCTTGCCTGAAATCCATAGACAATCGGGTTTTGCCTGTTCCATTGTACCCAAAAAGAAGAGTATATTTTTTATCCAGACCTCTTAAATAGTTGACAACTTCTGGTAAATCAGCTTTTCTATGTATTTTACTTGCCATATTCTAACTTAATATTTTTGGAAACAATCCCTGCATTAAACCCTTTTTATGCTGCTGCAATTGCTTAATTTTCTCTGATTGTGCGGTGATTATTTTATCTATTGCTGTTAGACAGGAAGCGATTTTTTGTTGTTCCTTTTCGTTTACAGGAAAACAAATTGAAATATTTTTCAAGTCTGAATTATAAAGCCTTTTGATTACTCCACCATCTGAGGTTTGCCAACTCACTCTTGAATAGCAGTAAAAAAGAAATTCGTTTTTTACTTGTTTCCCATCATGACCAAGCCAAACAATATTAGAATCTTGAAAATAAGCGGGTTCTCCATCATAAACAACAAGTCGTCCAATTGTGCCTGAAGCTGAAATTAGAATATCACCCTTGTTAGGGAAATTGTATTTCGATTTAAACTCCTCATATAACTCAACTGGTATGTATGAATCAGGCTCTTTTCCATATGTTCCGATTTTATAAAATGGAATTCCATTAACAGGATTGGACGTTGTTTGTTCTTTGAAGATTCGCTTACACATTAATGGTTCACCAATACTACCAAGTTTTTTCTCCACCCACTCCCCATCTTTCCCAAACTCCTTAAACCGAAATTTCGGCACTTTCTGTCCTTCCTGAGGAAAGAGATTTTGCATCAAGCCTTTTTTGTGGTCTTTAAGGGCTTCCAGTTTATCACTGTGGGCGGTTATCAGTTCATCTAAAGAAGAAAGGCAAGAGGCGATTTTTTGCTGTTCTTTGGGATTTGGAAATGGGAATTTAACTTCCTTCAAAGCATCTTTTGAAAGGTTATTGTTTTGACCTGTGCCTAATTCATTTATTTCAGCATGAATTAACGGGTTAAGAAGTAATGGAAGGAATTCGTCTTTTTTGTCTTTCGGAATAATCTTCATCGTCCGCTGATTAATGTAAGCATCATCAGTATTCCAAATGAAGAAATTGAAGCCAGCTGCTCCTGTTAAACTTAGTAGTAAGTCTCCTTTTTTTATCTTATACAACTCAATTCCAAGTTTTTCAATTCGGCTATTTTGGATATATACTTTGTCTGTATTTTTATTTTGATTATTTATATCAGTAATGCGTATTACTTGTTTAGAATTTACTTCATCACCAGTAAAATCTCTTGAAGAAAAAGCAAAACCATCTTGTAAATTAAACAAAGAATCAACTGTATCTATTTCCCATTCACCATCTTGTGTAAACTCAGGAAAACGTAGTTCCGGTATTAATTTATTCTCTTTACTCATATGCTGCCAATCCTGAAATTTCACGCCCTTGGGCTAACTTTTTTAATTGAGGAACCAAATCTTCCATTAATGCGGTTTCGGCTTTGCTGCGTTGTTTCCAGCCCAATTCCAGGGGTTCCATTAAGTCGGTGAGCTTTTCACCGTCAAAAATCATTCGGCTCATAATCTGCTCCACAAATCGTTTTAAGTCTGCTGTTTGCAAGCCGTGGTTGTTTGCAATTTTAGCTAACTCTTTTTCGTGCTTCTCAACTTTGAAAACTTCAAAGTTCTGTTTTAGCTCCTCTACGGTTTGCCCTTTGTTCCAATCAACCTGGTTAATATAGTCGGTTAAATCTTCCTCTTCTTCCATTAGGTTGGAGTTCGATTTAAGCAAGCTAATTACCTGTGCCTTGGTCATTTTTTGTTTAGAAGGTTTCTTTTGCGTACTATCAGCAATCAGGTTCATAATGTAATCGTAGTCAATTACCGCAGATGCAAACAGCACAAATTCAAAGTCAAGTTGCTGAATATCTTCCGGTGCTTCGTCACCTTCTTTTTGTTGTATTTCACTCAGCTGTTTTGCGGTTTCCAAATACGAACTCCTAAACTCCTGTAATTTATCTTTTGGAAGAATGGATTCAATTTCATCTTGTTGCCCTTTGTCTAAATCGGTGTATTGGTCAAGCTGTGTTTTAAGTCGCTGAACTTCCTTAAAGTTTTTTACAAAAGCAATCTTGGCAGCATCACCACGCAGATTATAAACTTCTTGTGGTTCGTTTACAAGATCATGTTCCTGCATAAACTCTCCTAACTTTTTCACTGCTTCTTTGTAGCCTTCAATTACTACCGGGGCAGGGTCAACCATCCAGATTTCTTTGGCTTTGCTGCTATCCTCACCAGAAAATATAATTATGGCTTTGTTTACCTCATCTTGCTGCGAGCGGAAATCCAGAATATTACCATAAGGTTTTGTGTCATTAAGAATTCGATTGGTTCGTGAAAGAGCCTGTATTAACCCATGGTATTTAAGATTTTTATCTACATACAGGGTATTCAGATACTTAGAGTCAAAACCTGTAAGTAACATATCGACCACAATAACGATGTCAATTTTGTTTTTATGTGGATAATCCTTGTTGCTGTATTTCTGGTATTTGATACGTCTTTGTACGTCCTGATAGTACAAGTCGAATTCGTTAATCGTATGATTGGTGCTGTATTGCTTGTTATAGTCTGCAATAATTTCCATNNTGCAGCTTTCTTTTCTTCAGGATTTTGCTTGTTGTCTTCTTTTTCCTGAGCTAAATCTTCTTGTAATTGTTTTATGTCCGCTGCATTTCTTTGACTTTTTTGGTCGCCATTTTTTGCAATCAGTTGGGCTGGCGGTGAAAACACACTAACAATATTGAGCGGTTCAAAATCAGGATTTTCTGCCAGTTTTTTCTCTTGTATTGCTTTGAAAAGACGATAATACTCAATGGCATTATTAATTGAAGCTGTTGCAAACAGCGCATTGAATTTACGATTGTTTGTTGCTGCATTATGTTTGTCGAGAATGGCTTCTGCTACCGCTTGCTGTGCAAGTGGCTCTCCGGGCTTGGCATTTACCGAACCTTCCCCCTTGAAATAGTCAATATGAAACTTTAATACATTCCTGTCTTCAATGGCATGTGTGATTGTGTATTTTGGTAATTCTTGCTGAAAAATGCTTTCAGTGGTTTTAAGTGTTTTTTCCTCACCATTTACTTCATAATAAGTTGCATTCTCTTCGAAAATGGGTGTTCCGGTAAAACCAAAAAGCTGAGCATTTGGAAAGAATTCCTTAATCGCCTTATGATTGTCGCCAAACTGTGAACGGTGGCACTCATCAAAAATGAAAACGACTCGTTTATTGCTCAAAGGCTCTAAACGTTCTTTAAAGTTTTTCTTGTAAGTACCATCCAACGCCAATCCCAATTTTTGAATGGTTGTAACAATAACTTTGTCGGCATAGTCGGTAGAGAGTAAACGCCTTACCAGCGTTTCAGTATTGGTATTTTCTTCAACGCTGCCTTCCTGAAATTTATTAAATTCCTCACGGGTTTGTCGGTCGAGGTCTTTACGGTCAACTACAAACAGGCATTTTTCAATATCAGGATTGTCTTTTAACAGGGTAGATGCTTTGAATGAAGTTAATGTTTTACCGCTTCCGGTAGTGTGCCAGATATAGCCGTTTCCTCTGTTTTGGTGGATGCAATCAACAATGGCTTTAACCGCATAAATTTGATACGGTCGCATTACCAGTATCTTTTGTTCGCTTTCGACCAGCACCATATACTTGCTAATCATTTCACCCAAAGTACATTTCGATAAGAACTTTTTAGTGAATGGTTCAAGGTGGGTTATCTTGTTGTTCTTTTCATCTGCCAACTTGTAAATCGGCAGGAACTGTTCATCAGCATTGAATTGAAAATGTTGGTTTTTATTGTTGGCAAAATAGAAAGTGTTGCTGCGGTTACTGACAATAAATAACTGCATAAAACACATTAGCGAATTGCCATATCCGTTGCCTGGTTCATTTTTATAATCCACAATTTGCTGCATGGCTTTGCGGGGTGAGATGTCCAGTTTCTTCAACTCAATCTGAACCACGGGTAAGCCGTTGATTAGCAAAATAACGTCGTAACGTTGATTGCTGTTTTCGGTATTGATACGTAACTGGTTAACTACCTCATAATCATTTTTGCACCAATCTTTGATATTTACCAGCGTGTAATGTAAAGGTGTTCCATCTTCTCTTTGGAAATATTGTCTCTCCCGCAACATCTTTGAAGCTAAGAAAACATCGGGATTAATGATTTCTTCCCGTAAACGTAAGAATTCGCTTTCCGTAAGTCGGACACGGTTTAACGCCTCAAATTTTGTTTTAAAGTTTTGCTCAAGCGATTTTCTGTCTATAATGTCAGGTCGATAGGTGTATTTAAGCTCTTCCGTAAGCTGCTTGACCAGATTTTCTTCTATGTTTATTTCTTTTGTCATTATTCTTCTTTCAATAAATCTTTTGGATTCACATCCAGTATTTTTGCTATTTCATAAAGTACCTCAAGCCTTGGTTGTTGTCTGTTTTTGACGTAAGAATTTACCATATTATAGCTCTTGCCTAACTTCTCAGCCAACCAAGTCTGCTTAATACCTTTTTCATCAAGCACTTCTTTAATTCGATTCATTACTGTTAAACTAATTTTTGCTAAAGTATATAATTATCTCGATTTTTAAGATATAATTATGAAGTTATGCTTAGGTGCGTGGGCACAAAAAACAGCTCTTCCCGCAAAATGGGATTTGTGCGTTTGCCTGTGCGTTTTGCGGGATGTGCTGTTTGTGCGGTGGGGTTGCATTGCTAATTCTACTGTCTCATTTCTTTGTGCGGGGGGAGAAAAACAAAATTTCTTTCTAACTATCAAAATCCTATTTCTTCAGGATAATTTCTGGTATCTGTCTTTTCTTTCTTGAATAATTTTTGTTCGTAAGGACGAATCGTTTTGGGGGTTAGCACTTGCATACAACGGCTGGGGGTGTGACCAGTTTGGGGGAGCGGAACTGAGATTTATCCCACGTTAAAAAAGTTCCCTGCGTGCTGACCCGTTTCCGTAACCCGTTCATCCCAAATTGGTTACACCCCTTGTTATGCACCGTTTTTTATTTAATTCGTATTTATTTTCATAACGTTAACAAATCTAACAACTTTATTATTAATGTCTTTCCATTTTTCACCAACGACAATGATACTGCTGTCTTTTACTAAAAAGTCAACTGGTTGGCATGTTCTTTCTTTATTATTATTCCAATAATCTTTAAAGTTATAGTTTCTGTCAAGTTTTAATAAAAGATAACCTAGATTATTTGAGAGAGTTCCAAATATTATGATATTCCCATTTATTCTCTCCGTTTTTGTTATCCACATATTTTTGATTTCTTGTGGAAGTTCGATTGATTTAATTTCGTAGAAGTTTTTATAAAATGTTATTTTACCATCTTGGTCTTTAGAATATGTTATTAGTCCTTTATTGTAATTAAATATATCAAGGTCTTTCACTTCTTTTTTGGATTTTATTTTTCCGTAAATATCCAATTCAAAAATATTATTTCCTTCAATTTTGATAAACTCTTTTTTTCTTTTCTTAAAACCTTGGTAACTTGAAGAAACATAAATATTTTTGTTTCCAATAATAAGTTTTGAGCCAGATGTCCAAATCCTATTGTTTTTGTGAAGAGTTGTTGCCCATAACTTTTTACCATAAGTTGAAATGCCTATGATATATAAATCACTATTTTCTGAAGGTTTGAAAAATGAAAGTTTTTTTCTTCCAAATTCGAGTCTAACAAGTTTAACAGGAACAATTTGTTCAGATTCTATTAAAGCATAAATGTTGTTCAAGCTATCAAGAGTTAAATCTCTAACTCTGATATTTGATTTAATGCTATACTCCTTTTCCCATTGAACTTTTCCATTCGTATTAATACATGCAATCCAGAACTTTTTCATATCAGTTCTTTCACCAGCAACAATAATTAAACTATCAGTTCTAAGCTTAATCTTTACAATTCGCTTTTCTTTAAATATTATCTCCCATTCTTTATCAAAGTTCTTTTTTAATTTAATAAGAGTACCACTACTAATGTGAGATTTTTCTCTGTAAATTTTACTTTTTTCAAAATATTCAGGTGTATTTTCAAATGGAATACTATATTGACCAGGAAAATGTAAGTGAAGTTTTGTTGATATTATCATTGAACCGTTTTTTAATTCGATTATCCCTGTCGGTTCATATTCACCAAAAGCAGTTTCATTGTTCGCACTATCAAGAAAGAAGTAATTATACTCTTCAATTTTTGAAGAATCTTCAAACAAAGTTTGCGAATATATATTTGTTGATAACGTTATAAAAATGAATAATAGTAGTCTTTTCATTGTCGTGTCAAAATGGTGCATAACGGCTGGGGGTGTGACC
>NPID01012299.1_pt2 | contig 12100 bp, 13 predicted proteins | sample 8637491 | NCBI WGS metagenome assembly NPID01 (sample SAMN07420843, study PRJNA396082) | bioreactor metagenome | isolation source: sample BA6 brine-fed electro-methanogenic bioreactor BA | place: Japan: Kochi | collected 2016-06-14 | reverse complement strand
CCATCTTCTCAGTGCGGAGCTGTCTTGGGCTCTGTGTCCCCAGGACCCACCGGAGGGCGTCGGCCACATTGCTCTTGCCGCAGCCGTTAGGCCCAACAACTGATGAGATGCCCTTCCTGAAATCAATCCTGAAGGGATCAGCAAAGGATTTGAAACCAACTATCTCAAGGCTTTTCAGTCGCATGTCTATTCCAGTTCGTGCGTATGAAAACAGCTGCATATGTCAGGAAGCTGACGGCTATCAGACCCGCCGCCGCTGTTCCAAGAATGTCGGCACCGGGCAGAATGCCTCCCCGTGGCCAGGCGATCTCGGGGAAAAGAGCCTGTCTTATCATGAAAAGCGCCAGGGCCGTTGTGGCTGCCTTGCCCCAGATGTTTGCCGATGGAGGAGTCATCCTGGCGGACATCAGCAACCCCCCTGCGGCTATCAGACCGTCCCTGCCCAGAAGCATCCAGAGTACCCAGGGCTCCAGGAGATCCGTCCTGACCAGGGCAAGGGCGGCAAGTAAGAAAGCGACCTTGTCAGCCGCCGGATCCAGTATCTTTCCCCAGTCGCTCACGGTTCCGGTCTTCCTTGCGATGAACCCGTCCAGCCAGTCGCTGGCGGCGGCGGCTAACATGAACACGGCGGTAGAAAGCCTCTGCCCGTTCAGAATGGAGAAGGCCGCTCCAGCCGCCAGGGGTATCCTTGCCAGGCTGATCATGTTCGCAGTGGTGAAGAACCTGCCGGATATCATGTCATGCTCTCCAGGAGCCTTCTGGCGTGATGGGCGGCGCCCTCGCCTCCTCCCAGCAGCCGTGCAAGCTCCCCGGCCCTTTCCTCGGCACTTTCAAGATGACGGACGGTGGTAACCGGCATCTCGTCGCCGAATACCTTTTCCACCGCCATGTGCCTGTGTGCCCTGGAGGCAATCTGGGCAAGATGCGAGATCACGATTATCTGCCTCTCCGCCGAAGCCCTGTGCAGCGAGTCAGCCAGTGAATGAGCAGTCTCCCCGCCGGTACCGCTGTCTATCTCATCGAAGATCAATGTGGTGGCCTCACCCTTCCCAGCCAATGCCAGTGCCAGGGCCAGGGCAACCCTTGAAAGCTCGCCTGCGCTTGCTATGGAATCCAGGGGGCCAGGCGGTACCCCCCGGTTGGCGGTGAATTGAAAGGTTGCTTTATCCGCCCCCCTGGGTCCAAGTATCTCTTCCTCAACCTCAAGGCCTTCGGTGACCTTATCCAGCTTCACTGAGATCTCCGCCCATGGAAGGTTCAGCTTCCTCATCTCACCCAGCGCTGCCACGGCCAGGGGATCCGCCGCCTGGGACCTTCTAAGGGTCAGTTCCCTGGCCATAGCCAGGAGCTCGCCGGAGATCTTCCCGGAAGCTTCCCGTGTCCTTTCCAGGAGTTCCGTGGCGTCGTCGTACTCCCTGAGTCTGCCCTCCAGGGAATCCCGGGCTTCAAGAAGGGATCCGATGGAGCCCCCGAAGCGGCTGATCATCCTGGAGTAACCCTCCAGGCGATCCTCTATCTCCGCAATGAGACCGGGAGCGTCCTCCGCCGCCTCCATCTCTCCGAACACCATTGATGAAGCTTCCTCAGCGGCTATCAATGACTGCTCCAGAAGATCGGCTATGCCTTCGCTCTCAGGGGATTCCCTGCGAACGCTCCTCAATAGTTCGCCCAGGATGGAGAGAACACCGGTGTCACCTGTCAGGGCCTCAGACACCCTCGCAAAAAGCACGGCGTGATCAGCCGCGGATCTTATCTCCTTTTCCCTGATGATAAGGTTCCTGTACTCGTCTTCGGAGGGCTTCAGCTCCCTGAAAAGGCTCCTTTCGTGGAGGAGTATCTCCCTTGTACCGCCGGCGGATTCAAGGAACCTGAGGATCGATACCTCCTCAGCCTTCAGCTCCCTCAGTCGATCATACCCCCGGGAGTATGAATCCCTGAGGATACCGGTTCCGGCGAAGCGATCCAGCAGGGCCAGCTGCACCGACGGCTTCAGAAGCCCAGGGGTTGTCTTCTGGCTGTGGAGCTCAACGAACCTGCTTACGCTGTCCCTCACATCGTCCAGGGTGGCCAGCGAATCATCCACGAACACCCTGCTTCTTCCCTGAAGGCTTATCTCCCTGCGAATCACGGTTTCTTCTCCGCCGGGTTCGACGAAAACAGCCTCCACGAAAGCGTTCCGGGCACCAGGCCTCACCATGGACCTGTCCGCTCTACGGCCGGTGGCCAGCATCAGCCCGTCGATGAGTATGGACTTGCCGCTGCCTGTCTCGCCTGTGAGCACGTTCAGACCTTCCTGGAACTCCAGGGAGGTATCGCTTATCGTCGCCAGGTTCTTCAGCGCAAGGGACTTGAGCATTTGCCTCCTACCCTCTGTAGCCCCAGCCGAGTTTTTTCCCCAGCATCTCGTAGTAGTCGGATCTTCTGCCGGTTCTTATCACGGAACAGACAAGTCCGGAGCGTTTTACGGTAATGATCTCCCCCGGGGCGATGGCCCCGCACTTCGCCGCTCCGTCAGCCAGTATCAGGGGATTCTTTCCAGTGGCCCTGATGACCCTGAAACCTATCAGGGATGAAATGGGAACAACAATGGGACGCAGCGCAAGAAGATGGGGGCATATGGGTGTGATGATCACAACCGGCAGATTGGGATGGAGCACAGGCCCCCCGCAGGACAGGTTGTAAGCGGTGGAACCCGAAGGCGTGGATACCAATACGCCGTCTGAGGCCATTACCGCAACCTCTCTGCTGTCAACGAGCACCTGGATGTGGAGTATGCCCCCCTCGGCGCACCTGTTGATGGATATCTCGTTGAGGGCCCTCACCAGGGTTCCCCCTGGACCCTCGGTCTCCAGAACTGGCAGCCTGTCGATCAGGTAGTCCCCGGAGGCAAGACAGGATACTGTTTCATCCACCGCTGCTGCGTCGCAGTCAGCCAGGAAGCCAAGATGTCCGGAGTTGATCCCCAGGATGGGAACACCTTCATCCAGATACCGGTCCATCGTCCTGAGTATGGTGCCATCCCCGCCGGCGACCACAATGGCCCCCGCCCGGGAGACAGAGTCCACAACTTCCATTCCCGCCTTCCTGAAAGATGCTTCGATGCCCCGGTGCTCGCCGGTCACGAAAACCCTCTTAACGGGTTCCATGTACAACCCCCAGGTGGTCCTGCACAGAACGGGCTATTCCGCCGGGATCGAGCCCGAGCTCGGAGAGTATCTGCCCTGTGCTGCCATGGGAAACGAAGTGGTCGGGAATGCCCAGCAAAAGCACCCTTGAACCGGGAAGCATAGCAGAAACGGCCATGCCGAATCCTCCAGCCAGCGCTCCCTCCTCCAGGGTTATCACCGCTCTTCCGGCTGCCAGTTCGCGAATCTCGTCCACGGGAGCCGGCTTGAGCCACACCGGATCGTAGACCGCGGCCTCCAATCCCTTTTCTGAAAGGATATCGGCGGCCTGGAGCGCTCTGGACACCATTGTTCCAACAGCGATCATCAGTACGCGGTCGCCCTCCCTGACAAGCTGCCCCCTTCCCCTGGAAAGGTCTTCCGGTGCAGGATAGAGGAGATCCGGTTCGTTCCCCCTGGGATATCTTACTCCCACCGGGCCTTCAAGGCTGGATATCTCCGCGTCGAGGAGCTTTTCGAGAACGGTGCAGTCCCTGGGGGAGGCAAGCTCCAGCCCGGGAACGGAGAGGAACATTGGTATGTCGAATATCCCGTGGTGAGTGGGTCCGTCGGCCCCTACGATCCCCGCCCTGTCCATGGCGAAGAGCACAGGGGCCTTCTGCAGGGCGGCGTCGTGTATGACCTGATCGTACGCCCTCTGCATGAAGCTGCTGTATACCGCCACCACCGGTTTCATGCCCCCGAAGGCCAGTCCGCAGGCAAAGGTTACCGCGTGCTGCTCGGCTATGCCCACATCAAAGAACCGGTCGGGGCACTTCTCTGCGAATTTTGTAAGGCCTGTACCGTCGGGCATGGCGGCGGTTACCGCCACAAGTGAAGGCTCCCGGTCCGAGGCGGCGGTTATCCACCTGGAAAAAGCCGATGTAAAGGAGCTGCCCCCCCTGTTTGCAGAGGCTCCGCTCACTCCGTGGTGCGATCTGGGCTGGCACTCGGCGGGTTCAAAACCCTTGCCTTTCCTGGTTACGACATGAAGAAGCACCGGCCCCCTGAGTCTCCTTATCCTGTCAAGAACGCCGGTGAGGGCAGCCAGGTCGTGGCCCGGGATCGGCCCGAAATAGTTGACCCCGAACTCCTCGAAAATGGTGGCCCTGGCGGCCATGGTCTTCTTTATCGCCGAGGAAACCTCGTGGGCGGCTATCCTCATCCGGTCGCCCAGCGAAGGTACCCTTCCCATGGCGTGCCAGACGCCGTCCTTGAATCTGTTATAGGTCTGGTCGGTAAGGAGCTTGCTGAGGTGTCGGGAAAGGGCGCCCACATTCTTTGATATGGACATCTCATTGTCGTTGAGGATTATGGTCACATCTGTCCCAGGAGAGTCCAGGTTGTTCAGCCCCTCGAAGGCCATTCCCGCCGTCATGGCGCCGTCGCCTATCACCGCAACTACCCTGTGGTCCTCCCCGGCGAGATCCCTTGCCCTGGCAAAGCCCAGGGCCGCGCTGATGGATGTGCTGGAGTGGCCGGTTCCGAAAACATCGTAAACGCTTTCGCTTCTCTTGGGAAAACCGCTGAGCCCACCGGACTGCCTTATGGTGTGGAAAAGGTCCCTTCTGCCGGTGAGGAGCTTCCATGGATAAGTCTGGTGCCCCACGTCCCAGATGATCCTGTCCGTTCCGGGATCATAAACGGTGAGAAGGGCCACGGTGAGTTCCACGACTCCAAGACTGCTGGCTAGATGACCTCCGGTGTCGCAGATAACGTCGATTATCCTGCCGCGGACCTCCGCCGCCAGCTTTACCCTGTCCTCCAGGGAAAGCTCCCTGATCTGCTTGGGATCCTCGATGCGGTCCAGTATGCCAGGCACTATTTCCTTCTTTCGGGAAGGTAGTTCACGAGCTCGGCTACGATGCCCCAGTCTCCTTCAAGGTCTTCCAGCCTTCGGGTTATGTCCTCAGCGGTCCTCACGGCCAGAGCTTTCGCTCCTTCCAGGCCCAGGTCCTGAACCGAATTCCATTTCCCCATATCGGCATCCTTCATCACGGCCTTTCCCATTTCGGTGCTGCTTCCGGTTACGTCAAGAATATCGTCAGTCAGCTGGAAGAGCCATCCCGTATCATCGCCAATGGAGGAAATCGAAGCAAGCTGGTGGTAATCCACCCCGGCCGCCAGAGCTCCCAGTTCCATGGAGACCCGTATCATGGCGGAGGTCTTGCCCAGTATCATCCGCCTTGTCCATGACGCATCGGCTTCCGGGGGATGGTACATGTCCATGAACTGACCGCCGGTGAGGAACCTGGGGCCGGCGGCATCCGCCAGCCTGCGGGTCATCTCAAGCTGCACGCTGTCCACCAGCGGCGAGCGGAGCAGATGCACGAAGGCCTCTGCCAGAAGCCTGTCACCGGCGAAAAGGGCCCTGCGCTCCCCAAAAATCATGTGGAGAGAGGGTTTTCCCCGCCTCATGCCGTCATCGTCCATTCCCGGGAGATCGTCGTGTATAAGCGAATATGTGTGTATCATCTCAACCGCGCAGGCGGCGTTAAGCGCCAGGGAAGGGTCGCCCCCCAGTGCCTCGCAGGAGTTGAACACGAGGAAGGGTCTCACCCGCTTGCCCCCTGCGCCCAGCGAATAGAAGCATTCCTCTCCAAGCTCCCGAGGGAGTCGTGAAAGGGCTTCCTCCACCCTCAGCCGGCTTTTCTCAAGGGCTTCCCCCAGCTTCTTATCCATTTTCACGGATCCGTTTCAGTTCGGTTACCGAACCGTTGTCCACTGAAAACTCCAGTCCGTTGATCACAGGGGAGCCGCTGGCAACGCTGAGCCTGCTGTAGCGGCCGCTGGTGAACCTTGCGATGGACGAAGAGGTCTCCATTCCGATCACACCGCATGCGGACCCGCACATTCCCAGATCGGTAAGGTACGCAGTTCCTCCGGGAAGGATCCGTTCGTCGGCGGTCTGCACATGAGTATGGGTTCCCGCTACAAGGGTTACCCTACCGTCAAGATGCCTGGCCAGGGCCATTTTCTCGCTGGTGGCTTCGGCGTGGAAGTCCACTATCCTCACATCAGCAGGTGTGGAGTCGATAAGCCTGTCGGCGATCCTGAAGGGGCATTCCCCGGTGAAATCGGTGAAGACCCTTCCCTGAAGGTTCATCACCTGCACGCTGATGCCGTTTACGGTGAGCACCAGACTACCCTTCCCGGGGTTGCCCGGCGGGTAGTTCGCAGGTCTCAGTATCCGTGTATCTTGAGCCTCCAGCATGGGTATGATGGAATCCCTTTTCCAGATGTGGTTTCCCGAGGTAATCACCGAGACACCGGCTTCCTGGAAGGATACTGCTATCTCTGGCGTTATCCCGAACCCTCCTGCGGCGTTCTCACCGTTGACCACGATAAGGTCATAACGGGGAACGACGCCGGGGAGGAACCGAAGAAGGGCCTCCCTGCCCGGCCTTCCCACCACATCGCCCAGCATAAGTACGCGCATCACTGCCTATCGGGCGGTTTCGGAAGCCCTCAGCTCCCTTATAACGGTAACCTTGATCTGGCCGGGATACTCCATTTCGTTCTCGATCCTCCTGGCTATCTCCCTTGCCATATCCACCGCTTCCTCATCGTTCACCGCTTCCGGTCTCACGGCGATCCTGAGTTCTCTACCCGCCTGAATGGCGTATGACTTACGAACCCCCTCGAAGGAATCTGCCATTGCCTCGAGGCGGTGGAGTCTCTTAACGTACAGCTCCAGGGTCTCCCGTCTTGCTCCCGGCCTGGCGCTGCTCACGGCATCGGCGGCCTGGACCAGCATGGCGTAAAGGCTTTCCGGCTCCACCTCTTCATGGTGGGCTCCGATTGCGTTTGCCACGGTCCTTGGCTCGGAAAACTTCCTTGCCAGCTCCATGCCAACGATAGCATGGGAACCTTCGAGGTCGTGATCGGTCGCCTTGCCTATATCATGAAGCAGACCGGCTCTTCTGGCGAGGCCCGGATCCAGTCTGAGTTCGCTTGCCAGCAGCCCGCAGATGTGGGCGACCTCCAGTGAATGCTGATACATGTTCTGCCCGTAGCTGGTCCTGTACCTCAAGCGGCCGAGATGACGTATGAGCTGGGGATGAAGACCTGTAACGCTGGCCTCCATGACCAGTTCGTTACCCAGCTTCCTCACGGTGCGCTCCATTTCGCTGCGCTCCTTCGCCACCACGGCCTCGATCCTGCCAGGGTGTATCCTGCCGTCGCCTATGAGCTTTTCCAGGGAAAGCCTTGCCACCTCACGCCTTACCGGGTCGAAGCAGCTGAGCACAACCGCTTCAGGGGTATCGTCGATGACCACATCAACACCTGTGGCTTTCTCGAAGGACCTGATGTTGCGTCCTTCCCTGCCTATGATCCGGCCCTTCATGTCGTCGTTGGCCAGGTTCACCACGGAAACGCAGCTCTCCACCACATGGTTCGCGGCGCATCTCTGTATCGCAGTTGCAAGAAGGTTGTTCGCCTTGTCGTCGGCGGCCCTCTCCGCTTCGTCAAGGATCCTTCTGGTCAGCCTTGCGGCCTCCATGTCGGCTTCCTCGCGCAGGTTGGTGAGAAGCAGTTCCTTTGCGTCATCCCTTGAGAGCTGGGCAACTTCCTCGAGCCTGGCGTTCTGCTCTTCCAGCAGCTTGTTCGCGCGCTGGTGCTTCGCCAGGAGTGCCTGTTCCATCTCCCCCAGGGCGGTCTCCTGCTGTGAGAGGGATTCCTGCCTGGTGTCCAGATTTTCCCTGGTGCGCTCGATCTGCTGACCGAGCCTCTCAAGGTCGTTCTCCCTTCGGTCGAGGCGGCTCTGCTTCTCCCTGAGCTTCTCCAGCTCCCTGGCCCGTTCCTCGCTGATCTTCTCCCGCCCTTCCAGGATGCTCTCCTTGCGAAGGGTCTCCGATCCACGCCTGGCCTCGGCCAGTATTCGTTCAGCTTCGGCGGTTGCGCCGCCTATTTCCTTGTTGACCATCATCTTGTGCAACAGCCAACCCAGCAGGAACGCAATGGCTCCCGCCGCTGCAGGTATCAGATAAGCAAGCATCTGCAGTTCTCCGTTTCAGGCGCGGGGGCATCTATGTAATCAGAAAGGCCGTATCCCTCCGGGGAATCCCGCGACACCTTCTCCGGTACCGCCTTCCTGAGGTCTAGGAACCGTTTTCCTGACTGCCCTTGCCTGATCCCTGAAGAATGACCGGGAATGGTCCACCGGGTGACACCCGGTTCGCTGCGCTCTTCTCTTCGGAAGGACGGGCCTCGGCGGTTGACAGCGCTTCGTCAATCCTGTCCGCCAGTGAAGAGAGAAGCACCTTATGGGCGTCCTCCATCTCCTCCAGCTGAGCCGTTTTTCCGAAAAGCTCGTCTATGATGTTCAGAGAGGCCAGTATGGCCACCTTGGCGGTGGACGTCATGGCCACGTTCTCCGTCATCTGTCGCATGCGCATATCTAGAAAATGGGCGATCTCCGCTATGTACGCGGGATCGCCCTCTCCTCTTATGGAATACTCGCGCCCGTAGATGTTCACCCTGGTGTTATCACTGCGGTCACCCATTGGCGCTCTGCTCCCTGTCACTCCTCAGATCATCCAGTTTTGCAAGAACAGACTCCAGTCTCTCCTTCATCTCCTGCCTTTCCCGCAGGAGCCTGGCATAATGTATCCTGAGCAGGTTGTAACCCTGGGAATCGGCATTGCCCTTCTGGTACTCAAGCTTCTTTTCAAGCTCTTCCACCCTGTTCTGCAGTTCACTGTTCTCGCTGCAGACCGAACGGTACTTGAGAATGAGCCTGTCCACCGCTTCAGTCAACCTCTCGGCGGAACCGGTGATGGGCAATGGGTTTCCTCCCTAATCAGTTCCCTTCGGGATTGAGTTCCTTGCGGGCGACCTCGGCCACCTTGCTGAATGCGGAAGGATCCTTTACCGCAAGGTCGGCGAGCATCTTCCTGTCTATCTCCACACCGGCCCTGGAAAGACCGTCGATAAGCGTGGAATAACGCATTCCATTCTCACGGGCGGCTGCGTTGATCCTGGTTATCCAGAGGGCCCTGAAATTCCGTTTCTTGTTCCTTCTGTCGCGGTACTGATACTCCATCGACTTCTTCACGGCGTCGGAGGCTACGGTGTAGAGCTTCCTCCTGCCGCCGAAATTGCCCTTGGCCTCCTTGAGTACCTTCTTGTGCCGCTTGTGCCGTGCTACGGCATTCTTAACTCTGCTCATGGTTCAGTCTCCGTATTCTAGGGCAGAAGCACCTTCATGCGCTTGGTATCCGGGGTGGAGGCGATACCGCCTTTGCGAAGGTTCCTCTTTCGCTTGCTGCTTTTCTTTGTCTTGATGTGACCGGCATGGCTGTGCCTGGTGCGTATCTTACCGGTTCCAGTTTTCTTGAAGCGCCTGGCGGCGCCCTTGTGAGTCTTCATTTTCGGCATTATCTATTCCCGCCTTACCTGTTCTACTGATTCGCGTTCTTCTCACGCCTGGGCGCGAGTATCATCGTAAGGAACCTGCCCTCCATGGCCGGTTGCTTCTCTATCTGTGCAAGGTCGTTCAGGTCCTCCGACAGCCTCTGGAGCAGGTCGTATCCCTGATCCTTGTAGACCAGCTGTCTTCCCCTGAAGACCACCGTTGCCTTCACCTTGTATCTGCCTTCCAGGAACTCCCTGGCGTGCTTCATCTTGAAGTTGTAGTCGTGCAGTTCGGTATTCGGCCTGAACTTAACTTCCTTCAGCCCTCCGGAATGCTGCTTCTTCCGGGCTTCCCGCTCCTTGCGGTTCTGCTGATACCTGAACTTCCCGTAATCCATTATCCTGCAAACAGGTGGATCGCTAGCACCGCTTATCTCAACAAGATCCAGACCCGCCTCGGTGGCCATGTCCATGGCCCTGGCAAAATCAACCACCCCAACGTGCTCACCATCCTGATCGATGAGCCTTACCTTCTGGCTCCTGATCTCACCGTTAACCCTGGTGGAGTTTGCGATATCCCTCTACCTCCGATCCGGCAGCGCAGGCCTGCGGCAGTCCCCTGCGACCCTCTGAACCGCCGTATCGGCGTCCATGGATCCCAGATCGCCCTCTCCGTGCCTGCGAACAGCCACCATACCTGATTCGGTTTCCCGCTGACCCACTACGAACATGAAAGGTACCTTGCCGGTTTCAGCTTCCCGAATCCTGTAGCCTATAGTTTCACTCCTGGCATCAAGCCGGCATCTGAGACCGGCTGACCGCGCTTTTCTGTACACTTCCCCGGCGAAGTCCGCCTGCGCCGAGGTAATCGGTAAGATAACAAGCTGAACGGGAGACAGCCAACCCGGGAAATTGCCGGCGAAGTGCTCGATCAGGTTGCCGATGAACCTCTCCACCGATCCGAACAGAGCACGATGCACCATATAAACCCTGTGTTCGCCGCCGTCTTCTCCGACGTAGTTAAGGTCGAACCTGCCGGGAATGTTGAAGTCAAACTGAACCGTGGGCCCCTGCCAGTAGCGGCCCAGGGCATCTCGAAGCTTGATGTCTATCTTCGGTCCGTAAAAAGCGGCTTCGCCCTTTACCGTAACGTATTCCTCGCCCATCTCGTCAAGGGCTCTGGCAAGGGCCGGTTCAACCCTGGCCCAGTCCTCCGGGTCCCCGGCATACTTGGCGGTATCGTCGGGATCCATCAGGGACAGTTCGATCCTGTACCCGAAATCGAAGATCTTCAGGAAATAGAGGGCGAACCTGACCACGTCCTGTATCTCGCTGACTATCTGGTCCGGGGTGCAGAAGATGTGGCCGTCGTCCACTGTGAATCCCCTGACCCTCATCAGGCCGTGGAGGGCTCCGCTGCGCTCGTATCTGTAAACGGTTCCCAGTTCGGCCAGCCTCAAGGGAAGTTCTCTGTAGGAACGCTTCCTGCTGCCGTATATGATGATGTGCCCCGGGCAGTTCATCGGCTTCAGGGCGTATTCCCCGTTCTCCACCTCGGTGAAGTACATGTTGTCCCTGTAGTAGTCGTAATGTCCGCTGGTCTGCCATAGCTCCACCGGAGCGATATGTGGAGTGCTCACCAGCTGGTAGCCGGCCTCCCGGTGGGCGTCTTTCCAGAGCTGTTCCAGGTTCTCCTTCACAATGGTGCCGTTTGGAAGCCAGTAGACGAACCCCGGGCCGCCCATTCCGCTTGCGTTGTAGAGGTCGAGCTCCCTGCCCAGCTTCCTGTGGTCGCGTTTCTTCGCCTCTTCCAAGCGCCAAAGGTAATCTTTCAGGTCTTTCGGCGAAAGCCAGGCCGTGCCATAGATACGCTGCAGCATGGGGTTATGCTCATCGCCGCGCCAATATGCGCCAGCCACATTCATCAATTTGATGGCGGCAGGGTGAATCTTGCCCGTGCTTTCAAGGTGTGGCCCGCGGCACAGGTCAACAAACGCATCACTCTTATAAATCGAGATCACCGGCTTTTCATCCACCGGATTACCATGTTCATCCACATCACCCTGCTCCAACCCATCAATCAATTCGAGTTTGTAGGGCTGGTCGGCAAAAATTTCACGGGCTTCTTCAGCAGAAACTTCTTCACGCACAAAATCGCTGTTATTCTTGATAATTTCGCGCATCCGCGCTTCGATCTCTTCAAGGTCTTCCGGGGTCAGGGGCCTTGGCAAGTCAAAGTCGTAATAAAAACCGTCATCAATTGGCGGCCCGATTGCCACTTTGCCCTCCGGGAACTTCTCCAAGACTGCTTGCGCCATCACATGGGCAGCAGAGTGTCTCAAACGATACAGTTTTGATTCTTCATAATTTTCAGCCATTATCATCCTCCTTAGGATTAGGTATCAATCACCAGCGAATTGTTGTTCCTCACCGGTGACAATTCATTTGGTTTAAAAAAAAACCTCGCCCACTGGGGCGAGAGTACTCTCACGCGGTTCCACCCAGATTATCCCATCCGGATTGCGGTGGGACATCTCTTGGTGCCGATAACGGGACAAACCGTTTCCCTTACTGAACCA
>NPID01002241.1_pt1 | contig 12102 bp, 10 predicted proteins | sample 8637491 | NCBI WGS metagenome assembly NPID01 (sample SAMN07420843, study PRJNA396082) | bioreactor metagenome | isolation source: sample BA6 brine-fed electro-methanogenic bioreactor BA | place: Japan: Kochi | collected 2016-06-14 | reverse complement strand
TAATAAGTCCATATTCAAAAAATGAAGTATCAATTATAAAGCTTTTTCTCTTAAAAATAATCATAATATTGAATTCTACATATAACACTTGAAATGAGGTACATAATGAATAGTAAAGGCACATTAAATAAAGTATATTCATACTTTATAATATTCTTATTAATATTCTTTAATAATGAAACCCTTCCGAATAATTTAAGCCGCTTACCTGTCCAACCTGTATTATTGGTGTTTTTATTATACTTGTTAACTTATTTATATAATTTAGTAGTGAAAAAAAGAGACCGTATAATCTTAAAATCATTAATGTTACTGTTTACTTTTGCGATTATTGTCATTATCTCATTTTTAAATGATGGCATAGGCTTGCAGACTACTAATGCCTACTACTTAATAATGCTTACAGTATTTATCGGATTTCTAGTTACCAACGTAATTGATTTTCACGTTTTTTCAAAAACGTTTACAAATATTATACTCAGTATATCAATATACTCTATTTTAGTAACATATGTGTTTAAAGAGATCATAAGAAACATACCTAACATATTCCCAGTAGTAACTAATTCAGCAGGTACCCAATTTATTAATACATTTTTTTCGTTTATACATAACATAGATGGTATTTCTCGAAACTACTCTATTTTCAGAGAACCAGGAGTTTATGCATTCTTTCTGATATTTGCTTTGATATTTAGTTTATATACTATTAATTACAAAAATGTAAACTATCAAAAATTCGTAGTTTTACTCTTATCATTATCAGTTATCACTACTTTTTCATCACCCGGATATCTTGCATTATTCATCGTTTTGTTATCAAAAATTCTTGAAGTCTTAAAAAGACGAAAATATAAGATTAAAGTTAACAATAGATTTTCTCTTACTTTATTTACATTTATTTTTATTTTTGGACTAACAATTCTAAATTTTTCAGACAATATAATTGATGCATTTAATAAGTTTAATTTTGAGAGTTCCTCTTTTCAGTATAGATATTTTACTCTTGTGCGTAATATTAGTTTTTGGCTTGACAGACCGTTTATTGGTTATGGCATCATAAGTGGTAATAACGTTATGTATGAATATGATAGTAATTTATTTTTTAATTTACGAAATTACCATAATACATCAACTTTTACAAGTTATCTAGTCTTTTTTGGTGTTATAGGTTTTTCACTATTTACATTTCCTTTATTTAAGTTTTTTTGGATAACAACAAATAGAAAAATTCTTATTCTACTATCCATTATCTTGCTTATGAATTCCCAATTAATTTTATTTAATCCAATTATTTTTGTTTTAATTTTTTATTCAACTACAAAAAGTTTTCAAACAAGAAATATAGAGTTCTCAAAAATCTTACAACTTGTAACCTAAAAAAGAAGTGGAGATGATTTTCATTAAATTACTACAAATTAATATCTGCCCTGATTTAAGTACAGGCAGCCTTATGATGAAGATAAATGACTATTTAAATAAAAGTGGACACAATGGTTTCACCTCATCTGCTCCAAAAAAAGGATTTAATAATTTAAAAAACCATTATTTCATTGGATCATGGTTATCCAGGAGGATTCATATATATTTAGCAAAAAAAGTTAAATTTGAAATGTCTTTATCTATTTTTTCTACTTGGAAATTCATAAGATATATTAAAAAATTAAAACCAGATATTATTCATTTACATAACATACATGGATATTTTTTAAATTTCAGAATATTATTCTCATTTTTAAGAAAAGTGAACATACCGATAATATGGACTCTTCACGATTGTTGGGCTTATACTGGTGTTTGTCATCATTACACCGAAATGAAGTGTGAAAAATGGAAAGATCAGTGTACTAATTGTCCTTTGTTCGCAGAGGATAGTTTTCTTGTTAAAATAAACCATGTGAAAAGCGAATTTATTATGAAAAAAAAGTATTATAAAGATATGAAGAACCTATATGTAACAACAGTTTCTGATTGGCTATATAATGAAGTTGAATATTCAATTTTAAGAGACAAGCCTAGGTTTAAAATATATAACGGGGTTAACATTGACGAATATACTAGAACAAATAAATCAATTAATAGATTAAATAATAAATTTAAGGTTTTGTGTGCTGCAAGTTCCTGGAGTATAAACAAGGGTATTCAAGATATAAAATTGCTATCTGACCTACTTAAAGATAATAATAATATAGAAATTTCAGTAATTGGTTTAACTGAAAGTCAAAAAGAAGATTTTAAAGATAAAAGCAATGTACATTGTTATGGCCCTATGAAAAAAAACGAACTCATTGATTGGTACTTGAGCTCCGATCTATTCTTCAATCCATCTACGGAGGAGAGTTTTGGAATGGTAACTTTGGAGGCTATGGCAAGTGGATTAAAAGTCATCGTGTACAATTCAACGGCATCACCCGAAATTGTATTTGGAACGGAATCATATATTTGTGAAAAGCACGATTTAAAGTGTGTTGTAAATACAATAAATAAACTGTCTTTGGAGGGTATTGAGATGGTATCCACCAATATAGCTTTAAAAAAAATAGATAATTTATATAATTTAGATAAAAAAATACTTGAGTATATTGAACTATATAATTACATATATTCTTTAAATAGAAAATAGGAGCGAAGAAAAATGAAAAATAAAATTTTACTTATAACTGGCGGTACAGGATCTTTTGGGAATGCAGTTACTTCAAAATTCTTAGATACTGAAATAAAGGAAATTAGGATATTGTCTCGCGATGAAAAAAAGCAAGAAGATATGCGCAAATTATATAATAACGAGAAGTTAAAATTCTATATTGGGGATATAAGAGATTACAGTTCCATAGAGGGAGCATTTATTGGTGTGGATTATGTTTTTCATGCAGCGGCTTTAAAACAAGTTCCCTCATGTGAATTCTATCCAATTGAAGCTGTTAAGACAAATGTTTTGGGAAGTGATAATGTCATAACAGCTTGTGTTAAAAACGGAGTAAAAAAGGCTATATTTTTATCTACAGACAAAGCTGCTTATCCGATTAATGCAATGGGAATGACAAAAGCTGTGATGGAAAAGAATGTTATAGCTAGATCAAGACAATTAAGAGAAGGTGATACTGTATTGTGTTTAACAAGATATGGTAATGTTATGGCATCTAGAGGATCAGTAATTCCGCTATTTTTGGATCAGATTCAACATAATAAACCTATTACAATAACTAATCCTGAAATGACTCGATTTATGATGACTTTAGAAGATGCTGTTGATCTAGTTCTTTATGCTTTTGAGCATGGTGAACAAGGTGATCTATTTGTTCAAAAAGCACCAGCAGCTTCAATCGAAACATTGGCTAATGCTATATTAGATTTAAAAAATAATAATACTTCACCAGTCTATATTGGGACTAGACATGGTGAAAAGTTGTATGAAGTCTTAGTTACTCAAGAAGAAATGATTAAATCAATAGATTTAGGTGATTTCTATAAGATACCCGCAGATAACAGAAATCTAAATTATGATCATTATATTGAGAAGGGTGATCAAAAAATTTCTTTAATGGAAAGTTATCATTCTCACAATACTAAACAATTGGATGTCGACGAGATGAAAAAGTTATTGTTAAAATTAGATCTATTCAATTAAGGGTGTGAATATTTCATGAAAATACTGGTTACTGGGGCTAAGGGCTTCATAGGGAAAAACTTAATATCTGAACTAAGAAATCAAAAGTATGAACAAATCTTCGAGTATGATTTAGATTCTACAGAAGAAAACTTGGATAAATATGCTAAGGAGGCTGAGTTCATCTTTCATTTAGCTGGAGTCAACCGTCCTAAGGATGAAAAAGATTTTATGGAAGGTAATTTTGGATTTACATCTATTTTATTAAGTTATCTAAAAAAACATAAAAACAATTGTCCAATAATGATTTCTTCATCAATCCAAGCAGAACTAGATAATCCATACGGACTTAGCAAAAAAGCTGGAGAAGAACTGATATTAAGTTATGGAAAAGAGACTAATTCAAAAGTATTTATTTACAGGTTTCCAAATGTATTTGGTAAATGGTGCAAACCAAACTATAATAGTGCAGTTGCAACATTTTCATATAACATAGCTAATGACTTACCTATAAAGGTAAATGATCCAAATGTAATCATGAATTTAATATATATTGATGATTTGGTAAAAGAGTTAATATGTTCACTACATGGGAATGAAAATAAAAAAGGTAACTACTGTTATGTAGAACCTGTATATGAAGTTAAGCTAGGAAAAATAGTGGAATTGCTTTATTCATTTAAAGAAAGCAGGATAAATTTCTTTGTCAATGATATGAGTGACGGCTTTACTAAGAAATTGTATTCAAGTTATTTAACATACTTGCCAAAAGATAGATTCTTATATGATTTAAAAATGAATATTGATAACAGGGGTTCATTTACTGAATTCATAAAAACTATTGATAGAGGTCAAGTTTCGATTAATGTATCAAGGCCAGGAGTTACCAAGGGTAATCACTGGCATCATACAAAAACTGAAAAGTTTTTAGTAGTAAGTGGTAAAGGTGTTATTAGATTTAGAAAAGTTGATGAGTCAGAACTTTTGGAATATTTTGTTAATGGGGATAAATTACAAGTAGTAGATATACCACCTGGATATACTCATAATATTGAAAATTTAGGCGAAGAAGACATGGTCACAATAATGTGGGCGAATGAAACATTTGACCCACATAATCCCGATACACATTATTTGGAGGTATCAGATAAATGAAAAAATTAAAAGTTATGACAGTAGTAGGAACTAGACCTGAGATTATTAGGTTATCAGCAGTTATTGCAAAACTTAATAGCTCTGAGGCTTTTGATCATGTTTTAGTCCATACTGGACAAAACTATGATTATGAATTGAATGAGGTTTTTTTTAGAGATTTTAATCTTAAAAAACCAGACTATTTCTTAAATGCTGCTACTGGGAATGCAATAGATACGATTGGGAATATTTTAATAAAAATTGAACCAATTCTACAAGAGGTAAAACCGGATGCGTTTTTAGTCTTAGGTGATACTAATTCTTGCTTAACCGCTATTGCAGCTAAAAGAAGACACATTCCAATCTTCCATATGGAAGCAGGTAATAGATGTTTTGACCAAAGAGTACCAGAAGAAACTAATAGAAAAATAGTAGATCATATTGCTGATGTCAATCTACCTTATAGTTCTATAGCAAGAGAATATTTATTAAGAGAAGGATTTCCTGCAGATAGAATAATAAAAACAGGTAGTCCAATGTATGAAGTGTTGATGGATAAGAAAAAAGAAATAGATGACTCTGACATATTAGGAAGACTAGGATTAGAAAAAGGTAAATACTTCTTAGTATCATCTCATCGCGAAGAAAATATCAATTCTAATAATTTCATTGATTTAGTAGAAACATTAAACACAATAGCTGATATATATAAATTACCTATTATAGTCTCTACTCATCCAAGAACTAGAAAAATGATTGAAGAGAAAAATATTAAATTTAACCCTTTAATTCAAACTCTTAAACCTTTAGGATTTATTGACTATAATAAGTTGCAAATTGACTCGAAAATTGTTCTGAGTGATTCAGGTACTATAAGTGAAGAATCATCAATATTGAGGTTTAATGCATTAAATATAAGAGAAGCACACGAAAGACCTGAAGCGATGGAGGAAGCCGCAGTTATGTTGGTTGGACTGAAAAAAGACAGAGTATTGCAAGCCATCAATATCATAGAAAATAGCTCATTAAAAACTAATGATGTTGATGATTATATTAAAAATAATGTTTCGGATAAGATTGCTAAAATTATTTTGAGTTACACTAATTACATTAAAAAGAAAGTATGGCAAGAAAACTGAAATTAATATATTTAAAAAAATTTTAATAAATAATGTGAGCAGACTAAAAATGACAGAATATTTTATGAAAAGAAAGGAAAATCAAGAATGAATAAATCAATAGATAGAATTGGCATACTCACATTTCATTACTCAAACAATTATGGGGGTGTATTGCAATCTATTGCATTATACAACATGATTTTAAAAATGGGGCTAAACGTTGAAATAATTAATTATGTTCCTATGAGTTATAAAAATATTGGCATTTTGAATAAATTAAATTTGAAGAGAAATATATTATCAAATAAATGGGTAGATCTATGTCCAATTAAAATATATAAAAAGATTAGAATAATAACTAAATATAGTGATATGATATCGAAAAACTTTAATATGTATAGAGAAAAAAATGCTAAATACAGTATACATGTTAATCAAGATAGTCTTGAAAGTATATTAAAAAATTACACAACAATTATTGTTGGGAGTGATCAAGTTTGGAATCCCAGTCAGCGAGAGAGTCCAATATACTTTTTAAATTTTAAAGAGAATTTCAAGGGTAAAAAGATCAGTTATGCTGCTGATTCAACTACCGCTGAAGTAAATGAAAAACAAAGGAAAATATTGCGAGACTCATTAGATGATTTTAACCATATCTCTGTCAGAAACAAACACTCCTTTGATTTTGTAAAATCGATTACTAGTACTGATCCATTAATAGTTGTTGATCCAACACTTTTGATTGATTTTAAGATCTCAAATACCAATCATTATAAAAGTGATAGTTATATTCTTACTTATATACTAGGAGATGAGATTGACGGAAAACATAAGAATGTAATTAAAAAAATTAAAGAAAAATTTGGCAATTTGCCCATATACTCAATTAAAATACCAACAATGGATTTTAATCTCTTACCGAAAAGTGATAAGACGTTTTTCGATGTTAGTCCTGAAGAATGGATATTGTTATTTAAGAATGCAAAATTTGTTTACACTGATTCTTATCATGGCGTATTATTTGCACTGAAATATCACAAGCCATTTTTAGCTTATTATAAAGAGGAACTTAGAGCTTCTAGATTCGTTGATTTAGCCAAAAGATACGGTATTGATAAGTACATTATTCAAAACACAAGCGATATTTTATTAAAAAAACCATTTAATGAAAACCCAGATTTTAGTTTGATTGATAAAATAATAGCAAATGAAAAAGACAATTCTATCAAATTTTTGAGAGAGGCATTACTGAATCATGGAAATGCAAAAGAAAACCATGAAAGTTAATCAACTTAAGGCTGGCGCAGTGTTAACATATATATCAATGGGAATAGGCTTTTTAATAAGTTTAGTCTATACACCAATCATGATAAGGCTGTTGGGACAAAGCGAATATGGTCTATATAACCTTGCTGCATCAGTAATTGCTTATTTAGGTATTTTAAATTTTGGTTTTGGAAGTACTTATATACGTTATTATTCTAGATTTAAGTTGAATAGTAATGAGGAAAGTATTGCCAAATTAAACGGAATGTTTTTAATTATTTTTTCAGTCATTGGTGTAATAGCACTAATAGCTGGAATTTCATTATCTTTCTTTACTGATGTTGTATTTGGTAATGAATTGACACAAAATGAACTTAATATAGCAAGGATATTACTTATTATATTAACGATTAATTTAGCGATCAAGTTTCCCAATATTGTGTTCATTTCTTACATAAGAGCAAATGAACGATTTGTTTTTCAAAAATTAGTTGATATACTTAAAACGTTATTAAATCCGTTCCTAGTACTTCCAATATTGTTTTTAGGTTATGGATCTATTGGGATGGCCATAGCAATTACAGGAATAAGTTTAATAATAGAAATTATTCATATGATTTATTCTTTTAAGAAACTTAATATATCATTTAAACTTAACTCATTTGATAAATCACTATTTAAAGAGATGACAATTTTTTCGTCGTTTATTTTCATGAATATGGTAATCGACCAAATTAACTGGAATGTAGATAAGTTCATCATTGGAAGGATCCATGGAACGATACCTGTAGCAATATATTCATTAGCTGCAGTTTTTAATACCCAGTATTTACATATATCAACTGCAATTTCTAGTGTTTTCGTGCCTAGAGTCCATAACCTTATAAATTCACCAAATGGGAAACATGATTTAACTCAATTATTTGTAAGAATAGGAAGAATTCAATTTATTATTCTCTCTTTAATATTATCAGGCTTCATTTTTTTTGGAAAACCTTTTATAACCTGGTGGGCTGGTGAGGATTATAGTTCAAGTTATTACATTATCATTCTTCTCATAACAGCTGCCACAATACCTATTATTCAGAATATTGGTATTGAAATTCAGCGAGCAATGAACTTACACAAATTTAGATCATTGACTTATTTTATTATTGCATTATTAAATGTGGTTATAACTATACCTTTAGTAATAAAATTTGAAGGATTAGGAGCGGCAATAGGAACGGCAATAGCCTTATTGATAGGTAATGGGGTTATAATGAACATTTATTATCATAAAAGAGTGGGCATAGATATTCCTTTTTTTTGGAAAGAAATTTCTAAGATTTTCCCTGCGTTTATACTCCCACTAATTACAGGCTATCTATTTATTACTCATATTAATATATATATGATGCCATATTTTATTCTCGGTGTTGGAGTATATTCAATTGTATTTATATTATCAATGTGGTTTATAGGTATGAATAATTATGAGAGAGACTTATTTGTAAAACCACTAAGAGTTATTATTAATAAACTGAGAGGATGATAACATGGGTCACATAAGCGAGTTGAAGAAGACTGTAATAGATCACGGCTATTGTATAGGTTGTGGAGCCTGTTCTTTTGCATCTAGTGGTAAACTAGAGATTAAAAAGAATGATATTGGTCAGTTTGAAGCGGTTATTTCTAATATTGAATCTAATGATACAAATTATAGCGTTCTAGATATCTGTCCTTTCTATAATAATGATTACAACGAAGACGCTATAGGAAAAGAACTTTACGCAGAGCTAAATAACATAAAAAATGATGAATATATTGGCTATAATCTTATTAATTATGCAGGATTTGTAAAACAAGGTGATTATAGAAAAAAAGGCAGTAGTGGTGGCTTCGGAACATGGATTGCTTCAAAGTTACTTGAAGAAGGCTTAGTAGATAAAATTATCCATGTGAAATCATCAAATAGTGATGATTTATTGTTTGATTATCAATTATCTAGTAATCTTGAAGAAACACAAAAAGGTTCGAAATCTAGATACTATCCAATTGAAATGTCGAAGGTACTGGATTATGTTGTGAATAATGATCATAAGTATCTATTTGTAGGGGTGCCCTGTTTTGTTAAAGCAGTTAGACAGTTACAAAAACAATTTCCACTTCTTAAAGAACGAATTAAATTTACTTTGGGATTAGTTTGTGGCCATTTAAAAAGTGACTTTTTTGCCAAGTCAGTTGCGTGGGAACTTGGAATACATCCTGACAATTTAAAGGAAATTGATTTTAGAGTTAAAAATACTGAAAAATCTGCAAATAACTATAACATAAAAGTAAGTGGAATCATTGATAATGAAAAGGTTGATATTGAATCGCCAACAAAAGAATTGTTTGTTTCAAACTGGGGACATGGATTTTTTAAATATAAAGCATGTGACTATTGTGATGATGTATTAGCTGAAACTGCTGATGTAACTATTGGTGATGCATGGTTGCCGGAGTATAGTAAAGATTCATTGGGAACAAACGTTATCACTATTAGAAATGAATCTATTAATATGATATTTAACAAGTATAAAGATGAAATAAATGTCGATATAATAACGAGTGAGCAAGTTTACCAATCTCAAGCTGGTGGATTTAGACATCGAAGAGATGGATTAAGTTATAGACTTTATCTTGCAGATCAAAAAGGCATATGGAGACCAATAAAACGAGTTAGTCCTAGCTCTGATTTATCTAAAAATAGAAAAAGTATTTATGAAAAAAGAATAGAACTAGTTGATAAAAGTTTTGAATCATATAAGAGTGCTATAGAACACAATGATTTTAGTATTATTCCTAAAAAGTTAAAACCATTGATTTCTGATTATAATAAGAAATATAATGGAAATAGACTAATATATTTTCTAAAGAGAATTTTTAGAAAGCTAAATAGAATCATGAAATCAGTATCATAATAGTATGTTCAAAGTGAAGGGTTTCAGCGAAACCGACAGTTGTTAAAGCAGGGCTGAGACAATCCGGTTTGTGGAAACATCTTGACATATCAAAAATAGTATGATTTGGTCTTTATCAAGACAAAAAGTGTCTTTCGTTTCTTGAGGAAAAAACTTTGTTATTTTGATCTACTCCATGTAACAGTTGCAAAGATATAGACAGTTCTAAGTGCAGATTTTCATAGAAACAGACAGTTGTTGAATACGCCTCAAGGCATGGAGTCTAGGGGATTTAAACTTTTGATAAACTTAACTTGACTTTTGCCCTTAGTTGAGATGGTAAATGATATTTAAATTAAGAAAAAAATTTGGAAAAAGACAGTTCTTTGTGTAGGTTCAACAGGTGAAATTTATGTTCAAAGCTAAGGGTTTCAGCGAAACCGACAGTTGTTTCAGCAGGACTGAGACAACCGGGCACATAACTGTATGAAAACTGTAACAGTTTGCCTGCAAATGTTTACATATAGACATCAACTCACCTTGCAATATTTTCAAAAAACACACAGTTGTGTGTGTTAAAGTGTAGGGTCAACACACAAAAATATGTTCAAAGTGAAGGGGTTCATTGAAACCGACAGTTGTTTCAGCAGGACTGAGACATGGAGTCGAGGGGATTTAAAATTTCGATAAAATTAACTTGACTTTTTTGCTCTTATTAGAGATGTTAAGTGATGTTTTAAATCGTTGAAAAAAACACGATTTAGACAGTCCTTAGTATAGGGTCAACTCGCAAAATCAGGTTCAAAGTGAAAGGTTTCAGCGAAACCGACAGTTGTTTCACTAGGATTGCGACAATTAGCCGAGAAGTTGTAAACTCTTTGAAAAAAAAGTATAGTTTAAGGTTGTATTTAAGATATTGAATCATAATTTGAAAAATATCAAAAAAATTATAAATACCAAACAAAGTCTAGGATCATATCGCAATATCATTTATAAAGTTAATGATTATACTGAAACCAACTAGTTTCAAAATGTATGGGAGAAGACTACGGAAACCACTTGTTAAAGTAAATAAAGTATATTGTTTGTAAAGTAGATAGATGCAATTATTTTAATCAACAATTAAAACTACTATTTATAAGTAATGTTTACAATTAAATATTGACACAAATTTTATGTCTTATTATAATAGTCAATTTTAGATATTCTTATGAATAGAAACTCAAGATTTATATGCTAATGTGATGTGATAAAAAGCTCTATTAAAAAGATAAAGTCTGTTTTACTAATATATTCAAGGATAAAGTTGACTATTAATAGTTCATAATTTGATTTTTAAATATATCAAGGGTAGGAGCCTTTATGTCAATAAGAACAAGTAGTTTTATAACTGATATTATTTTTATTGTTATTACACTATTCTTTATATTCTCATTGTTATTGATAGGTGGATTTTTTATTCTTGGAGATGCTACAAAATACACTTTTAGTGTTATCGGTAATTATTTTTCCTTATTCTACAGAAATTATTATCGTTTTTGGGCAACTTTTACAGGAGTTACTTTATTCTTATCATTTGTTTATATTAATAGTTATACTATCAACAAGAAACTTAAAACACTTATACTACCATTTGTTTCTTCTATATTGCTGCCGATAGTTGCTTTAATCCCAGCTAAAAGTGCTTTTCAACCTACAGCTCATGCGATTCATTTCATATTATCGATTGTTCATGCTATCTTAATCTTAATGGTTTTGATAAATTTTATAAAAAGAATCGAGTTTAGTATTTTGGTTCAAAGAGTTAGTTATGTTCTAGTTTTTAATTCTTTCTTTGGTTCTTTACTTATTCTTGCAATTACAGGCAGAAATGGATTCTTTCAGTTATATTACTATGTTTCAATTTTTATCTTAATTATATTTCTGATGATTTGTGTGAGAAAGAAAATGAAAATTAATTTCTATAATCATAACTAAACTTTAGTAATGAATAAATTCTAATTAAACTAAACCTTCTTAGCGATAATAGAGAGTTTAGTTATTTTATTTT
>NPID01007143.1_pt1 | contig 12107 bp, 13 predicted proteins | sample 8637491 | NCBI WGS metagenome assembly NPID01 (sample SAMN07420843, study PRJNA396082) | bioreactor metagenome | isolation source: sample BA6 brine-fed electro-methanogenic bioreactor BA | place: Japan: Kochi | collected 2016-06-14 | reverse complement strand
TTATGAACTTCGTTTAACAATTCTATAACGAAGATATGAAAAGGAAAAACACAAAAAAAATCAAAAATTTGAATAAAATGTAATTAAGAGTGTTAAGATGGCATGGTGATGATATGAAAATTAAATAAACTACTATGATAGTTAAGGATATGGATGATTCAATTAAACTCTACACGGAATTTATGGGATTCAAAATGATAGCCAATACAATATTGGAGCAGCAGGGACAATTACACTACTAAAAGGTGAAGGAGAAACTATAATAGAACTTATTAAAAATCCAGTAGATGAAACTGGCCTTTTTTCGGTGGGAATAGACGTTGAAGACATAGAAACCACCATAAAGAACTAAAAAGCTAAAGGTGCCAAAATCATCAGGGAACCTATTCCCATAACATGGGGACCCGGGACTTCATAGAAGATCCTAATGGAGTCTTAAATATCATTAACTCAAACACCATTAATCCTATTAGTTATATTTAATTTCATATTATGAAATTAACTATTTTTTAGCTATATTATGTGAAATAAATCCTTTAATTTACAAAAAAATATTTCCATTGCAATTACTTGGTCTGTCATCAGTATCTTTATCATATCCCTTCTTTCTATATTATTCCATGGAAACAGAACCCCATCCTAGGGACCTGATAACCCAGACCCGATACTGGTATATTTTCTTAGATCCTGACCAGAAAAACCTGGGAACTTGCATAGTGTCCTTAAAAAGGGAATCAGGTCATCTTTCTTCTTTAAAGCCTGCTGAATGGCAGGAATTTATAAAAATTGTTTATCAACTGGAAAAAAGCATAAAAAAAGCTTTCAAAGCCACTTTATTTAATTGGGGCTGTTTTTTAAGTGAAATTGAAGAGAATAAACTACTTCATCTGGAGTGGCATGTAATACCTCGCTACCAGCAGAAACTTGAATTTGAGAAAAAATCATTTTCAGACCCTTGCTTTGGTAAAAGCACCATTCAAATATGTGGAGAAACATTAATCCTTCCTTATAGCTTAAGGAATAAAATAATAAGCAAAATCAGGGAAAACCTGAATATTTGATTTTAAGCCTAACTATTTTTCCAGGGGCAGATTCATTTCATATTATTTAATATAATATGATGGGGTATAATCAGTATCATATGAATTCCAGATTCTGCTATAATTGAATTCATTATTTTAAACAATTATAACTTAATTATGCTATTAATAACAGGTGACAACATGAAAAACCTTTCCAAAGAAATTATTGGACGTATTCAGGAGATTTCAAGACCAGTAAAGATTATGCATGTATGCGGATCACATGAACACACCATTATGCAGCACGGATTACGTACTCTGCTTCCAAAAGAAGTACAGGTGGTAGCTGGGCCTGGTTGCCCGGTTTGCTGTGTACCTGCCCGGGAAATAGATGAATGCTTGCAGCTGGCTGAAAAAGGAGTTACCATCACCACCTTTGGGGACATGCTACGGGTTCCAGGATCAGATAGCTCACTGCAACAGGCCAGGGAAGATGGAGCTGATGTTAGAATTGTCTATGGGGTTAACAATGCCGTTGAGATAGCACAAAAAACAGATAATGATGTGGTATTTATGGCGGCTGGATTTGAAACCACCGCTCCTACCACTGCTTCTGAATTACTGGCAGGACCTCCTGAAAATTTCTCTATACTATCCTGCCACCGGCTGATTCCTCCGGCCCTGGAATTTTTAATAGAATCCGGAGAAGTTAATCTAAATGCCTTAATTGAACCAGGGCATGTTTCCACCATAATTGGAACTCATCCTTATGTTCCTTTTTCTGAAAAATATGGAATACCACAGGTTATCGCTGGATTTAATCCACTGGATATATTAATGGCAGTATATATGATACTGCGCCAGATTAAAGAGGGTAAAGCAGAAGTTCAAAATGAATACAAACGAGCAGTAAAGGATGAGGGCAATATAAAAGCTCAACAGGCACTGGAAGATGTATTTGAAATAACCAGCAGGGAATGGAGGGGCTTTCCCCAAATACCAGAATCCGTATATGAGGTCAGAAAAGAATTTTCAGACTTTGATGCCCGGAAAAAATACGATATTCAGGTAAAAGAGGTTAAAGAGGCACCTACTGGATGTATATGTGGGCCTATATTACGGGGGGTTGCTCGCCCCGAAGAATGTACCTTATTTAAAAAAGAATGCAATCCTTTAAATCCTATTGGGGCCTGCATGGTCTCTAAAGAGGGCACCTGCCATATTGCCTACCGTTACAGCTCATTATGAGCAAAAATATTAAACCCTGTTACGGGGATGAAGATGAATATTAAAGCAGTGGCACTGGATATAGATGGTACTATAACCGATCCTACTCGGAAACTTTGTTTAAGTGCAGCAGAAGCCATACGAAAAGTTGAAAAACAGGATATACCTGTCATAATTGTAACAGGGAACATTTTATGCTTTACCATGGCTACTTCTGTTTTATTAGGGGCCTCTGGAGGATTAGTGGCTGAAAATGGAGGAGTGGTTATATCCCGGGATGAAGTAAAGGTACTGGGTGATTATGAAAAATCAAAATTAGCCTTTGATTATCTTAAATCTAAAGAAGACGTGGAAAAGGTTGGATTTTCAGATTTAAGAGTCTCTGAAATTGCATTACGTCGCACTGTACCGGTTAATCAGGTTAAAAATACTCTTAAAGACTTTGATATTGAGGTATATGACACCCAGTTTGCCCTGCACCTTACTGACCCCCAGGTGAATAAGGGATCTTCTCTGGAGCTAATTACCGGTGAACTGGGTATTAAAACCAGGGATATCATGGCGGTGGGAGATAGTGAAAACGATATTGATTTTTTAAAGGCGGCCGGACTTAAAGTGGCTGTGGCCAATGGAGATAATGAGTTAAAAAAAATGGCTGATTATATCACCACTAAAAAATATGGTGATGGGGTAAAAGAGGCTATAGAGAGGTTTATATTATGATGGAAGAGATGGCTCAAAAAGCTCTAAAAGAAGCTCAAAGATATACAGATCAAGCGGAGATATATCTGGAAAAAGAGCAGATAATGCAAATCGAATTTCAAAAAGACAACCTGGACTTTGCAAAAGAAGAATCTAATCTGGGCATGGGTATAAGGGTCATTATAGATGGAAAAATGGGCTTTTCTTATACTTCCAACATGGATGAGATAAAAAATGCAGTTAAAAGAGCAGTATTTAACTCTAAAGCCAACCAAAAGGATGAAAACTTCTCTTTAGCTTATCCTTCAAATTACAAAAAGGTAAAAGATATTCATGATCCTGATTTTGACAACATGGAAATCCAGGAACCTCTATTATTTGCTCGGACCATGATTGACACGGTAAACGAAGAAAATTGCCAGCCGACTTCCGGAGGATTTTCTTCAGGCAAATCCCAGATTTTAATCATGAATAGTAATGAAGTGGAGGGTAGGGAATCATCCACTGGTTTTGCAGGATATGTGGCGGTAAATGCTGAAAAAAATGGTGAAAAATCAACAGCTTATGAATCTGAATCCTCGCGATTTTTTGATATAAAACCAGAAGAAATAGCTAAAAACGCTTGTAAGATTGCTAAAGATTCAATTGGTGGTGTTGAAGTTAAAACCCGGGATATGGAAGTTATACTAGATTATCACGCAGCATCTGGTCTTTTAGGTACCTTCCTGAATGCAATAAATGCGGATAATGTTCTCCGGGGCAGATCAATATTAGCAGATAAATTGAACCATAAAATAGCTTCTTCCACATTAAATATTTATGATGACGGCACTCTTAGAGGTGGTATGAATTCTTCTTCCTTTGATGGAGAAGGTACCGCCACTGCAAAAACACCACTAATTGAAAAGGGAATACTCCAGGGATTTATTTACGACATATATAATGCCCACAAGGGCCAATCAAAAAGTACCGGTAATGGTATACGGTCATCTTTTAATGAAACTCCTTCAGTAGGCCCCACTAACATCATAATGGATTTTAAAGAGGATATTAATATTTCTCAGTTAGATGATGCCCTACTGGTGAGTGATGTTCTGGGGGCCCATACTGCTAACCCTATTTCTGGTGATTTTTCAGTGGAAGCTAACAATGCATTTGTAATTAAGAATGGAGAGATTATCCATCCAGTTAAAAAATCAATGTTATCTGGAAATATTTTTGATTCTTTGGAAAAAATGAATGCCCTGGAATCTAAAATAAAACAATTCGGACCATTTATTTTACCAAAAATCTTAATCCAGGAACTGCGAGTGGTGGGTGACTAATAAATTTTAATATATCACAAATTTTTTACTGTCTTTTAAGTAACATTATTAATCCCTGATCGGGGGGTGATGGGATAATGTGGCGGCCAGAACCACTGGATAAACACAAAAAATGGAGTAACAGTATATCCTGGGTAATTAGGGACTATTTAGAAATAAGTAAAAATCTTAAATTAGCTCGCTTTAAGCTGGCATATTTTATTGAAACATATGAGGAAAAAAATACGCTACAAAAAACCTCTTTAAATGATCTATGGGAGCAGCATCAAAGATATTATTCATTTTTCCGGAAAATTTATAGTAAAAAAAAAGCAGCACCTGATCCGGATACTTTTAAATCCTATTACCAGAAAATAAATGCTTCTAAAACTCCCCGAAGAAGTTTGCTGGATTTAAAACTGGAAATTGCTGAAAAAATATCAGAATCATGCTATTTATGTGAAAAAAGGTGCGGAGTTAATCGTAAAAGCAGGTTTTTTGATAAATCAGGCTACTGTAACTGTCAGAAACCAGTTATTGCCTCTGAGTTCTTACATATTGGTGAAGAAGCTCCTCTGATACCCAGCCATACCATATTTTTCACTGGATGTACTCTTCATTGCGTTTTCTGCCAGAACTGGAATATCAGTCAGAGAATCAATGCAGGTATTCACCTGAGTGAAAGAAAATTAGCCAGTATAATAGATACCAGAAGAAAACAGGGATCAATCAATGTTAACTTTGTTGGAGGTGAACCCACACCCCATCTGCCTTTTATTATACGCACCATGTCTTATTGTAAAGAAAATTTACCGGTTATATGGAATAGTAATTTTTTCATGAGTGAAGAATCAATGTGGATTTTGCAGGGGTTTGTGGATTTATATTTATCTGATTTTAAATTCGGCAATGATGAATGCGCTTCTCGTTTATGTGCTGCAGATAATTATTGGAATACGATAACCAGAAATCATTTAATGGCTAATGAATCTGGAACTTTAATTATCCGGCACCTGATACTTCCCGGGCATGTGGAGTGCTGCACTAAACCTATATTAAGCTGGATTGCTGAGCATCTGGGCTTTGATACAGTGGTAAATCTTATGGGACAGTACCATCCTGACTATTATGCTCATCAATACCCTGAAATATCTCGAATACCTTTCTCATCTGAGATAGAAGAAGCAGTTCGATGGGCTAAAAAGGTGGGGCTGAAAAATCTGATATAAAAAAAGGTTTTAATCTAATCATTAATAGAAATACTAACCAATAGAAGATTTAATCTGGTTTTTTGATCAATAAATATAATCAGGGATTTAATTACATTATAAAAATAGATTCATATTTATTTAATTATTTTATTCAGGTGATTATGGATGGAATGTCAAAATTATGGTATTAACCGGACTTTAGAAAGAGAAAATCTTAATCTTAACCCGTTACAACGTGGCGGAGTTTTACCGGCAGCTGCCCGTGAAGCCCTTTATGAATTTGGAGATGGCTACAGTGTGTGTGATTACTGTGCCGGAAGATTAGATGAAATCCCAAAACCAAATATTCGGGGATTTTTAGATGATCTGGCCCAATTTATTAATGCTGATACAGTCAGAACTGTTCACGGGGCCCGGGAAGGGAAATTTGCTATTATGCATGCACTTTGTGAACCAGGGGATACTATTGTGGTTGATGGAAATTCCCATTACACCACTCATCTATCAGCAGAGCGCAATAAGTTAAATATGATAGAAGTACCATCCAATTCACATCCGGAATATCGTATAACTCCAGAAAAATATAAAGAAGTTTTGGAGACAGCTTTAGATGAAAAAGGAGAAATTAAATTAGCTCTTTTAACCCATGTGGATGGTAATTATGGTAATCTTGCTGATGCTGCAAAAATTGGTAAAATATGCCAGGATGCCGGTGTTCCGGTGGTTTTAAATTGTGCCTATTCCATGGGCAGATTACCCATTGATGCTAAAGCATTTAATATGGATTTTGTGGTGGGAAGCGGACATAAAAGCATGGCAGCTTCGGGACCAATAGGAGTATTAGGCCTTAAAGAAGAATGGGCCGATCTGGTTCTTTCTCGGTCCTCACGTCATGAAAAAAAGGAACTGGAAATGTTAGGATGTACCAGTAGGGGTGCACCCCTGGCCACCCTGATGGCTTCTTTGCCTTATGTAATGGAAAGGGTAAGCAAATGGGATGAGTACCTGAAAATATCACGATATTTTGCAGCTAAAATGGAAGAAATTGAAGGAGTAAATCAACTTGGAATTAAACCCACCCTTCATGATTTGGTACGATTCGAAACTCCTGCCTTTCATAAAATTGCCCAGAATCATCCTCGCCGGGGATTTTTCCTTTATGAAGAATTGAAAAAACGTAAAATTGTGGGGATTAAAAGAGGACAAACAGAATGGTTTAAATGCAGTGTTTATGGTATGACTCAAGAGCAGGTGGACTATCTGGTTAATGCTTTCCATGAGATTGCAGGAATAAATTAATTCCTGATAATCTATTTTTTTGTAAAAAACATGTAAAAAAGATAAAAAAAGTGGCCGAATCCCTCACATCTTTATAACGGGAAATTGAATTTCTGTTAATAATTCACTGGCCGGTACTTCTTCAGGGTTATTTATGTATATTTCCTTGGGAGAACCAATAACATCATAATTATTGGCCAGCACAAATTCCACCATACTATCATAAACTTGACTTATAGTAGAATAAGGACCTTTGTGCATAGCATAAACAACCCGGTGCTCAGGTATAGTCACAATCATTATTTTGTCAGTTCCACTAACTTCTCCTTCTATAGGAAAACCCACATCATATTTAAATTCCTCTGGAGGAACACTCTGTGGGTTTGAGTAATAAATAGCAAATGGTGGGCCGGTTATTTTAACCTTATTGGCTCCTGCCCAGTATGCTATATCTTCAATCAATACACCTATCATTTCTGGAGGCCCTATCTTGGTAATTAGTGCTAATTTTTCTTCTGGAACAATTTTATCATCTATATCCAAATAAATCACCCTTTAAATAACAATAACTGGTTACTTGATCTCTAAACTTCTTAAAATTGAATTATATGCTTCTTCAGTTTCATTTTGAATAGATGGGGGGCAAATATATTCCACCATAATCATGAAATTATTGATTTCCATGGTTGATATTTCATGAGCCACCTGGCTACTGACTATTTGATACTGCCGGAAGTTATATTCATTTATCTCAACATTACTTATAGAAGATCCTGATTGATTGAGTAGTGTTTCCTGGAAAAGGGTATTATTAACGGTCCCTGCAGTTTTTCTAACTTCCACATTTATAAATGCCTGCTGATCCTCTCCAGACTGATCCCTAATTTGTCGGGTAAATGTTACCTGAGAATACACCGTGTTATTGAAATCCCCTATGACCTGGCTTTGAGCCCAGCCTCCCTGCATCTGGAAGTTTAATTTTCCTTCTTCAAAGTTAGTGGTGGCAGTGGTCATGAAATAAATCAGGCCCCCGGCAAGGGCTACTATGGCCACAATTAAAATTATTAAACCGTAATCGTTTCTCTCCATTTAAACACCTACTTTTTAAATTTAATAATTTATATATTATTTATAAAAAGAGGTATTTATTATTGTGTAATAGTTAGAAGAATAGCTATAGTCTCAGAACTAAATTATTATAATTATTTTGTAATTTAACCAATTTGGATAAAATTTATATTCACTATCCAATAAAATAATCTTATAAATTTGATTAATAGAATCCATATCCTTATGGTGGAAAAAATTCCATGATATAAATTGTTTTTCTCAAAATCAATTAATCTACTCAAATGTATTATGGGACCTGAAAACTTAGCCGGAATTTGGGAGGTATTTTTATGAAAAAGGTTGCAATAAATGGTTACGGAACTATTGGAAAGAGGGTGGCAGATGCAGTTTCTGCCCAGAATGACCTTAAAATAATCGGGGTTAGTAAAACAAAACCTGACTTTGAAGCTCGTATGGCGGTAGAAAAGGGCTATGAGTTGTACATCAGTATACCTGAGAGGGAAAAATTATTCCAGGAAGCAGGGATAGAAATTAGTGGTACTGTGGATGAAATGCTGCATGATGCAGACATTGTAGTGGATTGCACTCCTGAGGGTATTGGAGCCCAAAATTTACTAAAATACAAAGAAATAGGAATTAAGGCCATATTTCAGGGCGGAGAAAAGCACGACAATGTAGGTTTATCCTTTAATTCCTTTGCTAATTACGATGATTCCTGGGGGAAAGATCATGTGAGGGTGGTATCCTGCAATACTACTGGTCTTTGCAGGACATTAAAACCCATTCATGATTTATGTGGAATTAAAAAGGTGAGAGCCGTAATGGTAAGAAGAGGAGGCGATCCTTCACAGGTAAATAAGGGCCCCATCAATGCAGTGGTTCCTAACCCTCCTACTGTGCCTTCCCACCATGGACCGGATCTTAAAACAGTTATGTATGATGTTAATATCAATACGGTGGCCCTTCTGGTACCCACCACCCTCATGCACCAGCATAACTTAATGGTGGAACTGGAAAATCAAGTTGAAGTGGACGATATTGTAGAAACTCTGGATAAGACTTCCAGGGTAATGCTGGTAAAAGCCAAAGAAGGTCTAGGATCCACCGCAGAGATAATGGAATATGCTAAAGAATTAGGACGATCTCGAAATGACTTATTTGAAATACCCGTTTGGCAGGAGTCCCTGAATATTGTGGATGGAGAACTATATTATATGCAGGCTGTTCACCAGGAGTCTGATGTGGTACCTGAAAATGTGGATGCCATAAGGGCCATGCTGGAAATAGAAGACAATGCAGAAAAATCTATCCAAAAAACCAATAAAGCCATGGGAATTTTATAATTTAATTCCCATTTTTTTAATCCGGGTTACTTAAGGTGAAGAAATTGCCTTTAAGAGTAGATGTGCAGGAATATTTAACATCATATGATCTTCCCCAGAAAAAGATTGCTCTTAAAATCAGAAAAAAAATATTTGATATTGATTCTGATCTGGACGAAGAAATTAAATGGAACAATCTCACCTACCGCAAAAAAAGACCTTTATTTGGTATTGTAATACATAAAAATCATATAAACCTGGAATTCTGGCAGGGAACACTTTTAAAAGACCCTGATAATCTTATTGAGGGGACCGGTAAAAAAATCAGGCACTATAAAATCAGGCACTATAAAATCAGGAATGAAGATGATATAAATATTCATCTGGAAGATTTTATTAAACAGGCTATTTCTTTAGATTCAAAGCCATGATTTTAATTTGCCTGGAAATTATAAATCAAGGATAAAATCCATTTAAAACAGGGATAATATCTTATAACTATTTTTTAATGGATTTAAATTTATTTTGAGGCGTTCTCTCCCGCCACATAACCTGTGGAAAAGGCCTGTTGAAGGTTGTATCCTCCCCGACGCCCACAACCGGAAATTATTTCCCCGGAAAAGTACAAGCCCTTAACCAATTTTGATTCCATGGTGCGGGGATCTATTTGCTTTTTTGAAACCCCACCACAGGTAACCAGTGCTTTATCCAAAGGAAGATGACCAACTATGGTCAAAGGAAGACCTTTTAAAATCTTAACTAAATCCAATCTTTCTTTTTTAGTTATTTGATTCAACTTTTTTTGAGAATCAAGGTTTATGGTTGCTAGAAATGGTAAAATAGTGCTTTGGGGTAGATGATAATTTAAATAATTTTTTAAACTTTTTTTACGGTATTTCTGGAAATCTTTCATTAAATAGGATTCTAGTGATTCTTGATTCATATCTGGTTTAAAATCAATTTTGAGCTTTAAATCTCCATATTTGTCCATAATTTCCACAATTTCATGGCTCATATCAAGAATAACTGGCCCGGAAATACCAAAATGTGTCAAAAGAAGGTTTCCACGAGGCAAATCTTTAGTTTTGCCCGGGTATTCTATACTCATCCCCACATTTTCCAGGGTAACACCCTTTAATTTGAAAATCCATTCTTCCTGAACTATGAGTGGAACTCCACCTGGCTTTAATTCAGTTATTTGATGTCCTAATGATTTTGCAAACTTAAAACCATCTCCAGTTGATCCAGTTACATTATAAGTTGATCCACCTGTTGCCATAATTACTTTATGGGCGTTAATTACTTTACTTTTCGTGGAAGATAACTGGAAAATTTCAGATTTTTTATTAAGATTTTTTAAATCATATTCATATATTATTTCCACGTGATATTCCTTTAAAACTTTTTTTAAAATATCTACAACTGATTTAGACTTTTCAGTAATGGGGAATACTCGTCCTGAATCTTCCACTTTATAATCCAGCCCTTGTTCTTTGAAAAATTCTATCAGATCCCAATTAGAAAATTTATTGAAGGCATCCCGGTAAAATGCACCATTTGTTCCGAATTTTTCCAGGAAAACTTTCAGACTGGTGGTATTAGTGAAGTTACACCTTGTATTACCTGTTAAAAGAAGCTTTCGACCTATTAAATTATTCTTATCCAGCAAAACTACCTTCTTATCTAGTTGTGAAGCTCTTATGGCGGCCATGCAACCGGCTGGCCCGGCTCCTACTATGGCTAAATCATATATTTCCATAAACTATCTCTTTTTTTATTAATTCCTTTTTTATAAAATATAATAGTATATAATGTATAATAGTTTTATCTAAGTTTGCTGCTAAGATATTCTAAAAAATGAAAATTATTTCTTAATATGAATGATGATTAAAATGACTAAAAAAGTTAAATTTGGGCCAGCAGGAAACCCCCTTGGATATAAAGGCAAGACTCCTCAGGTATGTGATTTTTTAGCTGATAAAGGATTGGATGCTTATGAATACCAGGCCACTTATGGGGTGCGTATTTCTCAAAATCCGGCACAGGAACTTAAAAAAAATTCTATAAAAAACGGGGTGCTGCTTTCCATGCATGCTCCCTATTATGTTAATCTCTCCTCAGCTGATCCAGCAGTAATCGAAAGGTCCATTGAAAGACTAGTCCAGTCTGCCCGGGCAGCAGAATGGATGGGAGCTTATCGTATTGTTTTCCATCCAGGATTTTATACCAAATATACTCCTGAAGAAGCCCTTAAAAAATGTAAGGAATCTTTAGAAACAGTACTTGAAAAACTGGATGCAGAAGGAATAAAAAATTTCACTTTTGCCCCGGAAACCACTGGAAAAAAATCTCAGTTAGGTACCTTAGAAGAAATTATTGATATTTGTCAGTCCCTGGATAAATTCCAGCCTACTATTGATTTTGCACATTTATATGCCCGGAGTGGTGGGAAAATTAAATCTAGAGAGGACTATCATCAAATTTTAGATATACTGGACAATGAACTGGATATAGATCATCTGCACTGCCATTTTACCCGCATTGAATATGGTGATTCAGGTGAAAAAAAACACCATATTCTCTCTGAAAAAGAATATGGACCTCCGGTAAAGCCACTACTTGAAGTTTTAAAAGAGAGTGGTTGGAATTCAACCATCATCTGTGAGACTCCTTTAATTGATCAGGATGCACTGCGACTTAAAAATTGTTTTGATAATATGAAATAAAAATTAGGCATACCTAAACTTTTATATACTAGAAAAGCCTACCTCTAATTAAGTAGTTTTAGGCATACCTAAACTTTATATAGGAAAACCTCCACATTAAACTATAGAGTTTTTAGGTATACCTAAAAAATCTACTTTTCATCAATCTAGCAAAACCCTGGTTAATGTTCTTCTGCCAAAAAACCTTCTTATCCAGGGATTTTTTGCTGATTCATGGTTTCCATCAATCGTTGTCCTGGGGTGG
>NPID01005102.1_pt1 | contig 12108 bp, 7 predicted proteins | sample 8637491 | NCBI WGS metagenome assembly NPID01 (sample SAMN07420843, study PRJNA396082) | bioreactor metagenome | isolation source: sample BA6 brine-fed electro-methanogenic bioreactor BA | place: Japan: Kochi | collected 2016-06-14 | reverse complement strand
CGCAGGCGCTGGTGGCGATGCGCCCCCCCCCGGACAGGTATCAAAACAATCTGCCGGTGGAAAAGATCGTTAACCGGTCATCGCTTTATAACGCTGTTGTATTTGCAATAAGTAATATCTCACAACCTAATCAGCGTCAACATTTTTTTGGCGTTTTTTTCTGCAATGCAGAATTTTTTTACATTTTATATGCTTTTTTGACCTAAGTATTCCGCAATGCGGTACATTTTTATGGATTTAGACTATAACTTGGCATTCCCGGCCTTTATTGGAATGGAAACAGATGTCGGCTGAAGATGAGGGGACGAAAGCAGAGCTTTGAAATATGCCCAGGCCGCAAGCCGCAATCATGTTGTTGCGGCCCACAACATTCTCCATCTGCCGGGTTTACGCTCTCGCCCAGCAAGAGTCTTTCGTTGCAGAGACGCGCCACGCGTCATGCCTGGTGCACAACGAGCAAGACCGCAATCTCCATGATTGCGGTCTTGCTTCTCTGACGGTTTTGTGGTTGACCGCCGCGAGCGGTTATACTTCCTCTCCTTCGAGTCAGTGTGAAGATAGCTTTATTGGGCCGCGGCTCGTTTCGGAAGATAGCTCTTCCATCTCCGGCTCGAAAACCTCCCAAACCCTCTTCTGCAGTTCGGCGATAAAGGCGGGAGAAGTGATAGTGGGAAGCTTGATGTTCCGGTTCGGACGTTCGAAAACTTCGGCCGGCAGGGTGTATTCTTCCTTTTCGTAGCCCTGCCTGAACTCCAGGGCCAGGCCGCGAAGAAACGCTCTGCGCACTGCGGCGGCCAGATCTTCGGCCGTGACCTCCAGGCCGAGCTCGCTCTTGAGGCAATCGACCACCATCTGGGTGCAGATGCCCTTGGCGATATCGAAGAACTTACACAGACCGATCATGTCGAAACCGACGATCTGCAGCTTGTCCCGGGTGATCCCCTGGACCCAGGACTCCAGGTCGGACTTGCCCTCCCGGGTCAGAAGCCCGTAGGTCGCCATCGACATGTGCCCGCCGGCGATCGCCCAGGCATACCCCGGATTGGTCTCGGGCTGATAGGCCGGCAACTCCAGGCCCTTGACGTGGTAGGCATAAGAGGTCTCGCCGGTGCTCTCGGAGAGGCGCTTCGAGCCCTGGCCGATCTCCGGCAACTCCCCCCGGCCGGCCTGCTCGACGAGCTCTTCGATCTTGTCATACTCCCCAAAGGTCGCACCGTTCAAGATCGGTTGGTCAGGGTGCCTCTCGTTATAGGCGAGTGCGTAGGAGATCGTTACCCCCAGGGAGATCGAGTCCATGCCGTAATTGTCCCCCAGCTGGATCAGCCGGGCCGCCTGACCGGCGTCATGGATGCCGATATTGGTGCCGAGCAGGTTGAGCGGCTCATAGTCGAACTTGGCCAGAAACTCGCCGGTGCTACGGTCGGCCTTCGTTTCGTAGACGTTGTTGTGGCAGGTTATCCCGCAGCGATAACAGGCTTCGGATCGGATCTCGAATTTCTTCTCCACGGTCTCCCGGAACAGCTTTTCCGGTAGAACGTTCCCCTGAGGCCGGAAATTGTTCACCGGCACGGCATGGAAGGCCTGCATGACATCGTAGGCGGCCCAGGTTCCGCCGCCGCCACCGCGGCTGATCGGCTGCAGCCGGGTCGAACCGCCCCCCTTGACGACATGGATGTTGACTTTTCTGACCGGGGGCGAGACCGCCTTGGCCTTGTCGGTGCTCTGGGCCACCAGAGCGAGAACATTTTTATAGCCCATAAGGCTGCCCATGCCGCCGCGACCGGCGAAACGGCACTTGTCCTCCCCGGATTTGAGCTGGTTCTCGGTGGAGAGCGCCACCGCGCCCATGTAGACGTTCGCCCAATTTTCTCCGGCCTGGCCAATGGCGGCGAAGTGGGCGTTGTCGTATTCCTTGTGCAGGGCCATGATCTTGTCGTGGGTGGAGAGGCCGAGCAGGTGGTCGGCCGGTTTCAACTCCACCACCGGACCGTCGGCAGCCTCCCGGATCAAGACATAGACGGGCTTCTCGGAGCGGTTTTCAAGAATCAGCTCATCCAGGCCGGTCCACTTGAACTTGGCGCCGAACTTGCCGCTGCCTGTCGACCACATAGCTGCAGGCAGACCCTTTTTCGACTCTTTAAGCGGGCTGTAGCCGGAGAAGTACGTCCGCATCCCGGTCATGGCGCTGCTGCCGGTCAGCAGGCCGGTGTTGACGATCAGCGGATTGTTTTCGCAATAGGCTTGATTGATATCCCGCTCGGCCAGCACCTGGAACGAGCGGCCAAAGCCGCCCAGCACATCCTCCAGATTGGCGCAGGGCACGTCTTCCATTTTCACTTCCCCGGTCTTCAGATCGACCGCACACCGCTTATAAAGAACAGAAGCGGGTTCCGATGCGGGATCTGTGGTCAATAACTTCATAATTCTCACTCCTTATTTTTAACGATAGACCTGCGACGCGGTACGAATGAAAGGGTTGTTCATTCTACCCTCCATCCAGAATGGGCAATAAGCAAAGGGTATCACCGTCATTCAGGGTATCTTCGACAGCGGCATGAACGTCGTTGATAACCGCGATCCCGAAAAGGTGGTCAGGGAAACGGAGTTCATCGATGACATCTTGGACCCGGGTACCGGGGGGATGATCACGGACCTCTTCTTTGAAACGACCGATTCGGAATATCCCATATAGTTTTACGGTTATCTGCATTAAAAAATCCTTAACCCTGATTGTCTCGAACATGTCTCTTGCAAGAGGCAAGACAAAGCCCTGCCTCAGGAGGTCTGTCGGAAAACAGTCGGCTGATTATTCAGATGGCCCTGGATCATCTGCTCGTAAGCGGCCTCTTCATCCCCGGTATATATCAGCGAGGAGGCGATTTCGCTGGCCAGGATGGCATATTTGATCTTTGGCGGAAGAGCATCGATCCGCCTGCGGAATTTCGGGGTCCGGCTCAATATTTTGGGCAGATGCCTAAGGATCGCGTTGCGATAGGCCGGCTGTTCGCACAGCTGTGGACGCTTCTGAAAGAAAGCAAACAGTCTGCCATAATGGACATTGATCTCGGTGCTGATCGCCTTGGAGATCTCCGTGTAGAGAAGAGCCCCGCCGTTTTCCCGATACCGCCTGAAGATCAGCCGGGCTTCGTCTTCGGCCCGTCTGTGCAGAATGGCGATGACGTCGGCGACATAGCGTTGCTTGTTGGCCAGAAATTCCTTCTCGCTCAGCATCAGGTTGGCGATGATCTCGTAAGAAGAAGCGATGACGCCGCACTTGTTGGCCGAAGCGTCGCGCAGGATCACGATCCCCCTCTTCTGCAGTTCAATCCTCGCTTCCGGGGTGATAAAGGAGTTGGCCCCTTCGATGACGGCCCGGGTTTTCGGGCGGCCGTCCTGATCGAAAAAGCGCTCGCAGTTGTTGCCATCGACCGTCTCGGGGCGCCCTCCGGCCGGGATGAACAGATCGGCGGAGACAGTGAAAATAAGGTTGTTGTACTCCCGATAGAATTCGTCGTTAGAAACCCAGAGTTCTTCGAGTCCGGATGGGCTGCGGACGACCTTCTTGAACAGCTCGCGCAGCCCCTCGCGGCGGGTCTGGCGGCGGTAAAGAAGATAGCCTCCGGGGTGCAGGGCAGCAGGGTCGAACCCATCCACATCCTGCCTGAGCACGATGCGTGAAAGCGCTTCACGATCCGCCCCCTGCGGGTCATAGAGCGCACCGGTGCCATCCACGATGAGATTCACCTGCACCTGCGGGCAACGATCAAGCAACAGGCGCAGGGCGTTGCCGGCCACATCGCCGTTGGGTCCCCCGGTGAATTTGACGGTAAAGGGATCCCGCTGCATATCCACGCCGAGTTCTTCCATAGCGACCTCGGCGAACTTCACCACACCGGTGGAGGTTACGCCGAATTCCTTATGGTTGATTCCGACCTTCTTGCTCGACATGATCCCTGCGCCCAGCAGATAGCCACGTTTAACCGCCTGGCGGGCTATCAGCTCAACCATGGCATCGTGCATGTTCTCGTCGGGCCCCAGTTCGATCGGCTCGTCCTCACGGTAGTAATCGACCACCCGGGAGTCCCTGGCCACGCCGTTTTCGGTGACATAGATGTCCAGGAAGGCATTGATGAAACCGTACTGAAGCTTATAGAGACGCTGCCTGATCGCCTGGGGGTCCTTCTCCCCTCCGGCGTCGAGCACCGCCACCATCTTCGAACCGCCCTCGTAGATGTCCTTGTTCTTGAGGTGCTGGGTGTGGGCCAGAACAAAGTTTTCTCTGAAGAGGGTGTTGGCGCAGGTCACGTAATCGTCACGCCCCTGGGTGATCAGGGTGCGCCACCCGCCACGGGCGATGTCCGAAAAGCCGATGTGATACCCCGAACCGAAGCGGCTGGAGAAGTAGGTGATCCGAAACGGTCGCTCGGCGGGCAGGTCGCAAGTGAACTCGTTCCCGAGTTCGCCCAGATAGGCCGGATCGAGCCTGAAGGCCAGGGCATGTTTTTCGGGCACGAAGAAGTTGGTCTTGAGGGTGTGGCGGATAAACGAGAGGCCGCAACGAAATATCGTCCGACGAAACTCGTCCAGAAAACGCCGCCCGGTGTTGTAATTCTCGACAACCTGCGTTGTTTCTTCGAGAGTCATCCGAAACAGCTCTTCGTCGCCTGAGAGTTCGGGATCGAACCAGCACTTGAAGAGCTTGACCAGTTGCAGGGCAATGTCGGGGTGATTGTGGAACGCCCGCATGACCGCTTCCAGGTCAAAACTTTCGGGATGGTTGTGCGCCAGGTTCGTGTGACAGAAACCGACAAAGGCATTGATCAGGGAAGCATCCGTACCGGTGGCAACCCCATTGGTAACCAGGGCACCATAGCTCGGAGAGAAACAGGAGAGAATCTGGGTATTATAGAGTTCTTCCTTTAGCTGCCGAAAAAGACCGGAGGCCTTTTCCATCCCGCCGCCAGCCGCCTTCACGTAAAAAGTGGCCAGGAAGTGAGGATGGATGCCGTTGCTGACCGTCAGGCAGTAAGCACGCTTGACGCCAACAAGCAGCCGCTTGAAAACTTCGAGGGTCTGCAGCAGGAAGCCTCTTTGCGGAGGATTCCCGATTCCGAAAAGGATTCGGGATTCCGTAGAACCGTCAGGCCCCTCGGTATCCTCCACATCGAGATAGATCCCCTCGTGCGCCAGAGTCTGTTTGTAGAGCCAGAGAATCCGGGCGACACGCTCGGCAGGGGAAATGCGTACGTAATTCTCACTGTTAAGCCACAGCAGGCGCAGCAGCCGGCCCATCTCCTTGAGGTCGAACGAGGGATACTGCTCCGCAATGGCTGCGGCGACCCCCTCCTTGATCCCGAGAGGGACCACCGGGCTGGCCGCTTGGGCGATCTCGACATCCTCCTTGCGATCAAAAGCGAATCTCAGCACCTCAAGCTTGTGGGACGTGCCCGGGATGGGGGCATAGGAATTATTGATCTGGGCATACAAGATCTCCCTTTCCGGCAGGCTGCGCAGCGTCTCGTAGAGGGACCCCGGCAACCCCACCTGAGCGAGCATCAGCAGTTTATCCCGGTCAATCAGGGTGAGTCTGCGGCTCTGCTCCAGACGATGAAAAGAGCCGGCCAGGGCCGCGATCGCCGCCACTTCATCCTTGTTGGTGAGGAAGAAATAGTGGTGCATCTGTTCCTTGAGCCAGGCCAGGTTTTCCCCCGCCCTGGCATTGTCAAGGCGGATGGTTTCCTTGAGGTCCTGGAACAGGTTGTCTTCGGTGGCAGTGCTCTTGCGTTCGACAGCGATTCTCATCGTCCACCCCTCGGGGAGCGTAGGTCCGAAAGAGATCTGATCTCGTTTTCCCTAAGGGGAAGAGCACGGCATGCCCTCCCCCTCTAGTCCATTTCCGGCGCCGGTTCCTGTTCCAGCCGGGTCCTGACCATCGATTCGCTTGCGGTCAACCTGGCCCAGATCAGAAATAGCCCCCCCAAAACCCACCAGCTCAGAAGAATAGCCCATTCGTAGGGCCAAACCAAGGCTGCCGGAGCACCCGGCAGATAGAGAACAATCATGCCGAAGCTCAGGACCATGGCGATCACGCCTACCGCCTTACCGCCCCGGATTCGATAGGGGCGCGGCATCTCAGGCTCCCGGTATCGCAGAACGAGGAAGGACAGAGCCACCAGGAAATAGGAAACCACGATGGCCATCCCCCCTGCATCCACCAGCCAGACCAGCATTTTCCGGCCGAACAGGGGCGCGACCGATGAAAACAGGCCGATCATGACGATGGCATTGGTCGGAGTCCTGTACTTGGGATGCAGATAGGCCAGAAAGCTGGGCAGCATCCCCGATTCGGCCATGGCATAGATGGCCCGGCTGCCGCCGACGAAAAACGAGTTCCAGCTGGTGAGGATTCCGCCGATACCTGCGATGATCATGAATTTTGCGGCAAGGCCGCTGTTAAAGACCGCCTGCATCGAATCCGCGGTGGCAAGTTGGGAACCGGCCAGCTGCTCAGCGTTGAGGGCCATGGAGACCCCGTAAATAATCGCCGTGTACCAGACCACGGCCATGATCACCGAAAGGAGCAGAACCTTACCGATCCTGGCGGGCTCCATGTCGATTTCCTCGGCGGCCTGCGGAATGACGTCAAAGCCCACGTACATGAAAGGCGTCATGATCGCCACAGCGAAAATCCCTTTCGCACCGTCGACAAACAGGGGCTGCATATTGACCGGATCGCCATTGCTCATGGCTCCAAACAGGAACGCCAGCCCGACCAGCGCGATCATGATGGTTACGATTCCCTGAATAACCGCCGCCGGTTTTACGCCCAGATAATTGAGGATGGTGATGGCGATCGAAGCGGCGACCCCGACCATGACCCAGGTGAAGTAAACGTCCCAACCGGCCATGCTGTACATGAAACCTTGCTTGTAATTGGGGAACAGATATTCAATAACGGTCGGCAGAGCCACGGCCTCAAAGGCCACCACCGATACGTAGCCGAGAACAATGGCCCAGGTGCAGACAAATGACGCGTTGTGCCCCAAAGCCCGGTGGCTGAAAACATGCTCCCCACCGCACTTCGGCATGGCGGCGGTCAGCTCGGCATAGGTCAGTCCGACGAACAAAACCATGATCCCGCCGATGATAAAAGCGGCCATGGCGCCTAACGAACCGGCCTTGGTCACCCAGCTGCCGGCCAGAACCACCCAGCCCCAGCCGATCATCGCTCCGAAGGCCAACGCCAATATGTCCTTGCTGCTCAACACTCGCGTAAACTTGCTGCCACCCTGTTCCATCAATCTCTCCCATCCCCTCAGAAGCCAAGCCTTCGCTCGTGACGCCTGGAATCCCGAGATATTCAATCCCTTCGATACTGACAGGGGTCAGCACCAGGCCCACAGCTCTTGCCCCTGTCCCGCTTTTCTCTTTCAACATGAGCAAAGGCAATGCCAAACAATGTTTTGCAGACAAAGTTTTGAAAAAATTAAAAACAAAACAGAGACCGACAAACAAAAAAAGAACCGAAAAAACAGGACCTAAAGAAGAAGAAAAGATAAAAGAAAGGCAAACCCGCGTTTTATGATTTTGTTTACGCACAACAAGAAAAACCGTTAAAAAACAATGGCCTGACTCATTGGGTAAAATCAAAAAAAAGCGCCTCTTCCCAACGGGGAAAGGCGCTTTAAATTCTTCAGTCAGCCATTGACCACCCGGAAACCTCAAAAATGCCCAAGGGCGCTGGCGACAGATATGTAATTTTTCGAGAAATCCGCGAGGGGCCAACCAAAGGGCCTAAGGATATCAATGGGATAAGATTGGTTATCGGCCTATTTCGAAACGGTGTTCCCTAGGCGCACCGGCAAAGCTTAAAATACCGATTATGCGTTTTCACATAACAAGAACGGACCACAGTTCACGCATCAACGAATACCATATTTTTTAAGCTTTCTGGCAATCGTAGACTGATTCACCCCCAGGGCCTCTGCCATTCTGGTCTGGTTTGCATAGTTTTCCTTCGCCTTGGCCAGCAGCTCTCTCTCAACGTTTTCCAGAGCCTGATCCAGGGTCATCCCGACAGGCACGTTCATGGTGGGCGGGTTGTCGTCTTCAAGGTTGCCGGCAATATCGCGAGGCAGATCCTGAAGATCTATCAGTTCCGTTTCCGACATGACGACCAGTCGCTCGCAGATATTCATGAGCTCCCGAACGTTGCCGGGATAACCATAGGCCAGAAGTGCGTCGGAAGCAGCGCGGGTCAGGCGCTTCTCGACCCCGGTCTTGATGCTGAAATGTTCGATGTAATGGCGAACCAAAGGAAGGATACAATCCTTACGTTCCCTGACCGCGGGGACATGAATCGGGATAACGTTGAGTCGATAATACAGATCGAGACGAAATCTCCCCACTTCCACCATCTCTTCCAGATCGCGATGAGTAGCGGCCAGCACCCGAACATCGACTTCACGCCCCTTGGTTCCACCCAGCCGCAGGATCCGCCCGTCCTCGAGAAACCGCAGGAGCTTGACCTGCGAAGACAGGGGCAATTCGGCGATTTCGTCGAGGAAAAGTATCCCACCGTCGGCCATTTCGAAGTAGCCGGGCTTACTGGCCTGAGCCCCGGTAAAAGCCCCCTTTTCGTAGCCGAACAATTCGGATTCGATCAGCGATTCGGGAATCGCGCCGCAATTGATTTTGATCAACGGTTCTTCCGAGCGGTTGGAATTTTTGTGAATCAGATCGGCAAACAGCCCCTTACCAACCCCGGACTCCCCCAGAATCAACACCGAGGAATCGACCCTGCTCACCTTTAAGGCTTGTCTCATGGCCTTTACCATACAGGGACTTTTGGCAACGACCCGGCGCGATTCCAGGTGTGCTTGCTGCATTTCCAGCATCTGGTTGCGAAACTGGTCCTTGATGGCCTCCTGCTCCTCCAGACCTCGCTGCAACGTATCGATCTCGGTGATGTCCCGCTCGCTGACCACAACCCGGATCAACTCATTCTGCTCGCCGAACACCGGGGTGCCGGTAATGATCAGCTTACGTCCCCCTCGCTGCTGCAGCAGATGAACCACCGACCTTCTTTTGATCACCTCCTGGGTTGCTGACCGGTCGATGAACCCCTGGCTGACCAATTCCGTCATGTTGCGGCCCACGACCTCCTCGGCACGGATACTATTGATTCGCTCCGAAGCGGGATTGATGCGGATGACGTTGGCCTCGGCATCACAGATCCACAAGCCGTCTGAGGAGGAATCGATAATGGCATCCAGCTCCCTGGTCAACTCTTGAAAACCTCTCATCTGGCCGACCATTTCCTGCAGTTCGGTGCTCTCGACGAACACACAGATGGCTCCCGCCAGGGCGCCATCGGCGAACATGGGACTGACGCGGGTCAGGTATTTCGCGCCACCGACCCGCACCTCGTCTTCCGACCGGCGTTTGCGGTCCTGAAGGGTTTGAGCAACCTTTGGCCACAGTTCGGGCAGAACCTCCGAAAGGGCCAGCCCCGGGTAGACTCCAAGGCCTTCTCTGGCAACCCGATTGGCGAGCAGGGTGATGCCGGTGAGGTCCACCGCCACCAACCCTTCGCCGGTGGCATTAACCAGATTCTGAAGAAGAGCGGTTTGCAGCGACGAGGACACGCTCGCCTCGGACCAGAGCCCTGTTTGGCGTTCCATAGGTCATCCTTCCACCAAAAGTCTCAATCTTATTAACCATTTGAACATCCATCTCGACCACTGACAAGCAACGAGGGACCACCGCCTGAGTAGTCTGTGGAAATGCACCTCAAACCATTATGCACAAATGCATTCACTATGCAATCAGGAATAGTCCAAGCGCAGACAATAGCCCATAATAAATGAAACCCGACAATAGCCCATCAACAAAAACAATACCTTAAGCTGCGAACCCGCCCTCTCCCTCCCACGAGACCACTTGGTACATTCCTTGATATGAACACGATGGAGTCCCCGCAAGGATCTCACAACGCCTCTGCATCAACTGCTCTTCGATGCCCAAGCAAATGGCTTATAGTCATCACATCTGAACCAGGGAGTAAACCTCATGACCACACGCAATCAAGACCTCATGAAGCTGCGCCATAAGCATGTCCCCCAGGGGCTGGCCGTGGCCACCGCCTCATTTATCCGCGAAGCCCGCGGCGCCATCATGGTCGACGCCGACGGACGGGAACTGATCGATTTTGCCGGCGGCATCGGGGTCAACAACGTCGGCCACTGCCATCCCAAGGTGGTGGCCGCCATCAAGGACCAGGCCGACAAGTACCTGCATACCTGCTTTCATATCGCCCCGTACGAGCCCTACATCGAGCTGGCGGCCAAGCTCAACGCGCTGGCTCCGGGCGATTTCGATAAAATGACCCTGTTTCTCAACTCCGGCGCCGAGGCCGTGGAGAACGCCATCAAGATCGCCCGCTACGCGACCGGCCGCCAGGCCGTGATCTCCTTTGAAAACGGCTTTCACGGCCGAACCTGCCTGGGCATGACCCTGACCAGCAAGGTCAAGCCCTACAAGTTCGGCTTCGGGCCCTTCGCCCCGGAGACCTACCGCATGTTCTTCCCCTACTGCTACCGCTGCCCGATGGGTCTGAAGCATCCCGAGTGCCGGACGGCCTGCGCCGAGCACCTGGAGGAGTTCTTCATCAGCCATGTGGCCGCGGAAAACGTCGCCGCGCTCATCATCGAGCCGATCCAGGGCGAAGGCGGCTTCACCACCCCGCCGCCGGAGTACTTCGCCAAGCTGCAGGCGATCTGCCGCAAGCACGGCATCCTGCTGATCGTCGACGAGGTGCAGACCGGCATGGGCCGCACCGGCAAGCTCTTCGCCATCGAGCACTGGGGCATCGAGCCCGACCTGATCACCACCGCCAAGAGCCTGGCCGGCGGCATGCCGCTGAGCGCGGTCACCGGCCGGGCCGAAGTGATGAACGCCGCCCACCCCGGGGGGCTGGGCAGCACCTACGGCGGCAACCCCCTGTCGGTTCGGGCGGCGTTGGCGGTGCTGGAAATTCTGCTGGAGGATGACCTGCTGCGAACGGCCGAAACCCTGGGGCAGACGCTCCTGGGCCGCTTCCGGGCCCTGCAGGCCGAGCACGAGATCATCGGCGAGGTGCGCGGCAGGGGCCCGATGCTGGCCCTTGAGCTGGTGCGCGACCGCCAGAGCCGGGAGCCAGCCGCCGAAGAGGCCAAAGAGCTGGTCCGGAGGTGCTACGAAAAGGGCCTGGTGCTGATTGCCTGCGGCAATTTCGGCAACGTGCTGCGGGTGCTGATGCCGCTGGTGATCACCGAAGAGCAGCTGGAGCGGGGCCTGGCCATTCTCGAAGACGCCTTTCAGGAGCTGAAAAAGGAGTCGGCCGGGAAACTGGCCAGCTGATCAAGACCTTAAGTTCCCTTCGTCCAACCGCAAGAAGAAAGGAGAGCCCATGGAAATCGATCCTTTTCTCCATTTGCATCGGGAAGCCCGGGACCTGGAAGTGGGGTCGGAGGTTGTTGTTTACTGGAGCGATCAAGGGTACAGCTACAGGTCAAAAGGCAAAGTGGTCCGGTTAGGCAGCAAAAACGTGGATGTCGAACTGTTTTCGGCCATTGAAGGCTCCCGGGAGCATCCCCGGGTGAGATATGTCACGGTCCCCCTGTTGTCCAACACCACGGCCTGGCACAGCGGCCGCTGCGTGCGCCCGGGGAAGTCCCCGGGGAGCCTGCCTTAGACGACAACGCCAGAGACGCTTACGACAAAAGCCCCGGGAATGATCCGGGGTTTTTGTCGTTCGGGCTTGGGTTTTGAGCGAGCCGGGTGCTAAAGGCCTGATTCTCTGGCCGGCGATCTTCCGGGAGCCAACAAGTGGGCCCGATGCTTGCGGGCGTATCCGATAGCCAATTCCACCCTTCCGGCGCAGTTCTTCGTACGGGCCAGGGGGATCAGAGTGTCCTTCAGGGAGATATTGGGCACTGCGGACATTCGTGTAAAAATGCACGCTTGGACTTGCTGTCTCAAAATTCAGGACAGAAAAGACACCTATTGTTTCCTTGCACATCCGTAAAAAACCAGCCTTGAAGATTAGGGTCGTCAGCAGAATCTGTG
>NPID01005147.1_pt2 | contig 12121 bp, 10 predicted proteins | sample 8637491 | NCBI WGS metagenome assembly NPID01 (sample SAMN07420843, study PRJNA396082) | bioreactor metagenome | isolation source: sample BA6 brine-fed electro-methanogenic bioreactor BA | place: Japan: Kochi | collected 2016-06-14 | reverse complement strand
CTGCACTTACTCGTTGGTGCCGGTAAAACAGAAGGCGCAATGGATGCCGCAAACATTTTAAAACCTGCACTTGCAAGGGGTGAACTCCACGCAATCGGTGCAACTACTTTGAAAGAATATAAAAAGTACATCGAAAAAGATGCAGCGCTTGAAAGGAGATTTCAACCTGTTATTGTTGAAGAACCTAGTGAAGAAGATGCAATTTCAATTTTGCGTGGATTAAAAGAACGTTACGAAGTTCATCACGGTGTTCGCATAACCGACGGTGCAATTGTAGCTGCAGCGCAATTATCGAACCGTTATATAACAGATAGATTTCTTCCCGATAAAGCTATAGATCTAATTGATGAAGCTGCTTCAAAGTTGAGAATCGAAATTGATTCAATGCCTGAAGAGCTTGACGTTATCGAACGAAAAATTCGTCAGCTTGAAGTTGAAAAAGAGGCTTTGAAACGAGAAAATGATAAAGAATCAAAATCTCGTCTTGATGAAATTAAAGAAGAGCTTAGTAATTTGGAAGAAGAACGCAACAGTCTAAAAGGGCATTGGCAGTTAGAGCGGGATAAAATTCAAACAATCCGTAAAATGAAAAGCGATATCGAAAATACAAAAGTTGAAGCCGAGCGCTATGAGCGTGAGGGCAATTTGGCGAAAGTTGCCGAACTTCGATATGGTGTGATAAACGATCTTCAGAAAAAGTTGGAAGAAGAAACAAAAGAATTAGCCGAACTTCAAAAAGAAAAGAAAATGTTGAAAGAAGAAGTTGAAGCTGAAGACATTGCCGAAGTTGTTGCAAAGTGGACAGGCATTCCGGTAAGCAGAATGTTGGAAAGTGAAAGAAGCAAACTTCTTCGAATGGAAGAGGAACTTCACAAACGAGTTGTCGGGCAAGATGATGCGGTAACTGCTGTTTCAAATGCAATTAGAAGGTCGCGAGCGGGAATGCAGGATGCAAATCGTCCGATAGGCTCTTTTATTTTTATAGGAACGACAGGTGTCGGTAAAACAGAACTTGCAAGGGCGCTTGCAGAATTTTTGTTTAACGATGAGCAGGCAATGGTTCGAATTGATATGTCCGAGTATATGGAAAAATTCTCTGTTTCAAGATTAATTGGCGCACCTCCCGGATATGTTGGTTACGAAGAAGGGGGACAATTAACCGAGGCGGTAAGAAGAAGACCATATTCGGTTGTATTGTTGGACGAAATAGAAAAAGCTCATCCTGAAGTTTTCAACGTGCTTCTTCAATTACTTGACGAAGGAAGATTAACCGATAACCAGGGCAGAACTGTTGATTTTAAAAACACAATTATAATTATGACATCAAATATCGGTTCGCATTTAATACAAGAGAAAGTAATGAATGTGAACGAAGAGAACATTGACTATGTAATGGGCGATTTGAAATCACAACTCGGTGAAATGTTAAGACAAACAATTCGTCCTGAATTTTTAAATAGAATTGATGAAATAGTTCTCTTCAAACCGTTGCTAAAATCCGAACTGAAAGGAATAGTCGATATTCAACTTCAGCGTGTTGCTAAAATGTTGGCAGACAAAAACATTACAATGGAAGTGAAAGATGAAGTAAAGGATTTTATAATAGACTTAGGATACGATGTTACATACGGCGCTCGCCCGTTGAAGAGAACAATTCAAAAGTATATAACAAATCCGCTTGCAACTGAATTGTTGATGAACAAATTCTCGGCGGGTGATACCATTGTGATGGGTTATGACGGTAGCGGAAGAGTGAAGTTTGGTAAGAAGTAGAGATAAACTATCAGAGAAAGATAACTAAGAATCCCGTTCGTTAACTTAAGGGCGGGATTTTTCTTTTAAAAAAAGAGATCAGGAGCAAAGAACAATTGGTGTTATCATGTTACTCCTAATCTCTTCGGAGGATTCATGAAGAACTTATGGATTAATTTCCTTACCGGTTAGTACTTTGTAAAAACAGTATGCAAGTAATCCAATAACAATTCCCCAAACTATAATTAAAAACAATATCCCTTCTATTTTAAACTCCATCTTGAACCTCTTCTCTTTTCCAAGCAAAATGAATTGCTGTTAATAATCCGATTAGCAAAATCAGCATAAATATTCTTGCACCCCAAATGTAAGGTATGTTTTCAGGTTCTGCGCCTTCAAGCAATAAAACGGAAATAGCATCTTGAACAAACCACCAAACCATAACAACTAAAAGAATTAACGGAGTTACATATTTGAGAATAAAATAAAAAATACGGGGAATTTTAATTTCGGCACCCTTGTTAATTTCTTCCCAGGCGTTTTCGGCCCCAAATATCCACATAAATAAAATGGATTCGATTAGCGCAAAAATAACCAAGCCAAAGGTTCCGGCCCAATAATCCATTTCGTCCAAAAATCCATAACGAAGGAAAAAGACAACGAACTGAACCGAGATTAAAACAATAACTGATAGAATAAAAACAGCACGCTTTCTTGAAAGTCCGAATTCATCTTCTAAAAATGTAACAATTGGCTGACCTTGTGATACGGACGAAGTTATTCCGGCAAAGAACAAAAGAAGGAACCATAAAAAACCGAAAATTTCTCCAATCGGAATTTTTTGAAATACAAGAGGCAGTGAAGCAAAACCCAAATCGAAAGCGCCTCCTTCGGCCATTTTTGTTGTTCCTTCAATCCCGAAAAATGCAACCGAAATTGGAATTGCAATTGATGCACCCAATACAACTTCTGCAAATTCATTTGTTGCTGCAGTGGTTAAACCGGAAAGAGCAATATCATCTTTTGGTTTCATATAACTCGTGTAAACATGTATAGTTCCCATGCCTACAGAAAGCGTAAAGAAAATTTGACCTGCAGCGGCGAGCCAGATTTTTGGATCATCGAGCATTGTGAAATCAGGATTCCAAATAAAAGCAAAACCAGATTCGATTGAGTTTTCCGGCAATGAAGGGTCGGGTGTACCTATTGTAACAACTCTTATAACAACAATAATGGCAAAAAAGAAAAGTAGCGGCATCGCAATCTTTGCCAATCTTTCAATTCCTTTAGATATTCCTTTGTAGAGAATAAAAAAGATGCAGAGGAAAGTGATTATCATAAAGATATATGCAACCGATACATCGCTAAAATATTCGCTACTAATTCTTCCTTGATAACTATATAAGAAATTTTTCATATCGGTAAACTCAGTAATACCGAAATATTTCTTGGTTATAGAAAAAAAACTAAATCCCAGAGTCCAAGATGCGATATACGTATAGTAAATAACCAGGATAAGCGGAATGAAAATACCGAGCACCCCGAGATATTTTGAAATTTTATGTTTCCAAATAGAGTTAAACATTCCGGGTGTGGTCCCGTGGTTATGCTGTCCGCCGTATCTTCCTAGAGACCACTCAATCCACATTAAAGGAATACCGAGCAAGATAAAAAATATAAAGTAGGGAATAAGAAAAGCGCCACCGCCGTTTTCTGCGGCTTGAACCGGGAACCTCAAAAAGTTACCAAGCCCAACCGCTTGTCCTGCAACCGCCAGTATCAAACCGATGCGAGTCTTCCAACTTTCTCTTTCATTAATATTCATAAGTGACTCCCACTTTACAACAAAACAAAATCAATTTTCTTACATTTGTTCTTGAAAAAAATTGGGGATGACCCACGAAAGCCGAGGGTTAACATATGTGTTCAGAGTAAATTCAATGATGGCCGTCCTTGAATTACTAATTTGAATACTATTTAACTCTTATAAAGCTTTCAGGTCATCCCTTTGTTTTAGAAAGCTTTAGACAACCAAATATAACCGCCTATAGCATTTTCAGCCTTTGCGCTGCTTCCGGGCAGTTCAATAAGATTTTTTTGATAATCACCCGGCATCCAAATACCGCCGGTAAATCCGACTGTTAGATTTTCTTTATAGGTATAAGTCATCATCAAAGCAATTTCACTACCAAAACCGTCGTCAAGTCCGGCAGGCACCCAATCGCGTGCATACAAAAAATAATCTCCCCGAATAGTGAAAGCATCTGCGGAATAGGATAAGTGACCGTTAATTACATTCAAATTGACAACTGTTTGATTGTGAGGAGCTAATCCAGAGAAACCGTAACCTGTTGTCATTAAATGTGCTGGACCAAAACCGGGCCAACCCTTATAAAACCCGTTGGTGTAAGGTCCGTTAAGAACAGATTCATACATTTCATTTTCCGTCGCGGTAGTACCATCATCACCGCTGTTCACAATATAGTAACCACCAATACCTACCGACGGATTAGCAAAGTTGTAATCTGCACCTAAACGCATGTGATATCCTTTGTAATCAGTCCCGTTTTGATCGTTTGTTCCCCCCATCATGGCATATTCTGCAACAATGTTTAATCCATTAAAAGGGTCGGCTTCTAATCTTCCACCATACCACATTGGTGAGTTGGAAGTATCTTCGTTAACTTTAACATCTCTCATTGCAAAGTATGGAGAGACTCTGAATTTGTTTTCTGCGAATTTAAAAGTTGGATAAATACCGTAAACATTCCAATTACCCGGATAAATATCCTGTCCGCTTCCAACTAAAGCTATACCACCGAATTGTGCGGGGCGATAAAAGAAAATATCTGCATCAACATTTTCTGTAGTAACCATCATTTTCATTCCCACACAACCGTCTTCACCTCCGTCGAAAAATAGAGCGCCGTCACCGTAAAGTAGTCTTTCTTTTCCGATTCGAAATGAGATTGGTGCATCGAATATGTTATTGACGGTTAAATAAGCTTGGAGTAAACGAGCACTTGGGTCTACGTTTTCTCCAAGTCCGCCGCCGTAGTAGGGACTCATACCATGTTGACCCCAAGCTCCGAGCATAACATAAGTTGATACTCCCTCACCGAAATCAACAGTTGATTGTACATCAGCGTGGATGTACATGTAGTTGTTTCCATCCTCTGTTTCACTTGAAAAGTCGGTATTAGAATGAAAAAAATTATAGAAATAAATCAGCCCGCCCCAATCAACTTTGGGCTGAGCTGATAAGAGTAAAGGAAAGAGTAAAAGCAAGAATAGATTTAGCAGTTTTTTCATCTTTAAATCCTCCCGTTATTTATTCCTTAGTTGGTCTCATTACACCGTTCTCATCTCTTTTTAGAGGATATTCGTGCTTTGGCAAAGGAACACCAGGCATTTCTTCAATAGAAACTCCATATTCCCAATCCGGTGGGCATATTGCAATATAGCGAGCAAAACCGCCTGTTCCACCGAGTGGTTTCGCAAATCCGATAGCAATTAACGCACCTTTTTCAGGTACTTTATCAAGATTTTTGACGCCTTCAGCTTGGCAATAATGATTATGAAGAAGCCAATCTTCTGTTACTAATGATGCTGTAGTATCACTGTCTAGAGGTTCGTGACCGTGGAAGAGAATCTTTCTTTCTAAATGCAGAAATTTTGCTGCTTCCAGTGATACACCCGGAAATGGTTTCTTGTTGAAGTTTTTATTTGTTTTCCAACCTTTATACCAATCGGATCGGACCATAACAACCGAACCTTCGGGAATTTTGCCATGCTCAGCTTCCCATTCTTTTATATCTTCTAACGAAAGGTGATAGCCTGGATTTTTAGCTACTTCTTCATGAATATCTATTACTACTAAAGGTCTAACCGCATAAGTAGCTGGAATATCACTAATCGTTGCACCATATTTTTCCCAGTGAGCAGGCGGATCTAACTGCGTACCGTATTGGTCGGTTGGTAACATATATGCTGTTGATACGAAACCATGTTTTTCATATTCGTAAGTATCACCTTTGGAGACGTATCCGGGAATGTTTGCTCCTGCCTTACCCGCCATAAATTTTGCATTTCCGAATCCAGGCCAAACCGGTTGGTCTGGTTCAAATGCGTGTGTTAAATCAATGTACTTTGCGCTCTTGAAATAGTCGTTATAAACAGACCAAAGATCTTTAGTTTCTTCTTCTGTTTGAGCACAAGCCGTGATCATTAAAATCAAGAGAGGAAAAAGAATAAAATGAGAAAGTTTTCTCATAGCATCCTCCTGTTATTAGTGATTGAGTTATTATTTGGTATTTGTTTATTAGTGTTACAGATTAAAACAGACTACTTTAGGCTCGGTCATTTCCTGTAACGCGAACTTAATACCTTCTCTACCTAAACCGCTTCCTTTAACTCCCCCGAAGGGCATCATATCTATTCTGAAATCGGTTGAATCGTTTATCATAACGCCGCCGCAGTCAAGTTCGTATGCTGCTTTAAAAGCTGCGTTCAGAGCGTTTGTAAAAATTGCAGCTTGTAAACCAAATTTCACTTCGTTAGCTTTTTTAATCCCCTCTTCTAAATCTTTAATTCTATATAGATTTACGACAGGACCGAATACTTCTTGGCAGTCTACTTCAACTCCTTTCGGAATATTTGCGAGTACAGTCGGCTCATATAGCGAACCTTTTCGTTTTCCGCCGGTTAATAATTTTGCTCCTTTTTCAATGGCATTATTTACCCATTGTTCAATTCTTTTTGCTTCTTTTTCTGTTATCATCGGGCCCATATCTGTTGATTCATCCATCTGCGGTCCTGCTTTAACTTTTGAGGCGCGTTCAGTGAATTGTTTTTCAAATTTTTCGTAAATCTCATTTTCTATTAAAACTCTTTGTACACCAATGCAGTTTTGTCCAGCCGCCCAGAACGCCCCCGATACAATACTTTCTACTGCTTTATCCATATTGGCATCTTTTAAAACTATTACTGGCGAATTTGAACCTAACTCCATTCCTATCTTTTTTAGTCCGGCTTTTTTTGATATTTCTACACCTGCTTCATATCCACCTGTGAATGTTATCATTCTGATTCTTTCATCAGTTACAATTGCATCACCGATTTCACTGCCGTAGCCGGTTACTACATTTAATATTTTTTTAGGTAGTCCGGCTTCTATAAATGCTTCTGCGAGTTTTAGTGCAGAAAGTGGTGTAACTGTTGCAGGTTTCAAAACAACTGAGTTGCCTCCGGCAATTGCAGGCCCCAATTTATGTGCAACTAAATTGAGGGGATCGTTGAACGGTGTAATGGCTCCAATAATACCGATTGGAAATCTATAGTAGAATCCTTTCCTATTTTCATTACCCGGCGCACTGTCAAAAGGAATTGTTTCTCCCACTATTCTTCTTGCTTCTTCTGCAGAAAGCTCGATTGTGTTTATACAGCGCGATACTTCTTTTCGGGCTTCTTTAATTGTTTTGCTTCCTTCCGAAGCAATTGTTTTTGAAAACTCCTCATGTTTATCTTCAATTATCTTTGCTGTTTTTCTCAGTATGTTTATTCTTTCATAAATGGAAAGATTTTTACATATCTGAAAGCCTTCTTCTGCAAATGATATAGCTTTTTCAACATCCTCGGGTGTACCTCTTGGGACTGTATCTACTAATGAATTATCGTATGGATTTTTCACTTCTATTTTTTCTTCTTTATCAATCCAATTATCTCCGATAAGCATTTTCATAACAAACTCTCCTTCTTTATTTTTTAAGCTCATTATTTATACTGATTAGATCATTAAGCACGGCAAAACCAGTTTCGTATTTGCCTGCACCGGGCCCGCTTATTGTGACTTGCTGCAGATAGTCTGTTGTGAATGTTAATGCATTTGTTGCACCGTTAATTCCTGCAAGTGGATGATTATTAGCAATTTTTTGAGGTTTTACCGATGCCTTAATATTTCCGTTAAGTTTTTCAATTTTTGCTATTAACTTCCAAGTATGGTCTTCGCTACTGGCTTTTTTAATATCATCTAATGTTACCCCCGTTATACCTTCGCGCTCAACTTCGTCTTTTGCGATTTTCTTATCAAAAATATCCTGCGAAAGTATTAACACCTTGGCAACTGCATCCCACCCTTCAACGTCAGCAGTTGGGTCTGCTTCTGCGTACCCGAGTTCTTGTGCTTTCTTTAAAACATCATTGTACTCTTTACCTTCTTTCATTTCGGAAAGTATGTAGTTTGAGGTACCGTTAAGTATCCCTTCGATTTTTCGAATATCCAAGCCGGCTAAGTTGTTGTGTGCAAGATTAATAAGTGGTGTGCCTGCGAGAACTGTTCCTTCATATTTCAGTAAAGCGCCATTTTCTTTTGCTATAGTTTTTAATTCGTTTAGATAAAGGGCAATGGGACCTTTGTTTGTTGTAATTATATGTTTTCCTCTAGACAACGCCTGCTTAATAAACGAGTATGCGGGCTCTCCTGTTTCTAAGTTTGTGACTGTTAGTTCGACTAACACATCATAGTCCACTTCTTTGATAACCGTTTCTATATCTCCCTTTAAAGATGTGGAAAAAGTCTCATCAACTTTCATATTATTTCCCAATGCGATTAGTATTTTGCTTACATCAACCTTGTCTACAAATGAAGCTATTCCATATTTCAAATCTGCCACAGCAATTATCTCAAATTCCAAATCATATTTTTCTTTTAGGGCTCTTTCCTTTTCTTGTAATAAGTTCAGAAAGCCTTGTCCGACAGTTCCGGCTCCAACTAAAGCGATTTTCAATTTCATGGCTCTCCTCTATTCATTATTTAAATTGGATTTAGTGAATTTTCTCAACTCTAATTCCTTTGCAATTTTATTTGCTGTTTCGGTCAATTTTTTTTGAAGTGATTGAATGTTTTTCTCCGATATTTCAAACGGAGAACCTGATATACTTAATGATGCAATTGGATAGTTGTTTGGATCAATTACGGGTACAGCCAAACAATGCAAACCTTCTTCAAATTCTTCTTTGTCGATAGCAAATCCATTTTTGCGGATTTTTTTAAGTTGCTTTAGAAGTTTGGTTGAGTTATCAATGGTATTAGGGGTTAATTTCTGAAATTTTATTGAACCGAAATGATGTTCCAACATCTCTTCATCTAAATATGCAAGCATAGATTTACCTAATGCAGTACAATATGCCGGCGCTCGTGCTCCTATATAAGTATTCATTTGAAACGTTTTGCTACTTTTGATTTTATCGAGGTAAAGTACTTCACCGCCATCGAGGGCGGCGAAGTGAACTGTTATATCAATATCGCGCACTAATTTAACCAGGTAAGGGTGAGCAATGTCTACAAGATTATTTTTTATATTTACTCTATTACCCAACTCATAAAGTGTTGTACCTAACTGATATTTGTTGTTATTCTGATTTTTGTGGATTATTCCTATTGCAATTAAACTGCGCAAAAATCTATAAACCGTGGTTTTATTTAATTTGGTTTCCTTCACTATTTCGGTTAAAGATAGCTCCTGCTTTTCAGAAGTAAACGCCAAGAGAATTTCAAAGGTTTTGAAAACTGAATTTATGTAATTTTGTTTTTGTTTCACTATGCGAACCCTCATTTCATATGGTGATATAACATATTAATTATTTTCTTAAAATAAAGCAAGCATTTTCACTATGAATATTAATATTATTATCCCTTAGATAATTTTGTAAATAAATAGGGGGTTATATATGATTAGCTAATAAATTAACCAAAGAAGCAAAAATGTTATGATAAGGTTATTGAATTGGAATATTAGAGTTGTTGGAATACGAAGATGATAATCTGCCCCGCTATTGCAAGGCAGCATATTAAATTTATTTACAATTTAAAATCCACACCAACATCAAAGGCGCTGTAACTGTAAGAACCGAAACCGAATCTGCCGACGATTGCCAAGTTATTATTGATCCAATAACGCGTACCGCCGTGTAAACCCACCCAAAATCCGCCGTAAGAAGGTTCGTCGTACCAATCAGAATCCGGACCATCGTAATCTACAGAGCCGATATCAAATGCTATAAGAAGACCTAGCCACGGGTCTAATTTTTTGTTGTCAAAATTAAAATGATAATTTCCTTGAGCGCCAATAAGAATATCGGAATAAGACCACCAGCCTGCATCGTAGCTGTAGTAACGCATAATACCGCCCACGCCTATTTTCCCGATATCCTTAAGCATCATTCCGTACTCATAATTTGCACCTAATATCACGGAACTGCCATTGAAGTAAAATCCCAAGGAGGGTCCGAGGTGATGTTTATCAACTTCAAATTGTGCGCTTGTATTAACGGGCATTAAAAATAAAACCAACACAACCGAAACAAGAAAGAATTTAGTAAATCTATTCATAGCTTCTTCTAGCTTTCAGTTTCCGAAAGAAGTTAAAAGAAATATATGAATTTGCCTTGATAAGCAACATGGCTTATAACAACTACAAATGTAGTTTAGAGGAGACATACAACTTTTTGCTTTTTAATGAGTCTAAAGGTAAAACACAAACAAAAGGGGGTACTCGTAGATGCTAAGCTTTCACAAAAAAGTCTCGGTAATTTTTTTATCATTTATTTTTCTCACTTCGTTTTTATTTGCTCAGGAAACAAAAGAATACAATGAAACTTTTTCTCTCAGTTCAACCGGCACTGTTAGCGTTGATAATTATAAGGGAACAATAACGGTTGAAGCCTGGGACAAAAATGAAGTTTCTGTCTACGCAAAAATAGAACCGGATGATGACGGATGGAATTCTACATCGCCTGAAGAACAAATCGAAAGATGTGAAGTTCGTTTTCGTAATTCCGGCAACTACGTAAGCATTGAAACAAATTACGAAAAGAACAGAGGCTGGGGATCGGAAACAAGGGCTTTTGTTCATTACACAATTAAAATGCCCGCCACGGCAGAGTTAAAAATTGACGACTACAAATCCGAAATAAAAATTGAAAACCTAAATTCGGAAATAGAATTGGAAACATATAAAGGAAGAGTAAATATTGATAACTTCTCCGGCTCCATAGTTGTAGATACTTACAAAGGCGAAGTAGAAGTAGATTTTGTGGAATTAAAAGACTACGCAAGTTTTGATACTTATAAAGGCGATATCAAATTAGTTCTCCCCTCTTCTTCTAAATTTGATTTCGATTTTGATTTGGGAAGAAAAGGTGACTACAGAAGCGATTTTGAAATGATGATGAGCAGATACAACAGCGATGACGGCGATTTAAGAGGTAAAGTAAACGGTGGCGGTCCTACAATTAAGTTTTCAACCTACAAAGGTGAAGTATATTTAAGAAAGAAATGATTATATAGAAGATGGCATCTTTTTGATTGATGCCATCTTTGACTTACCGACTAAGTTACAATATCATTCCCAGATTCATAATTTTCGAAAGTCCTATTTTCAACAATTTCATTTATTATCTGAACTGCCTCCCAAACATCTTCAAAAGAATTGTAAAGTGAACTTACCCCCAATCTAATAATATCCGGTTCTCTAAAATCCGGGATGACTATTTTTTCGTTTTGTTCATCCATAATTGCTTTGTAGATTTTGTAAGCTTCTTTGTGTTTGATTGAAACATGTGAGCCTCGTTTGCTTGAATCGGTTGGCGAACCCAAAGTAAAATCTAACGGGAAAAGTAATTCATTTATAAGATAAATTAAGTACTCCGTTAACTGCACACTTTTATCACGAATGTTTTTAATACCTGCTTCAAGCGTGATATCAATTGATGAGTCAACAGCGGAAAGAGAAAGGATAGGCGGCGTACCGATCATAAACTTTTTAATTCCTTCAGCTTCTCTGAATTGTAAATTGAAGTCAAATGGATTTTTATCTCCGAACCAACCCCAAATCGGCGAGGACAATTTTTCTTGTAAATCTTCTCTTACATAAAGAAATGCCGGAGCGCCGGGACCACCGTTCAAATATTTATATGTACAGCCAATTGCTAAATCTACATTCGCTTTGTTTAATTCAATATCAACCGCTCCTACAGAGTGACTTAAATCCCAGACAACATAAGCACCCCTTTTGTGAGCGATTTTTGTTACTTCTTCGATATCATAAAGAAACGCACTTTTAAATGCTGCGTGTGATAACGTTACAACTGCAGTGTTTTCGTCAATTGCTTTTTCGAGATCATCAAGCTCAATTGTTATTCCGTCTCGGCTTTTTACTATTTCGATTTTGTAATCGTTGTTCAATTGATTAACAATACTTTGAAGAATATAATGATCGGATGGGAAGTTAAATTCGTCCGTTACTATTTTATTTCTTCCGTGTGATGCTTTGATAGCCGCAAATACTAATTTGTACAAGTTGATCGAAGT
>NPID01001084.1_pt1 | contig 12125 bp, 14 predicted proteins | sample 8637491 | NCBI WGS metagenome assembly NPID01 (sample SAMN07420843, study PRJNA396082) | bioreactor metagenome | isolation source: sample BA6 brine-fed electro-methanogenic bioreactor BA | place: Japan: Kochi | collected 2016-06-14 | reverse complement strand
CCCGCAGGATAGCAAATTTCAGGGTTTTTCTACAGCTTCAACGCCTTCAGTTCACCTGCCTCTGTCAATTACAGCAGCCTCGGCGTCAATACAGACGGGGCCGGAAATATTCTGGTCAGCAAGTCCAGCGGCGGCGTCGCCAAGTTTGCCCCTGACGGCACAGTTATCTGGGACAAACCGGCACAGGCCGGAACCTCCGGAGACAGTCGCGGCATCATGCCCGACGCTAACAACGACATCTGGCAGATCCACCTGGCCCAGAGCAAGGCCTCCAAATTTCTCGGCACTGACGGAACAGCACTGGGCGTTGTTCCTACCGGGCTTTACCCCTACACCTACTCAGATGCCTCCGGCTTCGCAGCGGCCAACATCACGGTCAGCACCGGCACCTGGACCGTCATCCAGGACAGCGGCACGGCCGGCTCCCTGTGGGGGACCGTATCCTGGAACGCGAACGTTCCGGCCGGCGCGAGTGTGACTGCCCGGGTGCGCACAGCGGATACCCTCGCCGGGTTGCAGGGACAAACCTTCACCGATGTCTCCAACGGTGTCCAATTCAATCTCACCGGCCAATACATCGAAGCGCAGGTGCGTCTCACCGCCAACAACGATGGTGACTCCCCAATCGTCTACGACGTTACCATCGACGGAATTGCCCAAGGGTTTGAAATTAAATGCGACGTCGACGGCGACGGCGACATCGACAGAGTGGATCTGGGACTGATCAGCCGGGCACGCGGCCAGCAGGCCACCGGCCCCGAGGATCCGCGCGACTCGGACAACGATGGCCTAATTACGCCTAATGACGTCAAGACCTGTATTCCGGAATGCACCCTGCCCAATTGTGAGATTCAATAGCACAAAGACAGCAGGCCTTATTCCCCTAAAGGATGAATCCCGGCAAGGAGGAAAAAAATGAGAAAACTTGTCCCGAAACTGTTCCTGCTGCTATTGTGGCTGAGCATTGCTCTACCGGGCGGTGCGCAGGCCATCACCCTCGGCGAATTGTTCGATGGTGGTTCGATCACCGCCGGCGATAAAGTCTTCGACAGCTGGTATCTTGAAGATTATTACGCTTCTGATTTTCGCCAATTCAACCCGGCCAACATTGACGTTACTTCACTCAACGATGGAGGACTCAATCCGGGACCGGGCCTGAATTTCAGTGTCTCAAACGGAGAATTGGGAATTGCGGGAGACAATATTTACGCCTACATCGATCTGATGTTCGGCTTCAGGGTTTCGGTCCTGGACCCTCTCCTGCGGATCAAAGACAACAGCTTAAGTCTGAACGGTTTCCTCCTCTACGAAGAGGACGGAATGAATGATCTTGGCTTCTACATCAGGGAAACAATCGGTACCCAGCCGGGCGCTGACGATCTGGGAATCAAAGATGCAGAAGTAAGTGTGCTGTTTAACGAATTGACAGATGAGGCCGCTGATTCTGCATCTTTCTCACCCCTGGATGAAATCTGGGTCACCAAGAACATTCTCGTCTGGGCATGGGAAGATACGGACAGCGCGACTTTGACGCAATTCGAGCAGAGATTCTCGCAGGAAATCATCCCGGAACCCTCCACCGTTGTCCTGATGCTGCTGGGCCTGGTGGGTCTGGTAGCGGTCGGTAAAAGAAAACTGAAATAATCTATGGCGAGTTGAACTTCAACAAAAAACGCGGTCCCTGTTGAATCAGGGGCCGCGTTTTTTTTTGATTTATTTGAGCAGATAGGTTCGATCTCGCCTCTCGGCATAGTCACGCTCGTGACTCAGGCGACGGATCAAGGCAATACGCCGGAAAGACGTCAACAGGCGCAGGAGAAACACCGCGGCGGCCGCGATAAGCCAGACAATCCCGGCACTGCCCTGATAACTGAAAAAGAGCTGCCGCTTGACCACACTGTCCCCCAGGTAGACCACTGCGACGAAAAAGAAGAGATAAAGGCCGAGCTGCCACATCAATTTGCGAATGATGCGGGGGTTGACCCAGGTTGGCTTCTTCTTTGATCTGGAGTCCGGCTCAGGCCTGGCGCTGGATTTCTTTTTGCGCCGCGGGCTCAATGACAAACCATGCAGGCAGACGCCGAGGGCGACGACACTGTCAAAAATGCGCAGAAAGGCATAGCCGCAAATCATCCCCCAGATCAGGGCCACAAGCAGAGAGCCGAAAGTCATGAGATACTCCTTGATTGCAATTCAGTCATAAAATCGAGTCCGAACAGGATTCTACCATCAAAAACAAATCAATAAATAAAATTCAGTAAAAAAGCCGCTCAAAGAAGCGGCTTTTTTACTGGGAGAACCTAGATTAGTGTTAAAAACTCAGGGCCAGTTGCGCCGTTACGGTATGGCTTATATTCTCATCGTCGTCGCCGTAAAGATATTCAAGTCCCAGTACTGTGTTGCGGAACAATCCCCGGGAGACGACGACACCGTAGCGCTTTAGATCGTTCTGGAAATCTTTGGCACCTTCGGCTTTCGCGGCAACCTGCCAGCGATCGGTCGGCTCCCACGCCAATTCCAGATTCCATGCCCAGGGTTTTTCCCCGGTCAGATCTTCTCCCGCACCGACGATCTCCGATGATAAACTCTCCAGAGTTGCGATATATTCGGCCAGCAGATTGAGGTCACCCAACCGCCACGAGAGGTAGGCACCCCCTGCCGCCACGCTGGAGCGATACAGATCCTCGTCCTGCACCAGTTCGATATCACTTTCGGCGATGTCACTCAAATAGGAGATCCCGAAAGCAAATCCGTCCACCGGGGTCAATTCAAGAGATGCCACCCAACTGTCGATCTGGTCATCATCATCAAGGGTGTCGACTTCACCATTGAAGGCCCCGATGTGCAGCGCCATCAGATTCCCCTGAAACCCGAATACCGCAGCGGTGCTGTTGGTTTCACCCAGCTCCAGAGTCAGCGGGTCGCTGATAAAGGCACTGTCGAAATTTCCGAAGGGCAGATACATCTTGCCGCCGGCAAAGGTCACATAGTGCGACCAGAAAGGCACCGGGTGACGCAAAAAGATCACCGCCTGATCGATTTCAATGTCATCGGTCCCGCCATCCTCCCACAGCAGCGACAGATGACCGGCGATGTTCTCATTGATGTCCACATCGGCCGACAGCTCGACCGTCGCAAGCTGCAGGTCGCTGGTCTCTTCTTCTCCCTCGACCTTGTCCCAGAAGGCCTCAAGCTCCAGCAGGCCGCCGAGAGTGATTGACTTGTTCAGTGCCGTTAGAATAAACGGTTCATCAGGTTTTGTTTTCTCCCCTTCCAGTATCGCGATACGCTCACGCAGATTTTCGATCTGGCTGCGCATCGCCTCGTAATCAGGTTGCGCAACGGCCACGGCCGGCAGCACCATCATCAGTGTGACGACTAAAGACTGTCCCAAAAATCGCCTTGCCCAATTCATCAGCTCATACCTCCGGAAAAGTTTTTTAGAGTAAAATTTCTCAGAGGCTATCCCAGTTGAAAACGAATTTCAAGTACATTTTTGGATTTTTATGAACGTGTTGAATTCACAAAGGAATTGTTTAAAAAACAATAATTTCTACACAATTATTATTGGCATTTCCAATAAAAAAACAATCACTCCAAACATTGACATACTCAAGTTTTCATTTTTAATTGCACAAATAATGCAACCATTTAAACCGACATTCTTTTCGGACAGGAGCGGTTTGTGAAAAACCATGTCTGGCGTCCTCTTTTCGTCGTCCTCGCCATCGTCGCGGTCATCCTGGTGGCACGCTTATTTTACGTTCCGAAGGATTTTGGCATTCATGGCGGCGAGGGGTTCATGTACGGCTGGTATCGTGAGGGCAATGTGCAGGAATGGAAGGATTTTCCGGCCAAATACCGCGGCCGGGACTACTGCGCCGGTTGTCACGTGGATCAGGCAGAGAGTTCAGCAGAATCGATGCATGGCGCCATCCAGTGCGAGAACTGCCACGGACCTGCCTTCGACCACCCGGAAGAACCGATGCAGCTTGCCATTGACCGCAGCCGTGATCTCTGCCTGCGCTGTCACGCCCGACTGCCCTACCCGGGAAGCGATCGCGGCGATCTGCCCGGCATCGAACCTGACAAGCACAACCCGGGCCTCGCCTGCGTTGACTGCCACGCCCCCCATAATCCCGACCTGGAGGAGATGTGATCATGAAACGCCGTGATTTTCTCAGAAGCACGGTCATAGCCGTGGCCGGGACCAGTCTTCCACTGACCTCCATGACATGGCTCGACCCACAGGAGGCTTTCGCCGCGCACCCCGACCTGCGCTGGATCTTCCTGGTGGATACGCATAAATGCGTCGGCTGCGGCTTCTGCGTCAAGGCCTGCAAATACGAAAACGACATCCCCCAGGAGACCAATGCCACCCGCACCTGGGTGGAGCGCTACGTCATCACTCGCGATGGCGAAGTGCATGCCGACTCGCCGCGCGGCGCTCACGAGGGATTTACGCAGCGCACCATCGACCGCGGCACAGTCGGGCCCCTGAAGATCGCCGACGAAGAGATCGTGCAGGCCTTTTTCGTTCCCAAGCTGTGCAACCAGTGTGATCACCCCTCCTGTGTTCAGGTCTGCCCGGTGGGCGCGACTTACAAAGCGCCCGACGGCGTGGTGCTGGTGGACCGCAGCTGGTGCATCGGCTGTGGATACTGCGTGATGGGCTGCCCTTACGGGGTGCGCTTTTTCCATCCGGTGCATCATGTCGCGGAGAAATGCAATTTCTGCTATCACCGCATCCACAAGGGAGAATCGACGGCCTGTGCCGTGGCCTGCCCCTTCGGAGCGCGCAGGATCGGCAACATGAAAGATCCCGACGACCCGGTCACAAAGGCGGTCATGACGCAGCGGGTGGGAGTGCTCAAGGACGGTTTCGGGACCGATCCGCAGGTGTACTATATCGGTCTGAACATGGAGGTGCGCTGAGATGGTTGTTCACGGAGAGCTCTGGACGGCAAAGGAACTGTTTGTTCTGCCCAACGAATTTATCTACTGGTCGATCCAGATCGTCATGTATCCTTTCATGACCGGCCTGGTGGCGGGCGCTTTCGTGCTTTCTTCGCTCTACCATGTGTTCGGCTTCAAGCAGCTCAAGGATATCGCCCGCTTTTCGCTGGTGTTCTCCTTTGCCCTGCTGCCGGTGGCGATGATGCCGCTGATGCTGCATCTCTCACAGCCGCTGCGCGGCAGCCACGTAATGATGACCCCCCATTTCACCTCCGCCATTTCGGCATTCGGTGTTGTGTTTCTCACTTATGCCTGCATTGTCGGGTCGGAATTATGGTTCGTCTATCGCGAGCATTTTGTCGAAACGGCAACGGCGCTCAAAAACAAACCGGTGCGCAGCTCCGGCGAGAACCTGCGCATGAAGCTCTTTTCCGTGCTGACTCTCGGCGCATGGGATATCAGCCCCGCCGCACTGGAAAAAGACCACAAGGCGGTCACCGTTCTGTCGGCCGTCGGCATCCCGGTGGCCTGCTTCCTCCACGGCTACGCGGGCTTCATCTTCGGCTCGGTCAAAGCCAACGCTCTGTGGATGACCCCGCTGATGCCCGTCATCTTCATCTGCTCCGCGGTGGTTTCCGGCATCGCCCTGTGTATCCTGTGCTACATCGTGACCATGGAGATCCGCAAGTTTCTGGCCGGCAGAAAAAAATCGAAAACCTCAGAGATTCCATCCGTCGAACAACTCAAAGGCGCGCAGGCCCAGGAAGTTCGCATGAGTTCGCGCTACCTGCTGATTTTCATGATTCTCGCGGTCACCCTTGAACTGCTCGACATGATTTTCCGCGGCTACACGGCGGTGAAATCCTGGGATATCCTGCGCTCGGTCATCTACGACAGGGATTTCATGCAGATCTTCGTTCTGCAGTTCGGCATCGGCAACCTGATCCCCTTTGTGCTGCTCCTGCTGCCGGGGCTGACGGTGCGCCGCGCCGCTCTGGCCTGCACGCTGGTGCTGTTCGGGGTGTTCATGATGCGCTGGAACGTCGTCATCGGCGGACAGGCGTTTTCTCTGACCTTCGCCGGCTTCATGCACTACCATCTGCCGATCATTCCGGATTCCTGGGAGACTTTCCGCGAAGGCCTTGCCGGCGCCCTGCTGGTGGCGGTAACGCCCTTTGTTCTTTTTTATTTTCTCAATAAAGTTTTCCCGGTGTTTCTGGATGAAGAGGCCAACTGAGCGTCGAAGCTATTTTTCTGCAGACAGCAGCGACTGCCCGACCCAGCGGCGCGCAAACTGAAAGGCGGTGCGGCCGCAGCGCTTGCTCTTGTCATGGGACCAGGCGACTGCGGCCTGCGCCAGATCCCGGCTCCAGGGCAGTTCGATGCCATGACGGCGTCCGAGATTTGCCACGCACTGGCGCACCACATCCAGGTATTGATTTTGGGTAAAAACATGAAATGCCACCCAGAGGCCGAATCGGTCCGACAGGGAGATCTTTTCCTCGACCCCTTCGCCGAAATGCACCTCGTTGTTGACCAGTTTGGAGCCCAGGTTGTCCGTGTCGTATTCGGGCACAAGGTAGCGCCGGTTAGAGGTCACATAGATCAGGGTGTTGGGCGGTGCTGCGTAAACCGATCCATCCAGGGCGCTTTTCAGAACCTTGTAGCTTTTTTCACCTGACTCGAATGAAAGATCATCGCAGAAGACAATGAAACGGTAAGGCTGATCCCCGATGATACTGAAGATGTCGGGCAGGCTGGGAAGATCATCCTTATCCACCTGGATGATTCGCAGCCCCTCTTCGGCATAACGATTGAGAAGCGCCCGCACCAGGGACGACTTTCCGGTTCCGCGCGAGCCCCACAGCAGGGTGTTGTTCGCAGGATATCCGCGCAGAAACTGAAGGGTATTGTCCTCCACCACCTTTTTCTGCGCATCTATCCCGAGCAGCTCATCCAGGCCGATGTCATCCACGGTCTGCATAGGCTCGAGGTAGCCGGCAAAAGAATGACGGCGCCAGTTGGCGGCACAACAGTTCTGCCAGTCGATGGGCGCCACCGGTCGCGGCAGGACCTGTTCGGCGGAGGTCAGCACCCGCCGCAACTGCTCAACCAGTTCATGATCGAGATTCATAGCAATCACCTGTTCACTTTCCTTGTTTGACGGAAAAATCTCCCCTTTTCTACGGTAGACCGCCTGTATTCTGCTATACTTTTCAGCGTTCCGAAAGCTGGAATTACAATTTTTCCCCTCAAGGAGTTCCCATATGACACGCCCTTCCCTTTACTGGTCCGTTTTCTGCTGCCTGCTCCTCGTATTATCCGGCTGTGCCGAAATGAAAGGAAGCGATCTGACCGGCAATGTGCTCAGCGCTCTTTCCGCTTCCAAAAACGGCGGAGCCCTTGATGAAGGCACCGTAGCGGCAGGGCTCAAAGAAGCTCTGTCGGTCGGCTCCGAAAGGGCAGTGTCCGCGACCTCGCAGAATAACGGCTTCTGGGGAAATGAACTGATCCGCATCTCCATGCCGCAGGAGCTTTCTGCAATGGAGACAACCCTGCGCGCGATCGGTTTCGGCGAAAAAGTCGACGAGCTGGAACTGGCCATGAATCGCGCGGCGGAGAAAGCGTCCGCTGAAGCCAAACCGGTTCTGCTCAATGCCGTTTCCGAAATGACCGTCACTGACGCCATGGGCATCCTGCGGGGCGGTGATACGGCCGCCACCGATTATTTCAAAGAGAAGACATCCGGCACCCTGCGGGAAAAATTCACCCCTATCGTGCAGGAGAAGATGAACCAGGTCGGTCTTTACCAGCAGTACAACCAACTGAAAAGCACTTACGAAGCCCTGCCGCTCACCAAAAAATCGGCTTTCGATCTCGATCAGTATGTTGCCGACCAGGGGATCGAGGGTCTGTTCACCATGCTGGCGCAGGAAGAAAAGCAGATTCGCGCCAACCCTGCGGCACGCACGACCGAACTGCTGAAAAAGGTGTTTGCCCAGACACCGTGATAAAGCACAGAAATAAAAGCAATTCAGTCAGGTTTTATTTCACAAATACTTGACACAAAACATAGCACCCCTTTACCATTTACCTCATGTCGAGCCATTTGCGTAAAGTCATTGCTCTGCCCCTGGCGCTTGTTCTGGTACTGGCGCTGGGCACACCTTTACTGGGCGCCGTGAGCGAAGCTCTTCCTGCGGAAACGGGCTGCTGCAGCCATGAAAGCAGCAAGCAACCCGAGGTTCCGCATATCGTGGAGAATTGCCCCTTCTGCTGCACTCTCTCCCTGGACCTGGCCCCCAGTCTCCGTCTGAATATCAACCGGCTCGAAACCTTCTCCCCCTTCTCAGACCCTGCCGAACCTGTTCTGACCCAGGTTCTGCGCGACATTGACCAGCCGCCTGAACACGCCTGACCCCTTTCCGACACCCGAAGTCCGTCTTTTTTCGACTTGACTATTTGCCCCTGTCCAACTTTCTGGAGAAATGATCCATGAAGATAACCATTCGTGTATTCTCGATCGCAATTGCGTTCGCCATGCTGCTGAGCCTGTCGGCCTGCCAGGACAGCGGACCGCCCGCACTCAACATCAATGACCTGGCCTCCGATCCCGGTGCCTTCAGCGGCACCCTGACCATCACCGGCATCCTCGGCGCCTACTCCAAGAACGACCCGCAGGTTTTCGGCGTCATGGATAAAAGCGAACTGCAGTGCACCTCGCCCAACTGCAATAAATTCTACCTGCCGGTGCGTTACCCCGGGCAGATTCCCGCCCATGGAGACGAACTGGTCATCACCGGCAGCTTTGTTCCCGGAAGCTCCCTGTTTGCCGCCACCGAACTCAAGGTGGTCGACAACCACAAGCTTTAGGAGAACTATTGCCCATGAATATCTTCCACATGACCCTGCGCAACATCACACGTCGGCGCGGGCGTTTTCTGTTTACCCTGCTGGGCATCACCGTGGGCATTGCGGCGCTGGTGACGTTTCTGGCGCTGGGCGGCGGGCTCAAGCGTGAAATCCAGCGCGAAGCCAACGCCCTCGGCGCGCACCTGATCGTCACCCCCAAGGGCTCCTGCGCTTACGAGCAGGTTTCCATCCTGGCCGGCGAACCGCTGCCCATCAATATCACCGAGGATGAAACGGCACGTATCGCCGCCATCGATGGGTTGGAAGCGGTGCCGCTGATCACCGTCAAAACAGGTGTCAACAATCAGCCTGTCCCCATTACCGGCATTCCTGCCGACCAGATGAAAGAGTTTAAAGGCTGGTCCGTAAAGGAAGGGCGCTATTTCTCGTCAGCCGGTGAATCCGGCATCCTGGTTGGGCACGGCCTGGCTCATGACGCCAATCTCGCCATTGGCGACGAGCTGACCGTGCGCGGCAAGCCCCTGCCCGTCATCGGCATCCTGGAAGCGACCGACAGCCGTGACGACAACGGACTCTACATCCCGCTGTCTGTCGCCCAGGAACTGTTTAAAGCCGGCGATATGGTTTCGTACATCCTGATTCGTGTCGATGACCTGACCCGCGTCGATCAATACATCCTGGAGATTCAGGAAACCGTCAACCTTGGGGTGGTTTCGGACGAACAGCTGCTCGCCTCGGTGCTCTCCATTGTCGGCACCGTCGGCACTACCATGCAACTCATTGCCGTGGTCGCTGTGCTGGCGGCCGCTTTCGGCATCGTCAACACCATGCTGACGGCCACCTACGAGCGCCGCCGGGAAATCGGCATCCTGCAGGCCATGGGCGCGCGCCGCCGCATCATTTTCAGCCTGTTCATGCTCGAATCGGCATTTTATGGGCTTTTCGGCGGGATCACGGGGGTCATCACCGGCCTGCTCGCTGCGCGCATCGCCTCCCCGCTGGTCAGCAGCAACGCCTTCACCGTCTTCGTCAGCCGCGGAGATGCCGCGATGGTCGATGCATCCCTGCTGATATCTGCCGTCTGTTTCTCAATGGTGGCGGCCGTCATCGCCGGCGTTTATCCGGCCTGGCGCGCCTCGCAACTCTCACCCGTGGAGGCGATCAGCTATGAATAAACTGGCACTTCGCACTGAAGACCTGCATAAAACCTATCAGCGCGGCCGCGTTAAAACAGCGGCACTGCGGGGTTTGAGCTTCGGCATCCCGCGCGGCACGTTCTGCTGCATCGTCGGCCCCTCCGGCCACGGCAAAAGCACCCTGATGCATCTTCTCGGCGCACTGGACCGGCCGACCTCTGGGCAGGTCTTTGTCGAGGAGCAGGAAATCAGCCGCCTCTCCAGCAGCGCCCTGGCCGCCCTGCGGGCGCAACGCATCGGTTTTGTCTTTCAATTCTTCAACCTGCTGCCCGGCCTCACGGCGATGGAGAATGTCACAACCGCCATGATGTTCGGCAAAGGGGATAAAGACGGACGCCTGGCGCGTGCCCGCGAACTGCTGTGCCTGGTGGGATTGGAGGACAAACTCAACGCCCGCCCCTTCGAGCTTTCCGGGGGTCAGCAGCAGCGCGTCGCCATTGCCCGCGCCCTGGCCAATGATCCGGAGATCCTGCTGATGGACGAGCCGACCGGCAATCTCGACTCGGAAGCGGAGGCCGAAGTCATGGCGACCATCGAAAAGCTGCACCAGGACGGAAAAACGGTTGTCATTGTCACCCACAGCCCCGAAATCGCCGCCCGCGCTCAACAGGTGGTCCAGGTCAGAGACGGGCTGCTGGTCAACAACTGAATAACTGCAAAAAGAGACAGGCCGTTTTTTAATAAGATCGGCCTGTCTCTTTTTGCCTTGTTTCGGCACTTCTCTGCAGAGATAAGGGCGCCAAAGACCCTCATATCCTTGACACTGCCTTGCCGTCCATCTAACGTTGGGATATTCGCAACTTGGCGATCTGCAGGGACCGTGGAAGAAAACCAGAGAAGGACACATGCTGAAAATATCCCGACAAATTGCCATCCCGGAAAACGAAATCGAGATGCATGCCGTTGCTTCCCAGGGATCCGGCGGGCAGAACGTCAACAAGGTGGCCAGCGCCATTCATCTGCGCTTCGATATCCGCGCCTCTTCTCTGCCCGATCCGGTCAAGGAGCGCCTGCTCAACCTCAATGACCAGCGCATCACCCAGGAGGGGGTCGTGGTCATCAAATCACAGCAGTACCGTACCCAGGAACGCAACCGCGATGAAGCCCTGAAGCGCCTGCGCACCCTCATCCAGAGCACGATGGCCACTCCACGCAAACGCAAACCCACCAAGCCCACCAAGACATCAAAAGAAAAAAGGCTGAAGGAAAAAACGCGCCGCGGTCAGATAAAAAGTCTGCGCGGCAAAGTCACGGACTGACCCCACCTTCCTGAAAATTTTCAATGTTTCCCTTTTCGTAGAGAGGGATTTGGAGTAAGATCCTCCCTCTTGTGTTCGGAAGGACTGTCGCCCTTACCGATTTTTCTCCGCCGACACCTGGACTCCCCAGCCCTCGCTGCCGACGGACATTTCAACCTTTTGCCCCCTGGAGGTTGCGGATGTCCCACACCGTACTCGTCCCCAAACTCGTTACTGTCCTGCGCGAAGGATACGGCCGCCGTCGCTTTGCCGCCGACCTCATGGCCGGCGTTATCGTCGGCATTGTCGCCCTGCCCCTCGCCATCGCCTTCGCCATCGCCTCCGGCGTCAAACCCGAGCAGGGTCTTTATACCGCCATCGTTGCCGGGTTCATGATCTCCGCCCTGTCGGGAAGCCGGGTTCAGATCGGCGGCCCCACCGGGGCCTTTGTCGTCATCATCTACGGCATCGTTGCAAAATACGGCTACGACGGGCTGGCCACCGCCACCTTCATGGCCGGCGTGTTGCTGATCATATTCGGACTGGCGCGCCTCGGCTCGGTGATCAAGTACATCCCCTACCCCGTGACGGTTGGCTTTACCGCCGGCATCGCCCTGATCATTCTGACCAGCCAGGTCCGCGATTTTCTGGGTCTCACCATGAACGAGGTTCCCGCCGAATTCATCGAAAAAATCGCCGCCTACGGGAATCATATCGCCACCGTCAACCCCTGGGCCGCCGTTCTGGGTACGGCGACGGTCGCCATTATCCTGCTATGGCCGGGAGCATTACCCGATTCTTGCACACTCTTGCGGCGTTTTTTGGCGGTGTTGCTGTTCAGCACGGTATCGAAGGTACCGTG
>NPID01006271.1_pt1 | contig 12147 bp, 21 predicted proteins | sample 8637491 | NCBI WGS metagenome assembly NPID01 (sample SAMN07420843, study PRJNA396082) | bioreactor metagenome | isolation source: sample BA6 brine-fed electro-methanogenic bioreactor BA | place: Japan: Kochi | collected 2016-06-14 | reverse complement strand
ATACTCAGAGGAGGCTGGGTCGAGGGCGAGGAAAATATCCTCACCAGGACGATAGCCAGCATTCTCTATGGCTTGAAGAATTACGGTGATTGCTTCCTCGTTCGACTTAAGGTTTGGTGCAAAACCGCCCTCATCGCCTACGTTTGTTGAATAGCCCTGCTTCTTTAGAACTGCCTTCAAGTTATGGAATACCTCAGCACCCATCCGTAGCCCCTCGCTGAAATTGGGAGCCCCAATGGGCATAATCGAAAACTCCTGAAAATCTATACTATTATCAGCATGAGAACCTCCGTTAAGAATATTCATCATTGGGATAGGCAAAGTGGCTGCGTTTACTCCTCCAATATATCTATAAAGAGGCTGTTGGGTAAACTGCGCCGCTGCATGCGCAACAGCAAGTGAAAAGCCCAGCATGGCATTAGCACCAAGATTTGCTTTATTCTCAGATCCATCAAGTTGTATTAATACATTGTCGATAAATTGCTGGTCAAATACATGTAGGCCAGTTATCTCCTCGGCTATCGTTGTATTAACATTTTCTACTGCTCTAAGAACACTTTTACCAAGATACCTTGCCTGATCTCCGTCCCTAAGCTCTACGGCTTCATGCACGCCGGTTGATGCGCCACTAGGCACGGCTGCACGACCAAAATATCCGCTTTCAGTTATTACATCAACCTCAAGGGTTGGATTGCCTCTTGAGTCTAATATCTGACGAGCGTGTACGTTCTGAATTTGTCCCATGATTTTTAGTATTAATTGATTAGTAAAGTATGCTAAATTAGCTAAAAAAAGGGATTAAGCCAATTCAGCCAATCCCTCTAAAGATTATTCGTTCGGTATATGAGGCAATCTTACTCTTCCTTCTTCTCCTCTGTCTCTTCTGATTGATTGGAAGTTTCTTCCTTCTCCTCTGTCTCTTCTTCTGCGGGGATCTCTGTTTCGACTGGGGTTACAGATCCTTCAACTTTTTCTTCCACCTTCTTAGGAGCTGGCTCTGCAGCCGAAGATTCTTCTGCTACTTTGCTTTTACCTCTTCTGGTTCTCTTAGCCTTTTGCGTAGCAGTTTTCTTGTCCTGAACATAGGTTTCGTTATAATCAACCAACTCAATAATGCACATCTCAGCATTATCACCCAGCCTATTCCCTGTTTTAAGAATTCGGGTATACCCACCTGGTCTGGCTGCTACCTTAACAGAAATTTCACGAAAAAGTTCTGTAATTGCATGTTTATCCTTTAGGTAAGAAAACACTACTCTTCTTGAATGAGTGGTATCGTTCTTTGATTTAGTGATTAGTGGCTCTACGTATGTTCTTAAAGCTTTAGCTTTTGCAAGCGTGGTTTTAATGCGCTTATACTTAATTAAAGATACAGCCATATTTGCCAACATTGCTTTACGATGCGAAGCAGTTCTTCCGAGGCTGTTTCCCTTTTTATTGTGTCTCATCGTTATTATTCCTTGTCTAGTTTATACTTTGATATATCCATCCCGAAAGATAAACTCATCGCCTCTAGTAAATCCTCAAGTTCGGTGAGCGATTTTTTTCCGAAATTTCTGAATTTAAGCAGGTCGTTCTTGTTAAAGGTTACCAGGTCGCCCAGCGATTCAACATCGGCTGCTTTGAGGCAGTTCAGCGCCCTGACAGAGAGATCCATGTCAACCAGTTTGGTTTTCAGCAACTGGCGGATATGAAGTGAATTTTCATCGAATTCTTCGGTAACGGCTTTTTCTTCTGAATCGAGGGTGATCTTTTCATCAGAGAATAGCATGAAGTGATGGATCAGGATCTTGGCCGCTTCTTTCAGTGCATCTTTTGGATGGACCGATCCATCGGTATCGATATCGATGATCAGTTTTTCGTAGTCGGTTTTTTGTTCTACCCTGTAGTTGTCAACTTCGTATTTAACGTTTTTGATAGGAGTGTGGATAGAGTCGATGGCGATGGTATCAACGGAGGCATTCAATGATTTGTTCTCTTCTGCGGGAACATATCCTCTGCCTTTATTGATGGTAATTTCCATGGAGAGTTTAACACTCGTATCCATATTGCAGATCAATTCATCCGGGTTCAATACCTGGAATACGGAGAGGAATTTGTTGATATCGCCGGCCTTGAATTCTTCCTGGTCGCCGATAACGATATGCACCTTCTCGCTGCTCTCGGTATCGATCTGTCTTTTGAACCTGATCTTTTTCAGGTTCAGGATGATCTGGGATACATCCTGTACCACTCCGCGAATGGTTGAAAACTCTTGGACCACGCCGTCAATCCGGACAGAGGTAATAGCGTATCCTTCAAGGGATGACAGCAGGATCCTCCGGAGGGCATTACCGATGGTAACGCCGAACCCGGGCTCAAGCGGACGAAATTCAAAGCTTCCTTTGAAGTCGTCGGCTTCCACCATAATCACCTTGTCTGGTTTCTGAAATGCTAATATTGCCATAATATGCTGTACGTTAAATGATCACTAAAAGGATTAAAACGAAGGTTTACTTGGAGTAAAGTTCCACGATGAGTTGTTCCCTGATATTTTCGGGGATATCTTCGCGTTCGGGGTAACCGACAAATTTACCTTCCATTTTTTCATCGTCCCATTCGAGCCAGCCAAAGCGGTCTGATCTTCCTGAGAGTGAATCGGTAATGGCTTCCAGTGATTTGGATTTTTCTCTTACACCGATCACATCTCCCGGTTTCAGCTCAAAAGAGGGAATGTTGGTGATATTGCCATTCACGGTGATATGCCTGTGGGTTACCAGCTGGCGGGCGCCCCTTCGTGTGGGGGAGATGCCGAGTCGGTAAACGACATTATCGAGCCTTGCTTCGATCAACTGAAGCAGGATCTCACCGGTAACACCTTTTTTCTTGCTTGCTTTGTGGAAGGTGTTCCTGAACTGGCGTTCCAGGATGCCATAGGTATATTTTGCCTTCTGTTTTTCCTGAAGCTGAATACCATATTCAGATTCTTTCCTTCTGCGTTTGTTGTTGCCGTGATGTCCCGGGGGATAAGGCTTTCTGTCGAGCGCTTTATCCGGCCCAAAGATCGGATCTTTAAATTTCCTGGCAATCTTCGATTTTGGTCCTCTGTACCTGGCCATATACTATTTCGTTTATATTATTCTAAAAAAATTATACTCTTCTTCTTTTCGGTGGCCTGCATCCGTTGTGGGGCAGGGGGGTAACGTCTTTGATTTCGGTTACTTCAATGCCCATGGTGTGGAGGGTCCTGATAGCGGATTCCCTTCCGGCGCCGGGGCCTTTCACATGAACCTTTACCTTGCGAAGGCCGGCATCGTATGCGATTTTGGCGCAGTCTTCAGCGGCAAGCTGAGCAGCATAAGGCGTGTTCTTCTTGGAACCCCTGAACCCCATTTTACCAGACGATGACCATGAGATCACCTGCCCGGCATTATTGGTCAGGGAAATAATGATATTATTGAACGACGCACTGATGTACGCAATTCCGGTGGGTTCAACCTTAACTACCCTCTTCTTTGAACTTCTGGTTGATTTAGCCATAGTTTTTCTTTATTTCAGCAGAATATTATCTGTTCCGGTTTTACATTAACCCTTAGGTGCCATTTTCTTGTTCGCAACGGTCTTTTTCCTTCCCTTACGGGTACGGGCATTATTCTTGGTGCTTTGTCCGCGGAGCGGAAGACCGATACGATGACGGATGCCACGGTAGGTTCCGATGTCCATCAATCGTTTGATATTCATCTGTGTTTCCGACCTGAGGGCTCCTTCCACCTTGTAATTGTCACTGATGATGGACCGGATCCTGGTTTGTTCAGCATCATCCCAGTCCTGTACTTTCTTGTTCCAGTCGATCCCGGCTTCGGTCAGGATGCTTTGTGCATTGCTCCTGCCAATTCCGTAAATGTAGGTAAGGGCGATCTCGCCTCTTTTGTTGTCCGGTATATCGACACCTGCTATCCTAGCCATATCTTATACTTTATGATTTATACTATTATCCTTGTCTTTGTTTGAACTTCGGGTTTTTCTTGTTGATCACATACAAGCGACCCTTGCGTCGTACGATCTTACATTCAGGTGACCGTTTTTTTACTGATGCTCTGATTTTCATCCTGTATATTTTTTGCTATTTGTATCTGAAAGTAATTCTTCCTTTGGTTAAATCGTAGGGCGACATTTCAAGCTTTACCCTGTCGCCCGGTAAAATCTTTATATAGTGCATGCGCATTTTCCCGGAAATATGGGCGATGATCACATGCCCGTTTTCCAGTTCAACTCTGAACATGGCATTGCCCAATGATTCAATGACGGTGCCATCTTGCTCTATGGATTGTTGTTTAGCCATTTTCTTTATTTTGTTTTAACGCTTCTTCTATATATTCAAATGTTGATAACACATCGGCTTTTCCTTTTTTAATGGCGACATCATGTTCGTAATGCGCCGAGGGCATATTGTCTGCTGTCTTTATTGTCCAGCCGTCGCGCAGTTGCACCACATTGCGCGTACCCAGGTTCACCATTGGTTCGATCGCGATCACCATGCCTTCTTTCAGTTTGGGCCCGGTGCCGCGCCGGCCGTAGTTCGGGACTTCAGGTTTTTCGTGCAGGTTTCTTCCCAGGCCGTGACCAACCAGGTCCCTGACCACGGAATAGCCGTAGGCTTCGACATGGGATTGAACGGCGTAGCCGATGTCGCCGACCCTTTTTCCTTCTACGGCCACTTCTATAGCCTTGTAGAGGGATTCTTTGGTGCGTTCCATCAGCAGCCTGACTTCTTCTTTCACCTCACCCACGGCGAAGGTGTAAGCTGAATCGCCATAAAAGCCATTCATGAACGTACCGCAGTCGATCGATACGATATCTCCTTCCTGCAACACCTGGTGTCCGGGAAAACCATGCACCACCTGTTCATTAATTGAAATACAGAGGGTGTACGGAAAACCGTTGTAGCCTTTGAATCCGGGCTCGGCTCCATGATCGCGGATAAACTCTTCCGCGAGTTTATCGAGCAGGATGGTTTCAATGCCGGGGCGGATCCGTTTGGCTACTTCCGCCAGTGTTTTACCAACAAGTAAAGAACTCTTTCTTAGTAATTCAATTTCCTCTTCTGTTTTCAGGTGTATCATCGGTTTGACGTATTCTACATTCCAAACGATGATGACCTGCCTTTGATCCTTCCTGATTTGGTCAGACCATCGTAATGCCTCATCAGCAGGTGGCTTTCAATTTGCTGGAGAGTATCCAGCACAACACCCACGAGGATGAGCAGTGAAGTTCCGCCGTAGAACTGTGCAAACTGCTGGTTCACGCCCACGAGGCTTACGATCGCGGGCATAATGGCCACCAGTCCGAGGAATATAGATCCCGGCAGGGTGATCTTCGACATTACATTATCTATAAATTCGGCAGTTTTTCTGCCGGGTTTAACCCCCGGGATAAAACCTCCGTTCTTTTTCATGTCCTCTGCCATCTGGTTCGGGTTGATCGTAATGGCAGTGTAGAAGTAGGTAAACAACAAGATCATGAAGAAGAACACCAGGTTATACCAGAATCCGTTGATGTTCGAGAACGCGGCAACGAAGCCCGACATATCGCTGTTGGTGAATCCGGCCACGGTAAGGGGCAGGAACATGATCGCCTGGGCGAAGATGATCGGCATTACACCGGCGGCATTCACTTTAAGGGGGATATACTGGCGTACTCCGCCATATTGCTTGTTTCCTACAATTCGTTTGGCATACTGCACCGGTATTCGTCGTGTTCCCTGCACCAGGAGTATGGTCAGCAGGATCACGAACACCAGCACGGCGATCTCCAGGATGAAGTACACCAGTCCGCCACCCTGTTCTTCGAGGCGGGAGATGAATTCACCAAAGAGGGCAAAGGGCAGGCGGGCAATGATCCCGATCATAATGATCAGGGAGATACCGTTACCGATCCCTTTATCGGTGATCTTCTCACCGAGCCACATCACGAACATGGTCCCCGAGATCAGGATCACGGTCGACATGATCCAGAAGAAGGGGTGAACGCTTGTGCCTTCAAAAGGCATGATGGCGGTGATGCTGCCATCGGGGTTCCTTAGCTGGCTTACGAGGTTGGCGATATAGGCCTGGGCCTGGAAACCGGTGATGAGGATGGTGAGGTAACGGGTGATCTGGTTGATCTTCTTTCGACCGCTTTCACCTTCTTTCTGCAGCTTTTGGAAATAGGGCACGGCCATACCCAGCAGCTGCACCACAATGGATGCAGAGATATAGGGCATGATCCCGAGTGCAAAGATCGATGCATTGGAGAAAGCACCACCAGAGAACATATTGAGCAACCCGAGCAATCCGGAACTGGTCTGGTCGGCCAGTGCCGCCAGTTCAGAAGGATTTACACCCGGGAGGACCACATATGAACCAAGGCGGTAGATCAGGATGATCCCGATGGTATAGAGGATCCTGTTCCTGAGTTCCTCGATCTTGTATATATTTCTAATCGTCTGGATTAACCTTTTCATTAGATTTTAAAGTTTTATGGCAATGCCACCCTGGGCTTCAATTGCACTGATTGCTTTTTCAGAAAATGCATTTGCGCTTACTTCGAGCTTCATGCTGAGTTCACCGCGCCCGAGAATCTTGATCAGATCCTTTTTGGCGGCGAGGCCATTATTTACCAGTACTTCCGGTGTGATGGCTGTAAGCTTCTTCTCTTCTGCAAGCTTCTGAAGTGTATCCAGGTTGATACCGTGATACTCAATCCTGTTGATGTTCTTGAACCCTGATTTGGGCACACGCCGGTAGAGCGGCATCTGTCCGCCTTCAAAGCCAGGCTTGCGGCTATATCCTGACCTGGACTGGGCACCTTTGTGACCGCGTGTGGCAGTTCCCGCTTTACCGGAGCCTTGTCCGCGGGCAATACGTTTTCTACCCTTCGTGGAACCTTTGGCCGGTTTAAGATTACTTAAATCCATGTTGTATTTTGTTTATGCTGTTATTTTTAATCTTCTACAATTTCGATCAGGTGGCTCACCTTGGCTATCATCCCTTTAACCTGGGGGCTGGCTTCCACTTCGATCGTCTGGTTCAGCCTTTTAAAACCAAGGGCTTCCAGTGTTCTCTTCTGGCGCAGCGGTTTTCCGATCCCGCTTCTTACCTGTTTAATTCTCAGTTTTTCCATCGTGCTTCGTATATAGTGCTTATTAGCCGTTGAAAACCTTGTCGATATCTACTCCGCGCAGTTCGGCAATGCTGTGTGCATCCCTCATCCTGACCAGGGCGTCCATGGTTGCTTTCACCACAGAGTGCGGGTTTGATGAACCTTTGGATTTAGCGAGTACGTCTTTGATACCTACGCTTTCCAGGACAGCACGCATGGCACCGCCGGCAATAACTCCTGTACCGGGGGCAGCGGGCTTGATATATACCTGTGCACCGCTGTACTTGCCAATCTGTTCGTGCGGGATGGTACCTTTCAGTACAGGAACTTTCACCAGGTTCTTTTTGGCATCGTCAATCCCTTTGGCAATGGCAGAAGTAACCTCTTTTGCCTTACCGAGACCGTGGCCAACCACACCGTTTTCATTCCCGACCACGACAATGGCAGAGAAGCTAAAGGTACGTCCACCCTTGGTTACCTTGGTAACGCGCTGGATGCTGACAAGCCTGTCTTTGAATTCAATCTCGCTTGATTTTACTCTTTTAACATTAACGTTTGACATAGTCTATTAGAATTTAAGTCCGCCTTTCCTGGCAGCTTCTGCCAATGATTTAATTCTTCCGTGATACAGGTAACCATTCCTGTCGAAAATCACCTCTTCGATCCCGGCTTCTTTTGCTTTTTCGGCGATAAGCTGCCCAACGAGCTGAGCCTGTTCGGTCTTGGCCACTTTCTTTTCGGCAATGCCTTTTTCTCTTGAGGAGGCCGAAACAATGGTTTTTCCGTCAGCATCGTCGATCAATTGGGCATAGATCTCCTTATTGCTCCTGAATACAGTGAACCTCGGGGTTTCTGCCGTACCGGGGGAGATGGTATTCCGGATCCTCATTTTGATCCGGTACCTTCTGCTCTGTTTTCTGTCTTTTATCTTTTTCATCCTGTTCGGATTTTATTATTTCTTACCTAAATATTATTCTGCAGCGGCCTTACCGGCTTTTCTCCTGATCTGTTCACCCTTATAGAGAACTCCTTTACCCTTGTAAGGTTCGGGTTTGCGGAACGACCTGATCTTCGCAGCTACCTGTCCGATCAGCTGTTTATCGTGTGATTTCAGCGTAATGGTGGGATTTTTCCCACGTTCGGTCACCGCTTCAGCCTTGATCTCTTCAGGGAGTTCCAGGAAGATACTGTGTGAATAACCGAGCGCCAGTTCAAGAACCTGACCGTTTACATTGGCTTTAAATCCAACACCCACCAGTTCCTGAACGATGGTAAAGCCTTCCGTAACACCCTGGACCATGTTGTTGATCAGGGCCCTGCTCAGGCCGTGCTGCGATTTGTGTTCTTTGCTTTCGCTGGGCCTTTCAATGCTAAGCGTACCATCTTCCAGCTTCAGCTTCATATCTTTATTGATCTGTTGCTGCAGTTCTCCGAGTTTGCCTTTTACGTGAACCATATTGTCGTCGGAGATTTTGATCTCGACCCCTTCAGGAACGCTTATGGGCAGTTTTCCTATACGTGACATAACTTTAACTCCTTATTAACTTACGTAACACAATATTTCGCCACCGATATTCTCTTTCCTGGCTTCCTTGTCGGTCATCACCCCCTGGGAGGTGGAAAGAATGGCGATTCCCAGTCCGTTCAATACCCTTGGCAGTTTATCGGCGCTGGTATATTTCCTTAATCCGGGTTTACTGATCCGTTCCAGCTTGCTGATGGCAGCCTGTTTGGTAACGGGATGGTATTTCAGGGCGATCTTTATAGTTCCCTGGGGACCTTCATCATCATCGAATTTATAATTCAGGATATACCCTTTCTCATGCAAGATCTTGGTGATGGATTTCTTCATGTTTGATGCGGGCACCTCCACGATCCTGTGGTTGGCGAGGATCGCATTCCTGACTCTGGTCAGATAGTCTGCAATTGGATCTGTCATCTCAAATTTTCTTTATGTTTTACCAGCTAGCTTTTTTGATTCCGGGAATCAGTCCCTGAAGGGCCATTTCCCTGAAATTGATACGGGAAACCCCGAATTGACGCATATAACCTTTCGGCCGTCCTGTGAGACTGCAACGGTTGTGCAGGCGCACGGGAGAAGCATTTTTGGGAAGTTTCTGCAATGCGGCGTAGTCGCCATTGGCAAGCAGTTCTGCCCTCTTCTCAGCGTATTTAGCTACCATCCTGGCCCGTTTTACTTCGCGGGCTTTCATTGATTCTTTAGCCATGTTCTAACTGTTTTGATTTTTAAACGGTAATCCGAATTCTTTTAACAGGGCCAAGGCCTCCTTATCGGTCTTGGCGGTGGTCACAAAAGTGATATCCATCCCGTTGATATTGTTTACTTTGTCGATATCGATCTCGGGAAAGATGATCTGTTCCGTAACCCCGAAAGAGTAGTTTCCCTTTCCGTCGAAGCCTTTGTCGCTGATGCCCCTGAAGTCCCTGATTCGGGGAATGGCAACAGAAACGAGCCTGTCGAGGAATTCGTACATATTATCACCGCGCAGGGTAACCCTGGCGCCGATCGGCATCCCTTTACGAACCTTGAAGTTGGAGATATCCTTCTTCGATTTGGTTTCAACGGCACGCTGACCGGTGATCATGGTGAGTTCTTCCACACCGGTATCGATCATTTTCTTGTCGGCAATCGCTTTGCCAAGTCCCTGGTTAACAGAGATCTTTACGATCCTGGGTACTTCCATGACGTTCTTGTACTCAAACTGTTTGGTCAGAGCGGGAACGATCTCCTCGAAGTACTTAGTCCTTAGTCTGGGTGTATATTCCATTACTTAATGACCTCCCCTGTTTTTTTAGAAACCCTTACGGTTTTATTGGTCTTTTCATCTTTTTTCCTGCCGATACGGGTTGCATTTCCTTTCCCGTCGACCACCTTGAGGTTGGAAACATGAATAAGGGCTTCTTTCTTCACGATCCCGCCTTTGGGGTTGTCGGCATTGGGTTTGGTATGTTTGCTGACCTGGTTTACTCCCTCAACGATGGCTTTGTTCGCCTTGGGATCGACCATGAGCACTCTTCCCTGCATGCCTTTCGACTCACCGGAAATAACCATCACGGTATCGCCTTTCTTGATATGTAATTTAGTTGCCATCTTTCTGATATTTATGCGGTTAAAGCACTTCAGGTGCCAGTGAAACGATCTTCATGAATTTCTTGTCCCTGAGCTCCCTGGCCACCGGCCCGAAAATACGGGTTCCGATCATTTCCCCGGATGCATTCAGCAATACCACAGCATTGTCGTCGAAGCGGATATAGGATCCGTCAGGACGGCGAATCTCTTTTTTCGTCCGTACCACGACTCCTTTCATCACGGTTCCTTTTTTAACATTGCCGGAGGGAAGCGCATGTTTTACGGTAACCACGATCTGGTCGCCGATAGAGGCATACCTTTTCTTGGTTCCTCCCAGCACACGGATACAGAGCACTTCTTTGGCACCACTGTTATCAGCTACTGATAATCTTGATTCTTGTTGTATCATTTTTACTTAGCTCTTTCAACGATTTCTACTAATCTCCAGCATTTGTTTTTGCTCAGGGGTCTGGTTTCCATGATGCGGACGGTATCCCCGATATTGCATTCATTTTTTTCATCATGGGCGATGAATTTGCTGCTTTTCTTAACGAATTTGCCGTAGATCGGGTGTTTAACATTACGGGTGACCAGCACAACGATGGATTTGTCCATCTTGTTACTCACGATGATCCCGGTTCTTTCTTTTCTAAGATTTCTTTCCATCTTACTTGGTATTATTGGCTTCATCTATTTCTCTTCTTCTAAGCTCGGTTTCCATCCTGGCGATGGCCTTCTTGAAGACTTTTATTTTGTTCGGGTTTTCCAGCGGAGAAACTGCGTGGTTGAGTTTCAGCTTAACAAGCTGTTTTTTCTCTTCTTCCAGCCGTTCGATCAGTTCCGCGGTACCCAATTCTCTGATAACTACCTGTTCCATTATTGTGGATGTTTATTTTTCAACGTAATCTCTTCTTACAACAAATTTGCATTTTACCGGGAGCTTCTGGGCGGCCAAACGCATTGATTCCCTTGCAATATCCAGGGGAATACCCTCTGATTCGAAGAGGATGCGGCCCGGGCTTACCCTGGCAACAAAATATTCCGGCGCACCTTTACCTTTACCCATACGGACTTCAGCAGGTTTTTTCGTTACCGGCTTGTCGGGAAATATCCTGATCCAGAGCTGTCCTTCACGTTTCATATGACGTGTAACAGCCTGACGGGCAGCCTCGATCTGGCGTCCGGTGATCCAGCATTCTTCCATCGCCTTGATCCCGAATGAACCGAAGGCAAGCTGGTTGCCACGGTTGGCATTCCCTTTCATGCGGCCTTTTTGCTGCTTCCTGAACTTTGTTTTCTTTGGCTGTAACATTTATTTCTCGTTTAAAATATTATACAATGCTTATCTTCTCCTGGGACCCGGGCGGCCAGGTTTCCTGGGAGCTTGTTTCTTCTGGTTCTCCGTTGAGAGGGGTACCAGTTCCGGTTTTCCGTAGATCTCGCCTTTGCAGATCCATACCTTGATCCCGATCCTTCCGTAAGTGGTATGTGCTTCCACCTTTGAATAGTCGATGTCGGCGCGGAGGGTATGCAGGGGGATACGGCCGTCTTTGTATTGTTCCGTACGGGCCATTTCAGCTCCGCCAAGCCTTCCCGAGATCACTACTTTGATCCCTTCGGCACCGATCCTCATGGTAGAGGCAACGGCAGTTTTGATCGCGCGGCGGAAAGAGATCCTGCCTTCGATCTGCTTGGCAATGGAATTCGCTACAATGCTGGCATCCAGTTCCGGGCGCTTGATCTCAGAAATATTGATCTGGATCTCTTTGTTGGTGAGCTTCTTCAACTCTTCCTTGAGCTTGTCGACCTCAGATCCGCCCTTACCGATGATAATTCCCGGACGGGCCGTGAAAATGGTAACCGTGACCAGCTTGAGCGTACGCTCAATCAGGATCTTGGAGATACCGGCCTTGGCAAGACGGGCATACAGATACTTC